>Ga0257113_1000932_pt1 | contig 9837 bp, 7 predicted proteins | sample LP_taG_4_FD_191568 | JGI IMG/M metagenome (GOLD analysis project Ga0257113, IMG submission 191568) | Marine microbial communities from Northeast Subartic Pacific Ocean, Canada - LP_J_2015_P26_2000m | ecosystem: Environmental > Aquatic > Marine > Oceanic | place: Canada: Northeast Subartic Pacific... | reverse complement strand
GGCGAGCGCCGCCGCCAGGCGGACGGCACTGCGCACGGTCACGTCCCAGTCGTCGGCGTCGTCCGGAATCTCCTCGAGGTGCACGTAGCGGGCCAGCACGGTTGACGATGATTTCGCCCCCCACCCGGGCAACCCGGGGATGCCGTCGGCGGTGTCGCCCACCAGCGCCAGGTAGTCGGGAATCGACTCGGGTCGAACGCCAAAGCGGTCGATGATGCCGTCCCGGTCGTAGACCACGCCCTTGCGCCGGTCGAACTGCACGATGCGGAGCCCGTCGTCGACGACCTGGGCGAGGTCCTTGTCGGGGGTGCAGATGAGGATGCGGTCCACCCGGGGGTCCTCAGCGGCCTTCACCGCCGCTGCGCCCATGGCGTCGTCGGCCTCGTGCTCGACCATGGCGAAGACCCGGAAGCCTGCCGCCGTGAGTGCCGCCTCGAGCAGCGGGAATTGGGAGAAGAGCTCCGGCGGCACGCCCTCGCCGGTCTTGTAGCCCTCGAACATCTCGTTGCGGAAGGACTCGACCACCTGGTCGGTGGCGACGCCGACGTGGGTGGCGCCCTCCTCGAGCATCCCGAGGATCGAGCCGACGACCGCCCGCGTGGCCGCCACCTCGACGCCGTCGGCCGTCACGTGCGATGGCACCGCGAAGTGGTGGCGGAACAACTCGTACGTTCCGTCGACGAGGTGAACCTCCACGCTGCGCCTCCTGGCTTCCGGACGTTCTCGGACCTGTCGCCCCGCGCTAGCGCGGTTCCTCGACCAGTTCGATGAGGGTGCCGAAGGAGCCCCTCGGGTGGACGAAGGCAACCGTCGTGCCCCGGGATCCGGGCCGGGGCGCCTCGTCGATGGCCCGCCCACCGGCGGCCACGATGGCGGCGAGTGCCTCGGCGCAGTCGTCGACCCGGTAGCCGACGTGGTGGATGCCCTCACCGCGCTTGACGAGGAACTGGCTGATCGGCGAGTCGGTTCGGATCCCGGTGGTGAGTTGGAGGTAGGACTCGCCCACCCGCACCATGGCCTCCTCGACGCCATCCTGTTCGACGACCTCCCTGTGGCAGACCTCGGCACCGAAGGCCCGGGCGTGGTAGTCGATCGCCGCCTCGAGGTCGTGTACGGCGATGGCGACGTGGTCGATCTGGGTCAGCAGCATGCGGGGTCCTGGATCACTGGGGGTATGGCTGGCGGGCGGATTGCCCGCTCCCATCGTGGCACGCCACGACGGACGGATGGCCCCTGCGCCCTGACCTGTGGAAAACCTGCCTGACTTGTAATGATCTCGTAAATGTTGTAATCTGATCGCAACACGTTGGGAAGACCCCTCCACCCAACTAAGGGAAGCGCCCTCCGAAGGTTGCCGGTACCGCCCGCAACCGGCCCCGGGGGGCGTTTCCTATTTTTTCCAGTTTCTTCTCAGTCGCCTCCGAGCTTGCGCCGGCCCTCGAGCGCCCGCCCCAACGTCAGTTCGTCGGCATACTCGAGGTCACCGCCCACCGGCAGGCCACTGGCAATCTTGGTGACCTCCACCCCCAGCGGCTCCAGCAGCCGCGCCAGGTACATGGCGGTGGCTTCGCCCTCGATGTTGGGGTTCGTCGCCAGGATCACCTCGACCACCTCCTCGTCTCCGAGTCGGGCGAGGAGCTCCCTGATGCGGAGCTGCTCCGGACCGACCCCGTCGATGGGGCTGATCGAACCGCCGAGTACGTGGTAGCAACCCCGGAACTCGGCCGTGCGCTCCAGAGCCACCACGTCACGCGGGTCCTCGACGACGCACAGCACCGAGCCTTCCCGCCGCGCATCCGCACAAATGCCGCAGAGGTCGTCCTCGGCGATGTTGAAGCACCGACTGCAGAACCGCACCCGGGAACGCATCTCGACGATGGCCGTCGTCAGCCGCTCGACGTCGACGGGGTCGGACTCGAGGATGTGGAAGGCGAGGCGCTGCGCCGAACGGGGGCCGATCCCCGGCAGGCGACCCAGTTCGTCAATGACCTGCTGGACGGCGTCGGCGTACACGGTGGACGGGGTCCCGGTCGGATCAGTCGGGCTCGACGACGCTCACACCGGGGAATGCCTCGGTGATGCGTTCGACGGCGGAGCCAACGACTGCGTCGGCATCGACCAGGTCGTCGGGATTGATGGACTCGTCGTCCTCGTCCTCCGGAGATGCCGCAGCGGCAGGCTTCGCGGCACCCGGTCGCGGAGGTGGACGGGTCGCCCCCTCGTCGACCACCAGGCGAACCGGGACGGCCACGCCGAACTGCTCGGCAAGGGCGCCCTCGACCTCGCCGATCAACTCGGTACACCTCATCAGGTGCGGCTTGTTCGGGAGGGCCAGGACCGCCACGCCGTCGACGACCTCGGTGAACCGTCCGATGCCGAACCTGGCCTTCGCCTTCTTGCTGACGCGTCCGAGGACCTCGTCGCCCCAGGCAAGGGCCAGTGCGTCACGGTCGGGGAGGTCGCTCGCTGCTGCCGGAGCAGGCACCGCATCCGGTGTCGCCTCGGCAACAGGCTCGGCAACAGGCTCGGCAACAGGCTCGGCAACAGGCTCGGGCCCTCGGCTGGAGGCGAGGGTCTCGCGGGCCTTCGCCGCCGGTCCCCTCCAGGAACGCTTCGGCGGCACCGGTGGCGGCGTGGCAGCGGGTCCGGCGACCGGGCGGCCCTCGGCCAGGGCGTGTTCGAGCTGCTCGATTCGTCGAACCAGGTCGTCGAGGGTCGATGCATCGACGGGCGGCGAACCGGGTGTGCTGCCAGTCGACGTCGCCAACCGGACCAGGGCGACCTCGAGGTCCACCCGAGGATCGGGCGCCCGGCGCATGTCGACCAGGGCGGTGCCGAGCACCTCGAGTGCCCGCGTGATCGTGGCCGGGGAAAGGGACTCCGCGAACGACTCGGCTCGGGACCGGTCATCGTCGGAGAGTTGGTCGGGCGGCACGCCCATGCGGACGAGGAAGGCATCGCGCAGTGCCGACAGCAGTGCCTCACCCAGGACCCGGGGCTCCCGTCCACGCGAGACGCCCGTGGCGATCGCCCCCAGTGCTGCTGCTGCGTCCGAGTCGGCGAGGGCGGCAAGCAGTTCGGCGGTCGTGGTGTCGTCGGGAACGGCCCCACCCGCCACAGCCCGGTCGAGGGCGGAGAGCGCGTCGCGTGCCGAGCCGCGACCGGCCCGCACCGCATGTGCCTGACCCTCCTCGTCCACGTCGAGGCCGGCGTCGGTGACCACGTCGGCAACCAGCGATGCGATCTCACCGGCCGACAGCAGGCCCAGCTCGAGGTGCTGGGACCGGCTACGGATGGTCTCGACGACCTTGTGGGGTTCGGTGGTTGCGAGCACGAACACGACGTGGCCGGGCGGTTCCTCGAGCGTCTTGAGCAGGGCGTTCTCGGCCCCCGGGGTGAGCATGTGGACCTCGTCGAGGAGGTACACCTTCGTCCGGCCCGGCGTGCCGAGGGCGACCTTGGCAAGGAGGTCGCGGATGTCATCGACCTTGTTGTTGGATGCGGCGTCAAGTTCGTGCAGGTCGAAGGACCGGCCGGCGTCGATGGACATGCACGACTCGCACTCGCAGCAGGGCTCGCCATCGGCCAGCGCCGTGCAGTTGAGTGCCTTGGCGAGGATCCGGGCGGCGGTGGTCTTGCCGGTGCCCCGGGGCCCGCTCAGGAGGTAGGCGTGGTGGACGCGGTCCTCGCGCACGGCGTTGCGGAGCGCCGCGACGACGTGGTCCTGCCCCCGGATCTCGTCGAACCGGCGCGGTCGGTAGCGGCGGTAGAGGGCTGTGTACTCCATACACCGCTCACCCTACAGCGGCCCTGCGACACGCCCGGGGGCGTGCCGCGGGCCACCGCACGGCGGAGGGAGTGGGATTCGAACCCACGGTGACCAAGGGCCACACACGCTTTCCAAGCGTGCCGATTCGTCCGCTCTCGCATCCCTCCGGGGAACCGCCCGAGGCGGAATCCGGGGGCAAGGCTAGCGGCCGCCTTTCCAACGGGCGCAGGGCCTGGCGGCTGTGGGTATCGTTTCGATACACACCCGCCTTCGAGTGTGGCGGTCGGGTCCTGTGCGACCGGGGCCCGTGAACCGGGTCAGGGCCGGAAGGCAGCAGCTCTCAGCGGAACCCCCGGGGTGCCGCAGATCGCCTGGCCGCCACGCTCGAAGGCGGGTGTGGCGCGTCCCGCACCTATCGTCGCCGTCATGGACGACGAAGCCCTCATGGACCTCGCCCTCGACGAGGCCCGCCTGGCGGCTGCCGACGGCGAGGTCCCCATCGGTGCGGTGGTCGTCGTCGACGGCGAAGTCGTCGCCCGACGCCACAACGAGCGGGAGGCCACCGGCGACCCCACAGCCCACGCCGAGGTTCTGGCACTCCGAGACGCCGCAGAGGCCGTCGGCTCGTGGCGGCTCGAGGGAGCCACGCTCGTGGTCACGCTCGAGCCCTGCCCGATGTGCGCCGGTGCCGCATGGGCGGCGCGAATCGGACGGGTCGTGTACGGCGGGGCGAACCTCGACGCCGGGGCGCTGGGTTCCCTCTACCACCTGGGGACCGACCCCCGCCTGAACCATGAGTTTCCCGTGACCCACGGCGTGCGCGAGGAGGAATGCCTCGACCTCCTGGTGGACTTCTTCGCCGATCGCCGCTGACCAGGTTCCGAACACCGTTGGCCGGATTCCGGCCGCTGGCTAGCCTCGTCGGTGGAAGGTTGCCAGAGCGGACGAATGGGGCGGCCTCGAAAGCCGTTGTGGCCTCCGGGTCACCATGGGTTCAAATCCCATACCTTCCGCCACGTCGATGACCCCGGCGGTTCCCAGGAACCACGCCGGGGTCATCACGCGTCAGGGGCCGAATCCCGAACGTGCGCTCAGTCGGCCTGGTAAGCGGTCGCCTTCGGCTTGACGGGGCGGGCGAACCACAGCGGTCGACGCAGGCCGCCGGGACCGGGACCGGGGCGCGTCTTGGCCAGCCACTCCTCGAACACGGCGTGTGAGGCCTCGGTGTCGACCACGACGTCGCCGTAGGCGTCGCCGGGCTGTGCCGGGCCGACCGTCACCCGCTGCAGCCAGCAGTGCATGCCGCTGACCGGGTCGGGCTGCACGGGGAAGGTCAGGTTCTGGTGGACGCCCGTGTCGGACCACCAGATGCGGCCGGTGTCCGGCTCGTCGCTGTCGTACGGCTGGTTGCCGTGCTCGCGGCGCAGGCGCCAGCGGCCGTCGGACTCCCGCTCGACCGACGCCTTTCCGGCACCCCAGGAGCGGGCCTTGTCCTCGTCGAGGCGCCAACGGCCCATGTGGTGGCTGGCCGCCACGACACCGGGTCGAATGCCCTCGGTGCGCCATGCGGCGATCACGAAGTGCCCGATCCGGGTGGTGATCCGGACGAGCCCGTTCTCCTCGATGCCGAGTTCCTCGGCGTCGCTGGGATGGACCCACAGCGGGTGGCGGTGGCTGATCTCGTTGAGCCACTCGGAGTTGGCCGAGCGTGTGTGGATCAGCGTCGGGATCCGGAAGGTGGGGACGAGGATCCGCTCGCCGGCAGCGAAGTCCAGGTCCTCCCAGTGGACGTGGCTCCTGATGAACGTCGGCGTGGCGTACTCGGGCCAGCCCCAGTCGCGCATCGTCTCCGAGAAGAGCTCGAGCTTCTTGGACGGCGTCGGGAAACCGAGCTTGGCCTCACCGGCGATGTCGACCGCCGGCGAGCCGTCGCCGATGAAGGGCATGTGGCCGTTGATCTCGTCGAGCGAGCCATACGAGCCGGCGGTCCCGGGCCTGCGGTAGACACCCTGGGCGTCCTTCTCGGTGCCGGCCAGGTCGGCGTCGGCGACGTCGCGCTCGTAGACCCGGTACTGGTCGCCGGGCAGGGCGAAGGCGCCCTTGCGGCGCATGTACTCGAGCGGGGTGAGGCCCTCGGCCCCGGCCGCCTCGGGGAGGCCGGGGACCGAGCCCTCGAAGAGCATCGTGTAGTACTCGTCGAGCGTGAGCGGCGTGCCGGGGTTCTCCCGACTCTCGAACTGCCGGCGGATTCCGAGCGAGCCGTCGGGGTCGATGCGCCACGACAGGTCGATCCAGAACTCCTGCTCCTCCCACACCTCGCCGGGGTTGGCCTCGTGGGTGCGGTCGAACGACTCGCCCTCGAGTTCGCCGTGGCGGCGCAGCACCGGCTGGCGGAAGCCGATCCACATGCCGTTGTGGGTCTCGAAGCTGCCGACGTCGTGGCGTTCGGAGGCCACGCCCATGGGCAGCACGTAGTCGGCGTACCACGCCGACTCGTTCCAGGTCGGGGTGAGTGCCACGTGGCAGCCCACCTTCTCGGGGTCGGCAAGCACCTCCAGCCACGTGAAGCCGTCGGGGTTGGTCCAGAGCGGGTTGTAGACCCGGGTGAAGTAGGTGTCGAGCCTCCCCCGACCGGACTTGAGGAAGTGCGGCAGCAGCATCGACAACTCGTGGTGGGTCAGCGGGTACTCGGCGGGCCAGGTCAGGTCGTTCCACTCGCCCTGCGGCTCGGGGTGGATCGGGGTGACCGGGATGAACTTGTTCCAGCCGTTGGCGTTGGTGCCGCCCTCGGTACCGACGCTGCCGGTGAGGACGGTGACGAACCAGAGGCAGCGTGACACCTGCCAGCCCCCCTCGTTGCCGGCCGACGCCGCACGCCACGTGTGGCCGGCGAAGCCGCCGAGGCCCTCGCCGCACACCCGGGCGACCTCGCGGATGCGGTCCTCGTCGATGCCGCACACCCGGGCCGCCTCGGCCGGCGTGTACTCGGCGTAGTGGTCGAGAAGGGCGGGACCGACATTGTCGAACACCGGATCGAGGTCGGGGCGGGTCTCGGCGAGGAACGTCTGCCAGTTGACCCAGCGCTCGACGAAGGCCCGGTCCCAGGTGTCGTTCTCGATGAGCAGTCGGGCGATGGCAAGCAGCAGGAACGCCTCGGTGCCCGGCCATGCCGAGAACCAGTGGTCGGCCTGCGACGCCGTGTTCGACAGCCGCGGGTCGATGCAGACGATCGTGGCGCCGTTCTCCTTCCCCTCGAGGATCCGCTGGGCGTGCGGGTTGAAGTAGTGCCCGGCCTCGAGGTGCGAGGAGATGAGGAAGATGACCCTGGCATTGGCGAAGTCTGGCGACGGCCTGTCAAAGCCCATCCAGGTGGCGAAGCCGACCCGAGCGCCGCTGGAGCAGATGTTGGTGTGGCTGTTGTGGCCGTCGATCCCCCAGGCGTGCAGGACCCGCTCCATGTAGCTGTCGTCGCCCGTCCGGCCCACGTGGTACATGACCTCGTGCCTCCGGTCCTCCCGGAAGGCCCGTCCGATGCGCTCGCCGATCTCGTCCAGGGCCTGGTCCCAGGTGATGCGCTCCCAGAGACCCTCGCCGCGGTCGCCGACCCGCTTCATGGGGTGGAGGATCCGCTCGGGATCCTCGACCTGATTGAGCGTGGCCGGACCCTTGGCGCAGTTGCGTCCCCGGCTGGCGGGATGGACGGGGTTGCCCTCGAACTTGGCGATCTTCCCGGTGTCCTTGTCCACGTAGGCCAGGAGTCCGCAGTTGGCCTCGCAGTTGAAGCAGGTGGTCGGCACCAGGCGGAACCGGCGCTCGACCCTGCGGGGCCAGGCCTTGGCGTCGAGGGCCCGATGGTCGTCCCAGTTCTCCTCGGGCGGGTAGGCGTTCAGCACGACGGCAACTCCTTCACGACAGCGGCACCGACTGGCCGGCCCGCACGTAGGCGTCCTCGTAGGCGAACAGGCCGACAAGGGCGCAGAGGCCCCCGAGGGCCGACGGCACGGGGCCGAACGCCTCGAGCAGGAGGACGGGCGGGGTCAGCAGCAGCCACACCAGGAAGCGGGGCCGCTGCGCCCCCCGGGTCAGGTCGGCGAGCGCCATGGTGACGTGCCGCGAGTGGCGGCGCCGGACTTCGATGGCCACGAGTCCGATGTTCGCGACGACACCGATCGCCAACATCACCTTCACCGCTCCGGTCTCGGGCACTTCCATGAACAGGTCCATGACGAGGGTCGCAGATCCGCCGGCGACCATCGCCTGCGCAAGGAGGACGGGGAGCAGCAGGCGTTCCTGCCAGAGGTCGCGGCCCTCACACTGGAAGAACAGGAAGGCCGTGTAGCCGGCGGTACCGAGGGCCAGCAGCACCGTGGGGGCCACGAGGAGGAGCAGGACCCCGCCGGCATCCGCCAGGCCGGCGATCCACCAGGCGGCGAGGCACGCGGCGAAGCCGGCCAGAACGTAGGCACCCTTGACCAGCCACGACGTGCGGTTGCCTCGGGTGAGGAGGTAGTGGAAGCGTCGAGGCTGCTTGAGGTCGCCCACCAGTAGGGCGCCGGTGAGGACGAGGAAGGCGCCGGCGACCATCGGTGGCACGACGCCGACGGCGGCCTGTTCGGAGCCGTGGCCGAGCATCACCAGCAGCGATGCGACCAGCATCACACCGGCGGCGATCGCCTTGGTGACCAGGTAGCCGGAAACCATCGAACCCCAGGTGGGCTTGTGCTGGGTGGTGTAGACGGTGCGGGCCATGTCGGCTCCGTCGTCACGCGAGGGCGCTGCGGTGAGAGCCACGGGGGTCGGCGTGGAGTGCGCCGGGGTGGTGTCGGCCCAGATGAGGCCATCGGCGGCGATGGCCGAGGCCAACGGGTCGAGCGTCGAGGGATCTGCGCCCTTGTAGACCACCTTGGGGAGGGTCTTCTGCTCAGGCGTCCGCACCTTGCCCTCGCCGCTGGCGAAGAGGCGGGAGATCTCGGAGTCGGGGTCGTCGAGATCACCGACCCGGATTGCCTGGGTCGGGCAGACGATCACACACGACGGCTCGAGCCCCTCCTCGATCCGGTGGTTGCAGAAGTTGCACTTGTGGGCCGTGGAGGTGGCGGGGTTGATGTAGATGGCGTCGTACGGACAGGCGTTGATGCACGCCTTGCAGCCGATGCAGTTGTCGTCGTCGAAGTCGACCACGCCGTTGTCGGCACGAAACAGCGCCGAGGTCGGGCAGATGGCCATGCACGGCGCGTCGTCGCAGTGGTTGCACCGCATGACCGAGAAGTGCCGGTCAGTGTCGGGGAAGACACCGGTCTCGACGTACTTGACCCAGGTGCGGTTGACGCCGAGCGGCACGTCGTGCTCGCTCTTGCACGCCACGGTGCAGGCATGGCAGCCGATACAGCTGCCCGAGTCGAGCACGAAGCCCAGACGGGTCATGGACTCAGGCGGCCTATCCGGACTCGCGACATCTGGGGTCCGGCTACCTGGAGGCCCTGGGCTGGATGCCGCTGCAGAGGAGGTCCAGCAGGTGGTCGAAGGTGTCGTCCGTGTCGTGCGGCTGCGGAAAGCCGTCGCCCGACTCGAGGTGGGCGAAGCCGTGGAAGGCCGCCCGCATTGTCCGTGCGACGTGAACCTGCTCATCGTCGGAGAGTTCGTAGGCGGCCAGGGCCCGACCGAGGACGGCGACAACCTTGTCGACGGCCCCCTCGAGTTCGGCGTCGCCGGCACAGGGATAGCGGTCTGTTGCGGCATAGAGGCCGGGATGGTCGCGGACCATCTCCCGCCATGCGCTTCCGACGGCCCGTACCGCCTCGTCGCCCGCGACACCGACGGCGGCGGCAGCGAGACGGTCAGCAAGGATCTCGCGGCCACGCAGGCCGAGGAGTCGGATCATGGCGTCGAAGCCGTCGACGTGCCGGTAGAGGGCAGGTTGGCGCACGCCCAGTTCGTTGGCAACACGGGTGAGGGTCACTGCATCGAGGCCCTCGCTGTCAGCCAGGGTTGCTGCCGTCGCTACCACCCGGTCCGTGTCGAGGGTGCGTCGGCTCATGCCCTCACCATAGTGTTAGCACCCCTCGCAC
>Ga0257113_1000929_pt1 | contig 9838 bp, 11 predicted proteins | sample LP_taG_4_FD_191568 | JGI IMG/M metagenome (GOLD analysis project Ga0257113, IMG submission 191568) | Marine microbial communities from Northeast Subartic Pacific Ocean, Canada - LP_J_2015_P26_2000m | ecosystem: Environmental > Aquatic > Marine > Oceanic | place: Canada: Northeast Subartic Pacific... | reverse complement strand
GAATAACAGTTTAATCTGCGTAGTAGAAGTACCGTCGGATATTTACGCTTTTGAACGGACAAGTGGATTCAATGGCGTCTACCATGTGCTGAGTGGCGTACTTTCTCCATTGGATGGAATTGGACCAGATGATTTGAACATCGATTCATTAGTGGCCCGGGTGAAATCTGATGATGAGATAGTATTAGCCCTCAATCCAAGTATTGAAGGGGATACGACCTGTCTATATATCAGTAAGTTATTAAGTGAAAAAAATATCAAAGTATCGCGGCTGGCCCGTGGGCTACCGGTTGGTAGTGAGTTGGAATACACCGATGATGCTACCTTGATGAGAGCAATGGAAGGGAGAACAATTATATGAATCTACCAAACATACTAACAGTTGGGCGGATCTTAATGACACCTTTTTTTATTATTTTTCTATTTTACGACCATCCTTACGCAAAAGCCTGGGCGCTCTGTATCTTTGCGATCGCCATGTTAACAGATATTTACGACGGTTATTACGCTAGAAAACATAACCTGGTTACCAATTATGGTCGGTTTTTGGACCCCTTAGCGGATAAAGTAATGATACTATCGGCACTGATATCATTTGCTGTGATGAATGTGATTCCTTTCTGGATGGTGGCCATAATTATTTTCAGAGACGTATTTGTTACTGGACTGCGCACGGTCATGTCATCGAAAAATATGGTGATGGTCACAAGTAAAATAGCAAAACGGAAAACATTGACCCAGGTACTGATAATAATATTTATCCTGCTCAACCTTGGATCAGTATCATTACCTATTTCATGGATCGGTGATTTCCTTCAATTCTCTAGACAATACCAACTCATTTATTACCTGACCTTATCTGTAACTATATTTACCCTTTTTACCGGTTTTATATACCTGTACACAAACCGGGCCGTCATTCGGCAGTTTATTTCCTGAGAATAGCTGTTGCTACGTGTAGAATTATCCGAATGGTTGGCCACATGTTTTAAGATTGGTCATTTGCCTATCGCACCAGGCACATGGGGGAGTTTAGCGGCGGTTATTGGCTGGTGGTTGTGGTTACAATATCTCGATCCATTAGTTTTTATTGTTCTAATTATTTCAATATTTACAATTGGTGTATTTGCGATAAATATTATTATTGACCATACCGGTGAAAAGGACCCCTCCAGGGTTGTAATTGACGAAGTGTCAGGACAGTGGTTAGGATTGTTGATGTTGCCAGATGGTACGCTATATATCGCTGGGGCGTTTATCTTGTTCCGTTTTTTGGATATTTTAAAACCATGGCCGATTCGACAGCTAGAGCAGCTCCCTAAAGGGTGGGGCGTCATGCTGGATGATATGCTAGCGGGGTTACTGACACTAGGTTTGATCCAAGGTGTTAGTAGGTTGTTAGTATGAATGTTGGCTTAATCACGATCGGTAATGAATTGCTATCAGGTTTCACCACAGACACAAATAGCGCCTGGATCGGCCAATCTGTACTGGAAGTAGGTGCGGAAATTACTTGGCATGTGACCATTGGCGATCAATACAATCATATTACCGCTGCATTGGACCAGGTACCTGAAGATATTAAAGTCGTTTTAGTGACAGGTGGTCTAGGTCCAACCCATGATGATATTACCCAAAAAACGCTGTTTAAGTATTTTGATGCGCAACCTGTGTTTGATGAAGACTATTGGAATATTCTAAATGCGCGGATGGTAAAACGGGCCAGAGTTATGCCCGAAATCAATAAAAATCAAGCTATCCGCCCGAATAAGGGTAGTGTGATTCCAAATAATTCGGGTTCTGCTAGGGGGTTGCATTTGAATAATGGTAGAATGGATGTGTTTGCTATGCCAGGTGTGCACCGTGAAATGAAAGATATGATGTCAAACACAATCATACCATGGATCCATGATAAAACGAAAAGTAAAATTTATGTGAGGACACTCAGAACTACTGGGGCCATGGAATCCGTTTTAGCTGAAAAATTAGTTGATGTAACAGACGATACCAAGCCAGTAACCGTTGCATTCTTGCCTCAGTTCACAGGAGTGGATATACGGTTGACGTGCCCCAAAAAGAATCCATTAATAGAAATTGAAGAAAAGATAAGGGATAGGGTAGATAAATATGTATATGCAACCGGTATTGTAAATTTGGAAGAAACGGTTGGTGATATGCTGGTTAAGTGCGGATATACCATATCTACCGCTGAATCATGTACTGGCGGGCTTCTCGGACACCGCTTTACTAATGTCCCTGGCAGCTCAAGATACTATCTTGGTGGTGTAGTTTCTTACAGCGATGATATGAAAATGAAAACACTTGGTGTTCAGGAAAACACGTTGCAGGAATTCGGCGCAGTCAGTAAACAGACGGCTACTGAAATGGCTCAGGGGGTTCGAGATCTCTTTGGATCAGATCTGGCAATAGCAGTGACAGGCATAGCTGGACCGGGTGGAGGTACAGCGGAAAAACCAGTAGGTCTTGTATATATTACATTGGTTCACAACGATACAGTGTGGGCCAAGGAATTCAAATTTTTCACTGATCGAAAACTGAACAAACAGCTAAGCAGTCAAGTGGCTCTCAACATGGTGAGGATACATTTACTGAATGGCTGATTCCTTACTGCGCACATTTATATCTGTATCACTACCAAGAGAAATTGTGAATATTAAAAAAATGCTGCAATCGACGATTCATTCAAAAGGTGCCGAAATAAAATGGGTAAGGGATGGCAATATGCATCTTAGCCTGAAATTTATCGGTCATACTCCTGAAGCATCAGTTGACGATCTTAATAAAACTTTAAAGAGCGTTACTGAAGAATTCTCGACCATATCCCTATCAATAGTTGGATCAGGATGTTTTCCAAGACCGGAACGAGCCCGGACACTTTGGGTGGGGATCTCCGGTGAAATAGATAAACTAGATGATTTTGTTGATGCTATTAATGGACGTTTGGAACCGTTGGGTTTTCCAATACAAGAACGAAAGTTTATACCTCATGTTACACTAGCCAGGATAAAATATCCGCAAAAACATACACCAGACGTAACTCAATTTCTAAACACAACATTTGCGGAATTACCGATGAAAATTTCTAGAATTAATTTAATGAGCAGTCAACTCTTTTCTAAAGGAGCAGTATATACTATTTTAGGTACCCATTTTTTAGTTTCAAAAGCATAAAAGGAGTGATGAATGGCAGCAACATCTAAAAAAGAAAAAGCGTTGGATCTGGCAATTACACAGATTGATCGTCAGTTTGGTAAAGGATCCATTATGCGTCTAGGCAATGACAGACCGAATATTAGTGAGAATATAATATCCACTGGCTGCTTATCTCTAGACGTAGCTCTGGGCGTAGGTGGTGTCCCTCGCGGTAGAATAGTAGAGATTTATGGTCCTGAATCAGGCGGTAAAACAACCTTGGCTTTGCATATAGTTGCAGAAGCACAAAAAAATAGTGGGTATGCCGCATTTATTGATGTAGAACATGCCTTGGATCCAGAATATGCAAAAGTATTAGGTGTGAACACTGAGGATTTACTGGTATCGCAGCCAGATACTGGGGAACAAGCCTTAGAAATCACGGAAACATTAGTTCGCAGCGGCGCATTGGATGTGATTGTATTGGATTCAGTTGCGGCACTTGTACCAAAAGCAGAATTAGATGGAGAAATGGGAGATTCCCACATGGGATTGCAAGCCAGGCTGATGTCCCAGGCATTGCGAAAGTTAACAGGAACGGTTAGCAGGTCGAATACATGTGTAATATTTATTAACCAGATTCGTGAAAAGATAGGTGTTATGTTTGGAAACCCGGAAACGACTCCGGGTGGTCGTGCGCTCAAGTTCTATTCCAGCCAAAGATTAGAAATTCGCAGGATAACTACTATTAAAAATGGTACAGATCCTGTTGGTAATAGAGTGCGGGTAAAAGTTGTAAAAAATAAAGTTGCACCGCCATTTAAGATGGCTGAGTTCGACATTATGTATGGTCAGGGGATTTCCTACATTGGAGATGTCCTTGATCTAGCCGTAACAGGAGATATTGTCCAGAAAATGGGGGCTTGGTATGCTTATAAAGACGAAAAGATTGGTCAGGGCAGGGAAAATACGAAAGCATTTTTAGAAGAAAATCATGATCTGTTATCTGATATAGTTAAACAAGTAAAAGGCTTCATGGGAATCAGCTTTGCGGAGGATGGCAAAGCGTAAGATCATAGATATCCAGGTGCAAAAGCGCAGGAAAAACCGGCGCAGTATATTTCTTGATGATGGCAGCGTCTTCGGTATTTCCGAAGACGTATTTTTTTCTATACCAGTCCAAATTGGCGATACATTAACTGATCAGCAATTGGATGATATTTTAGTTGCTGATTACCAACAAAAAATAATGGATGTTGCATTAAATCTGCTAAGCTATAGAATGCGCAGTAAAGCGGAATTGATGCGCCGTTTGAAAAGAAAAAGTTTTAATGAGGATGGTATTTATGCTGTCATGGAAAAACTGGAAACAAAAGGATATGTCGATGACCAGAAATTTGCTCGGGTGTTTGCTCGCGAAAAGGTCCGAAGAAAGCTCATTGGTCCAATGGCCCTGAAATCAGAATTTAGTGTTCATGGTCTGAATCCAGATATCTTAGAGCATACACTGAAAAAAACTTATGATGAATTTCCTGAACATACTTTAATGGATCAGCTATTGTCAAAACGAAAGGTTCCTATGAATAAGCCGCTTGACCTAAAGGAAAAAAAGAATGCTGTGAATACCTTGAGAAATAAGGGGTTTTCATGGGATCGAATACAAGAAATACTTGTTAAGCGCGGTAATATCTGATTGCGGAACCTGATAGCGTATAAATTAATGAGCTATTGATCTATTTTATCCAATAAACCTGATATGCTGATAGAAGAAGTGACTGCTGTTCTGGGCCGGAGGCCAAATGCTGATGAGCTAACATTCGTCAAGTCAGTCATGGGCTCAAAACAGATTCGATATCTATTTCCAGCGCTAAATAGCATTATTATGGGAGATGGACAAGATAGTGCAGAAAATGGTCAATTAATTATTGGTCTGGAAGGGAAAAGTAATATTATCAGGACTAAGGCCAAGATGCAGTGTGCAGCGCAAGGAGGTAAAGGGCAATTAAAAATCTCTTTCCCAAATGCAAAGTTCCTGGTTGGCGATAAGATTAATAGTGAACATCGTAAACCGGTACCTGGTGACAATTTGATCTATCTTAAAGCAGCCACAGATGCAGAAGTGACCTTATTAAATGTCTGGAACGAGGCACATTTGAGCGCAGTTACAGTTGTTAACCAAGGAGGGCTTGGCGTCAGCATTCTTTCGTTATGTGCTGAACAGGAATTAGGCGTTGACCTAATCTTAACGAATAAGCGGCAGCTTGGTGATTATAATAGTAGAAATATATCCGGATTTCTTTTTTCTGTGCCGACAGCGGATTTTAAGAAAATGAATACGTGGAAAAGTAGGTGGAAAAACCTGGGCTCATTTACTGTTTCAAATAAAATCACATTTAGCTATCGTGGAAATATGATCGGCACGCTCCCTGCTCGACTATTTCATGAACTACAAGAGCGTCGATTGCCAATAATTCCACAGACAACGCCCAAGAAAGAGCACTCTAACGCCAATAAATATGTAAAAGAACCAGCAAATTTTAAACTCGTATTGAAAAAACTGGTCAAAGCACAACAGGATCTTATAACACTGAAATTCACTCCAATAAGACAAAGAATCACACCATTTACTGCTATAAATAGTTCGTTTGTTCTATCGGCAAGTGATCATCCATATATTAAGCCACAGGAACCACGCGTAGGCAGTATGATCACTATTGCCAATGCGGCGCGTCATTTGGTTTGTTTAGGCGTAAAACCAGTGTATATGGCTGCAGCATTTCATGGAGGTGATTTAAATAATGATACGGATCGTTGGATTTTGCATGAGTTGGTCTCTGGGTCTAGAGAGGCTGCTACGGCCTTCCAATTACGGTATGTAAATGGAATGATAACCAAAAATAATTCGTTACATCCAATTGTTGATGTGATAACTGCCGGAGCTGGCAAAGTTCGCTGTTCACCAGAATTTAATACTCCTGGTGATTTTGTCACCATGATCGGCAGTTTGCGTGGAGAAACTGGCAGCAGCATGTATGCAGATATTATTCATAAAAATAAGCAGGTTGGACACCCATCGACTATCGATATTGTTATGGAATGCCGTTTACAGGAGGTCATTTTACAGGGTATTGCAGTTGGATTAATCCGTTCAGCGGTTAACGTCAGTCGGGGTGGCTTAGCGGTAGCGATCGCAAACTCTCTTTTGCTTGGATCTGATGGACTAGGTGCGAGAATACACTTTTCCAGAAAGATCCGCAACGATGAACTGTTATTTGGTGAAACCCAGGGATTGGTAGTGGTAACTTTATGTGAAAACGATCTGATTGAATTTGAAAGAATCTGTATGACTACTGGTGTGCCGTCAACCACTATCGGCCGCATAACTGATGATGGTAACTATATTTTTAACGATCTGATCAACATTCCAGTTAAACAACTTTCCAAATGAATTATTTTTTTGAATCCTTGAAATTGTGAATGGTAACATGGTGGTAAATACCAGTGATCTGTTATTGTCGTCCACAGATCATTCATCTTGATGATGAATATTGTACATTGCGAATCCCGTTAAATTGGCGCACACGTAATCACGTGCAATCAAAGTATATTGGTGTATTCACAGTTGGCGCAAATCTTACGGGAGGGTTACTAACATTAAGCAGTATCCGCAAAAGAAAACGAAAAGTTGTATTAATATTCAAAGATTTTCATGCAAATTTCTTTTTAAGAGCAGAGCAGGATGTTATTTTCATTTGTAGGGATGGTGCAGCAATTGATCATGCAGTCCAGCAGGCGGTGGATAAAGGCGAACGGATCAATTTACCGATCAATACCACAGCCATGCTACCCCCAAGATACTGAGGACGATCCTGTGGCTAATTTCAGGTTAACCCTTTCTGTGAAGGATCGAACTAATGCCTAACAATAATGATAATTTTTCCGTTGTATTGGCTAATAATCAAATCCCAGTACGCAATATTTATGCAGTAGGTAGAAATTATCCAGCCCATGCGAAAGAAATGGGCTCCACTGTAAATAATGAACCCGTATTTTTTCAAAAATCACTAACTAGTTTGCACACGGGTGCAAAAATAATAATTCCTCGAGATCGTAATATTCACCACGAACTTGAAGTTGTAGTTTTAGTAGGTAATCCGGGAGAATTTATTGATGAAAATACAGCTATTGATCATGTGGCTGGTCTAGCGTTGGGATTGGATCTCACTGATCGTGATCTGCAGAATGCATTGAAGAAACAATCGCTACCATGGTTCCTGTCAAAATCATTCAAGGGGTCTGCTGTTGTTTCAGAATTCAGGATGAAGACAGATGGCCTATGGGAAAAAGAGTTTTGGCTTAAACGTAATGAGATTATTGTTCAGCTGGGGAAGATGGACCAAATGGTATTTCCTATCACGAAGTTAATTGAATATTTATCTGCTAAAATGCCCTTGCTAGAAGGCGATCTGATCTTTACTGGAACACCGCAAGGTGTCGGACCAATAAAACAGGGGGATAATTTAGAACTGGGTGTTGCCCAAGAAACATTAATGGAAATAGAAGTGGCATGAAACCAATGGTATTTGCTTCTTCCATTCCAGTCAGTAACTTCCGCACCCCATGAAAATACTTAGGAAAGAACAATTAACTGCATTACGTGCTATTGTTACACCCGATAATTTGCAATCTGTAGATGAAAATACGCGGAAAGTGCTAGATGAACTAATCAATGATGATGAAAATATTAATGCTGTAACACTATTTATTGATGGTGCAGCAGATTTACATACCAAGACAGCTGGTATTGGCGGAGTATTTTTAGGGGAAAATAACGAAGAACTATATCGATTCTCCAAATATCTAGATGACGCTACCAATAATGAGGCCGAATATTCAGCGTTAATAAGAGGACTTGAAATAGGACTTGAATTAAATATTATGGATATTAAAATATATGCGGACAGCGAACTTGTAGTGAAACAGGTAAATGGGGAGTATAAAGTCAAACATGAACGAATGAGACCACTCCATCGAAAGTCGATTGCACTATTGTGCCAATACAGTAATTGGAGTCTGCAGCATGTACCCAGAGATGATAATACGATTGCTGACAAATTAAGTAAGGAAGGTATGGAACAAGGAAGATGAAAGCATTGATTACTGCTGGTGGCCATGGTGCTCGGCTGAGACCAATCACTCATACCCAGAACAAACATCTAATTCCCATTGCAAATAAGCTAATGCTGCAATTTGCCCTTGAATTTGCTCAAGATGCTGGCATTATTGATGTGGGGATTGTTATAAACAGTAATGATAAATCCATAAAAAATGCTTTTGGAGATGGAACAGATCTTGGTATACAACTGACCTATATTCCACAAGATGCGCCGCTTGGCCTGGCCCATGTCGTAAAAATATCGGAATCATTCATTGGGGATGATAATTTTATTTTCTACCTGGGAGACAATATCCTGGTTGGTGGTATAAGAAAATTTATCGATGATTTTGAGAAGAATTCATCGAATTGCCATTTAGTATTGAGTAAAGTTCCAGACCCTAATCGGTTTGGGGTAGCTGAAGTCGTTGATGACCGTATCGTTAGCATTGAAGAGAAACCTGATAATCCAAAAAGTGACCTAGCTGTGACAGGAATTTATCTATATGATAAAAATATTTTTGAAGCTGTGAATAATATAAAACCGTCCCCACGCGGTGAATTGGAAATTTCAGATGCGCATCAGTATTTACTTGATAAGGGTTTCGATGTGAGCTACTCCGAAATTACCGGGTGGTGGAAAGATACAGGAAAACCATCAGATCTGTTGGAGGCAAATCGTCTTGTGTTGGATAATATAAAATCTGATTTGAAAGGGAGTGTTGATGAAAATTCTACAGTCTCTGGTAGGGTACAGATTGGTGCAAATAGTCGGGTGATAAATTCAAATATTCGCGGCCCTGCCATCATCGGTGACAACACAACAATTGAAGAATCCTATGTTGGCCCATATACTGCTATTGGTAAGGGATGTACAATTAGCGGTAGTGAAGTTGAATACTCCATCATTATGGATGATTGCCAGATCAATCAGGTGCAGCGACGGATTGAATCGTCATTATTAGGGAATGACGTGGAAATATTGCGTTCTAAAACCAGACCTGCCACCCACAGATTTATGCTCGGAGATCAAAGTCGCATAGAAATTGAATAACCAAAAAATAAGTGATCACTGAATAAATGAAGCATATTGACCATCGAATTATTAATTTAACGGCATAAGAGATCCGAGGAATTTCTTAATTTGTAACGTTATGGGGTTTTTATCTAATATCTCTAATCCATTGAACTGGCTATCGGGTGATATTGCCATCGATCTAGGTACTGCAAATACACTGCTTTGGATGAAGGGTAAAGGTATCATGATCAATGAGCCTTCAATCGTAGCTAGGTCTGTGAATGATGGTAATATTATTGCAGTGGGCAATAAAGCGAAAGCGATGCTGGGACGGACTCACCGTGACATAGAAACAATTCGTCCCCTGCGAGATGGGGTGATAGCCGATTTTGATATGACGGATGGCATGCTCCTTGGTTTTATCCGGATGATAAATATAAGTCCTTTGGCCAGAATGCGGATGGTGATATGTGTACCTTCTGGTGTCACTGAAGTCGAAAGACGGGCTGTAA
>Ga0257113_1000924_pt1 | contig 9854 bp, 7 predicted proteins | sample LP_taG_4_FD_191568 | JGI IMG/M metagenome (GOLD analysis project Ga0257113, IMG submission 191568) | Marine microbial communities from Northeast Subartic Pacific Ocean, Canada - LP_J_2015_P26_2000m | ecosystem: Environmental > Aquatic > Marine > Oceanic | place: Canada: Northeast Subartic Pacific... | reverse complement strand
CAATTACCAACCAAAAAAAATGTACACCACAATTAAAAGATGCGGTACTAAGTGTTGGCGAACAATTATCTGCAAATATTATTACGGAAGCGTGTATTGAAAAAGGAATAAATGCAGCATATTTGGATGCGCGAAAAGTTATTTTAACAGATGATCATTTCGGAAGTGCATTTGTTCATTATCAAAAATCTTATAATAATATTCGTAATGAATGGAAAGATGAATCAAAAACAAGGATAATTACTGGATTCATCGGTGCCACTGAATCAGGAGAAACAACCACTTTTGGAAGGAGCGGTTCAGACTATACCGCATCCATTTTTGGTGCTGCCTTAGACGTAGAAGAAATAGAAATTTGGACTGATGTAAACGGTATTTTATCTGCCGACCCCAATGTAGTTTTTGATGCAAAAACCATTTCTCATATTACGTATGAAGAAGCCATGGAATTGGCCCATGCCGGGGCAAAAGTCATTTTCCCTCCCACCATGATTCCTGCTTTATATAAATCTATTCCCATCCGTATTAAAAATACATTTGAACCAGACAATCCAGGGACGGCTATTACACGGGATCGTTTAAGGGATGATCATTTTGCCGTGGGTATTTCATCTTTGTATAATGTTTCCCTAATCCGATTCCAAGGGGCCGGCATGGTGGGACGTTTTGGAGTGATTGGACGTGTATTTGATGCACTGGCCAAAAAGAAAATAAATATTATTCTTGTGTCTCAAGTGTTTAGTGAACATTCCATTTGTTTTGCCATCCAACCCGCAGAAGTTGATTTGGCTGAATCGCTTTTGAAGGAAGAATTTTCGTTTGAACTGAAAAATCATTTTATCGATTCTATTAAAATTGAGAATGATCTTTCTCTCATTGCTGTTGTAGGTGAAGGGATGCGCCATACACCTGGAATTGCTGGAAAATTATTTAGCGTCCTGGGCGAACAGAATGTGAATCTGATAGCTATTGCTCAAGGATCTTCGGAAAGAAACATATCCTTCATTATTAAAAATGATGAAGTCAAATCAGCCATTCGATCTTTACATCAATATATTTTTTCAGATAATGCTATTATTAATGTATTTATCGCTGGGGTTGGTTTGGTTGGCTCAGATTTAATCAGGTTAATCCAGGACAAAAAATCCATAAATGTATGCGGTATAATGAATAGCCGAAAAATGATTTTGAATCCAAATGGATTGGATACTCAACATTATGTGGAAAAATTAGCACAAGGTGAAACAGCCGATTTGGAATCATTTATTTCTACCGCATCTCAATCTCGGAAGGCTGTATTTGTGGATGTAACATCATCTTCGGCAATCGCAGAACAAACGGCAAACATTCTTAAAAAAGGAATTTCTGTTGTATCTGCTAGCAAACTGGCCAATGCCATGAATCAGGATTATTATGATTCGATCCGTGAGAATTCAAAAGCCAGTGGTGCTCTATTTAAATATGAAACAAATGTGGGCGCAGGGCTCCCCATTATTGAAACATTACAAACTTTATTAAATACCGGCGATACAGTTAAAAAAATTGAAGGTGTAATGTCCGGAACATTGAGCTATTTATTTAGTCAATTTGACGGCACCGTTTCGTTTAGCGATTTGGTGAAACAGGCCCGGGGAAATGGATTTACCGAACCGGATCCTCGAGATGATTTAAATGGGATGGACGTTGCTAGAAAGATTCTTATTTTGACAAGAGAAACGGGCATCAAATTAGCACTAGGTGATATATCTGTAGAAAACTTAATACCAGCAGAAATGGATCCAGATTTATCAATTGATAATTTTTTAAATCAATTTTCGAACTATAATTCAACCTTTTTGGATCGATATGAATCAGCGAAAAAAGAAGGTAAAGTTTTAAGATATATCGCTACTTGGAATGGGAAGAAAGCAGTAGTTGGTTTAAAAGAAGTTGGGAGTGATAATCCGTTTTTCCATCAAAATGGACGCGAAAATTTTATTGTTTTTACCACGAGAAGATATAATGATGCGCCCATGGTTGTTAAAGGCCATGGTGCCGGTACAGAAGTCACAGCCGCTGGCGTTTTAGGAGATATATTAAAATGCAAAATCTAAATAAAATAATAAATGTCAGTTTATTAGGCGCAACAGGAATGGTTGGGCAAAATTACCTACGACTCTTGGAAAATCATCCCTGGTTTCAGGTCGTGGATGTGGCCGCATCTCCCCGTTCCGCCGGCAAAAAATATGAAGATGCCTTGGATGGGAATTGGCTTATGCCAAGCGATATGCCAAATACCATAAGAGATCTGGTGGTACGGGATGCTCGGGATTTTGGGAGCATTCCCGAAAATGTAACCTGTGTTTTTTCTGCTATGGATTTGCCCGATAAATCAGATACGCGGAATTTGGAATTTGAATATGCAGCGAAAGGTTTTCCACTTATTAGTAATAGTTCCGCCAATCGCTGGACAGATGATGTGCCCATGATCATTCCTGAAATAAATCCACAGCATACAGATTTGATTCCGATACAGCAAACCAATCGTGATTTCCAAAAAAGCGGATTTGTAGCTGTAAAACCCAACTGCTCAGTCCAATCTTATTTGGTCACTTTATTCGCATTGATTGAAGCAGGGTTTCCTGTGGAGCGGGTCCAGGTTACGACACTCCAGGCTATTTCAGGTGCAGGACAGGCTGGATTAAACTCTGAAGAAATGAAAGAAAATGTGGTCCCATTTATCAGAGGCGAAGAAGAAAAAACAGAAAGAGAACCTTTAAAAATTTTAGGAAAAGTCAAGGGCAAGGGGATCCTGAATTATAGTCAAGTTGAAATATCTGCCCTTTGCACTCGCGTTCCCGTCATTGATGGCCACACCGCAGTGGTGCATGTCACATTTAAAAAAGAAGTACCATCTCTTGATCAAATCAAATTGATTTGGAATGAGTTTACGGGAACACCACAAAAGGAACAATTCCCCATGGCTCCCAATAATCCTATCCTTTATTTTGAAGAAGAAAATCGCCCCCAACCCAAACAAGATCGAGACTTAGAAAAAGGGATGGCGGTCAGCGTGGGTCGATTAGCAGAAGATAAATTTTTTGATATTCGCTATGTGGCACTCTCTCACAATACTGTTCGCGGTGCTGCAGGCGGCGCAATTCTCATGGCAGAATTATTAGTACAAAAAGGATATATCCATGTTGAATAATTCGATTCGAGTCCGGGCAACGGCTTCAGTAGCTAACGTATCTTGCGGTTTCGATTGTATTGGTTATGCCATTACAAAACCCGGCGATATTGTAACGATTGAAAAACAGGATCAACCGGAGATAGAAATTTCAATGTCCGGAATAAAATATGAATCTATTCCGGTTGATCCTGAAAATAATACTGCGGGAAAAGCCATTTTATCTCTTCTTGATACTTTGGGAAGTAAACAGGGATTTAAGGTTCATATTGAAAAAGGGATTCCCCCGGGAAGCGGGATTGGTTCCAGTTCTGCCAGTGCGGCGGCAGCTGTTGTGGGTGTGAATGAATTATTGAATAAACCACTCAAAAATAGTGAATTACTGGTTCATGGCATGGCAGGAGAAGCTGTGGCATCGGGTGGATTTCATGCAGATAATATTGCGCCGGCACTTTTCGGTGGGATCATCCTTATCCGCAGTTATGAACCTTTAGATATTCTGAATTTGCCGGTACCAAAAAGTTTATTCAGTACAGCAGTATTACCTGATTTCATCGTGAATACTCTGGATGCGCGGCGTATGCTACCTAAACGGGTTCCTTTAAAATCTGCAGTAGAACAGGCCGGAAACCTGGCGGGTTTTACTTTGGGCCTTCATGAATCAGATTTTGATCTCTTAGGTCGTTCCATGGTGGATCTTTTCGCTGAACCAATTCGAGCAGAACTCATTCCCGGTTACACATCTGTTCGACAATCCGCAATGGATGCCGGGGCAATTGGCTGCGGAATCTCTGGCTCTGGACCTGCTCTTTTCGCGTTATCCGATTCATTGGAAATAGCAAAACAAATCGGGGTAACCATGGTGGATGCATTTAAAAAAGCGGGACTTAAGAGCATAGCCTACAGTACACCCATTCACACAAAACCACCGGAAATATTGGACTGATACTTGCGCTATTACAGTACAAAAGGCAACGCTATTTCTGTTGGATTCAAGGATGCATTGTTCCATGGGTTAGCACCAGACGGTGGCCTTTATATGCCCGATACTATTCCTCATTTAGGAACTGATTTTTTTAAATCTGATTTAAGCTATCCAGAATTAGCTACCGGTATGATTCATCCATTCACGAAAGATGAATTAACACACGCTCAACTAACTGATATTTGTGAATTGGCATTTGATTTTCCTCTTCGAATTAAAGAATTAAATGAAACCGATTCTGTGCTGGAGTTATTCCATGGACCTACATTCGCCTTCAAGGATTTTGCTGCCCGGTTCATGGCTCGGACCATGTCTTATTTTCTTGAAAATAAAGATAATGAGCTAACCATTTTAGTGGCTACGTCCGGTGATACGGGTAGTGCCGTTGCAAACGGGTTTTTTAACGTAGAAGGCATTAACGTTATTATTCTTTATCCTTCCAATCGAGTAAGCACTATCCAGGAAAAACAACTAACAACTTTGGGCGGAAATATTACTGCTTTGGAAATAGACGGCTCTTTTGATGATTGCCAGCGAATGGTTAAAGCTGCTTTTCAAGATATCGATTTGCGAAATCGTTTATCTTTAAGTTCTGCTAATTCGATAAATATGGCTCGCCTTCTCCCACAGTCTGTTTATTATGCATGGGCATGGAAACAATATGCAAATAATGAGACCGTTATATTTAGTGTGCCTAGTGGAAATTTTGGAAATTTGACTGGAGGGTTACTGGCAAACCGAATGGGAGTTCCAGTTGAGAAATTTATTGCTGCGACGAATGCGAATGACACATTTCCGCACTTTTTAAGCAGTGGCACCATTAAAAATCAAGACGCTGTAAAAACAATATCCAATGCAATGGATGTGGGTGTTCCCAGTAATTTAGATCGAATTCAAAACTTGTTTCATGATGATATAAATCAAGTAAAGGTGGATATTTCCAGTTGGAGTTTTACAGATAAAGATACAAAAGAATCTATTCGAAATATCCAAGATGAGTTTGGCTATTTGATTGATCCACACACCGCAGTTGGTGTTTTGGGATTAATTAAATATAGAAATGAAACAAATTCTAAAACAAAGGGTGTTGTTTTATCTACGGCGCATCCGGGGAAATTTGCAGATGTGATTGAACCCATCATTGGAAACAAGACAGCCCTACCAGAATCATTACAAATTGCCATGAAAAAAGAAAAAAATTCCATTAAAATGCCCAAGCAATTTTCTGACCTAAAAGAATATTTACTTGCAGTCTGATTAGCTATACCAAAGGAACTCTTATGAAATTTGATACAAAAGTCGTCCAGGCAGGCATGACGCCTGACCCCACCACCGGCGCCATTTTACCGCCTCTATACCAAACAGCCACCTACGTCCTTGAAGAAGTGGGCAAGGATAAAGGATTTGATTATACCCGATCGTCTAACCCCACACGACAAGTGATGGAAGAAATATTAGCCATTCTCGATGGTGGAAAATTCGGTATCGCATTCGCCAGCGGCATGTCGGCTGTAGATAGTTGTATGAGACTCTTGAAAGCCGGTGATCACGTAATTTGCTCTGATGATGTTTATGGTGGCGTATCCCGGCATTTCAACCAAATTCTGGTGAATTATGATCTTCATTTCAGCTATGTGGATTCTTCTAATTCCGCCAATATTGAAAATGCAATTCAAACGAATACAAAATTAATTTGGATAGAAACGCCTACGAATCCACTCTTGAAGATCACTGATTTAGAAGCAGTGGGAAATATTGCAAAAAAACATAACATCCTTTTTGGGGTGGATTCCACTTTTGCCACACCGGTTTTTTTACGACCATTGGAATTTGGCGCAGACCTGGTTATGCACAGTACAACAAAATATTTAAGTGGACATAACCAGCTTATTGGCGGTGTGGTTATTACCAATCGTGAAGATTTATTTGACCAATTGAAATTCGTCCAAAAATCCATTGGTGCTGTGCCGGGCCCTTTCGATTGCTGGCTCACAATCCTAGGAATTAAAACGCTTGATCTACGGATGAAAAAGCATGATTCCAATGCACAGACTGTTGCGAAGTATTTAGAAGCTCACTCGAAAGTTGCATCAGTCACTTACCCAGGACTCCCATCCCATCCAGCCCATGAAACAGCTAAAAAACAAATGTCCGGATTCAGTGGCATGATATCCTTTGAATTGACGGGCGGTATCTCGGCGGGTAAAACAGTCATGAATTCTGTAAAACTGGCAAAACTGGCAGAAAGCCTTGGAGCAGTGGAAACCATGATCACCCATCCTGCTACCATGACTCATGCGGATGTCCCAAAAGATGAACGAGAAGCCCGAGGACTCACAGATGGCTTAGTCAGATTATCTGTAGGGATTGAAAATCCAGATGATATTATAGCAGATTTGGAGCAGGCTTTAAATCGAGTTTAAATAATTCTAATTTGTAAATTGTATTATGCATTCAATAGAAAAAATAAATGTGCTCCGGGATAAAATTGACTTACTTGATGAACAAATGCTGGATTTGCTGGTACAGCGATTTTCTGTCTCTAGGGAGATAGGCGAAATTAAAGCATCCGACGGCATCAATGTTGGGGACCCAAACCGCGAACAGGAAATCATTGATCGTCTTGCTGAAAAACTGGAAGGCAAACTGGAAAGAAATGATATTGCGGCCATTTTTGGACCTATATACCACATTTCAAAAAAATTGCAAAAAAAATAAAATTAAGTTGGTTCCCATTCATTCCTGTCCTTAATTTTTCCTATCATGAATAACATGAATACAAAATATTTTTACAGCTGGTATTGGTTTTTTAACCGAGAAGGGGTTTCATAGTCCCAGCGATACCTGTACATGCTGACTATACTTAAACCCCGATAATTTCGGGGTTTTTTTTTGCTCAAAATGGATAAAACACAACTCACATTCAACGAATTTCAGGACCTTGCTCGGGGGTGTACAACCGTCCCCGTCTATAAACGAATCCTGGCAGATCTACTTACACCGGTAGCTGCATGGGTGCATTTATCTCAAAAAGCGGAATATGCTTTTTTATTAGAGTCGGTAGAAAAAGGAAATCAATATTCACGGTATTCTTATGTGGGAATCAATCCGCAGAAAATTCTTATGCATAACAATGGCAAAACCACTATCACTGAAAAGGGAAGAACCATTGATGTTGATACACCCTTTCTTGATTTACTCCGGGAAACTCAATCCCAATATAATATGACAAAACTCCCAGGGATTCCTTCTTTTACTGGGGGCTTGGTTGGCTACCTTGGTTACGAAACCATCGCCTGGGTGGAAGATATTCCAACCCATGAAAAATCTGAATTAAATGTCCCGGATTCAGTATTTATGCTCTTTGAAGATATGATCGCATTTGACCATTTGAAGGGATCAGCGCTGGTCATTTCCAATGTAAAGGTGAATCCCAATCAAGATTTAAAAATACAATTTGATGCAGCGCACAACCGCGTGGATGTGATTGGTGAATTGCTCCATTCTGATTTGGACTACCAAACACCGGTTCGGGTGGAGCAAAGTAAAGTGTCTTCAAATTTTAATCAGGCTACATTTGAATCGGCTGTACTGAAAGCAAAAGAACACATTGTGGATGGAGATATTTTTCAGATTGTTTTGAGTCAGCGCTTCGAACGAAAAACATCGGTAGAGCCAACCACACTTTACCGTGCACTTCGGACAATCAATCCATCACCCTACATGTTTCATTTAAAGATTAATGATTTTGACATTATTGGCGCTTCTCCGGAATTATTGGTAAAAGTTGAAGACGGTATTGTGGAAATCCGTCCCATTGCAGGTACACGTCACCGTGGGGAAACAGAAGCAGAAGATCAAGTATTGGCCGATGATTTGATTAATGATGAAAAAGAATGTGCCGAACATTTAATGTTGTTGGATTTGGGGCGAAATGATGTGGGACGCGTATCCGAATATGGTTCCGTAACTATTCCGGAAAATATGGTGATTGAGAATTATTCCCATGTAATGCATATCGTTTCTGATGTAAAAGGGAAATTGGCGAAAGATAAAGACCCTTTTGATGCGCTTATGAGTGGCTTTCCGGCAGGCACTGTTACCGGTGCGCCTAAAATCCGGGCCATGGAAATCATTCATGAGTTAGAGCAGGACCGCAGGAATATTTATTCCGGCGCCGTTGGCTTTTTCGACTTTACGGGGAATGTGAATACTTGCATTGCCATCCGTACCATGCTCTTGAAGGATGGCTCTGCGCATTTTCAGTCTGGCGCTGGTATCGTGCACGATTCAGACCCGACTAAAGAATTTGAAGAAACTGTAAATAAGGCAAAAGCCATCATGGCAGCGATTGATTTTGCAGAAAATGGACTGGTCTCATGATTTTAGTTATAGATAACTACGATTCATTCACCTATAACCTGGTACAATACATTGGCCCTATCAACTCAAATGTAAAAGTAGTGCGGAATGATCAGTTTAAATTGGATGATATCAAACGGTGGGGCCCATCCCATATAGTTATTTCTCCTGGTCCCGGTCGCCCGGAAAATGCAGGACATTCAATTGATGTGATAAAAAAATATGGAGCGTCTATTCCCACACTTGGTGTTTGCCTTGGGCACCAGGCAATCACTGTAGCATATGGCGGGAAAGTAATTCATTCATCGGAGATCATCCATGGAAAAATAGCAACTATTCTAAATATTGGGTCAACTTTATTTAATGCAGTAGGTAATTCTTTCACGGCAACCCGGTACCATTCTTTGGTTGCGGAACGAGACAGTTTACCCAAAAATTTGAAAATTACTGCTGAATTAGAAAATGGACTTATCATGGGGATCGAACATGAAATTCATCCGGTTTTCGGGGTTCAGTTCCACCCTGAATCGATTGCCACAGAGCATGGGATGCAAATAATAAAGAATTTTTTAGAGATAAAACCATGAAAGAAATATTAGAACAAATACTTGATAAACAAAATCTCACTCGAGATGAAGCATTTAATGTAATGTTCTCTATAATGTCGGGTGAATTTGATGATCCGCAAATTGCTGGTTTTCTTATGGCGCTCCGAGCAAAAGGTGAAACGGTGGATGAAATCACCGGATTCGCCCAAGCAATGCGAAAAATAATGGTTACTGTACCCTTAGACTTCCCCGCTATCGATATGTGTGGAACGGGTGGTGATGCATTGGGTACTTTCAATATTTCTACTACTGCTACTTTTGTTGTTGCCGGCGCCGGCGTTCATGTAGCCAAGCATGGGAATCGATCCATGACATCCAAATCTGGTTCGGCAGATGTGCTCCAAGCATTGGGTATTCCCATCGATAAATCAGTAGAAGAATCAACGCAGGATATTGAAGAAATCGGCTTGGGATTTATGTTTGCACCGGCCTACCACCCTGCAATGAAACACGCAATTGGCGCCCGGAAAGCATTGGCCACTCGAACGGTTTTTAATATTTTAGGTCCACTCTGTAATCCCGCAGAAGTGAAGGCGCAAGTTATGGGTATTTTTCATCCGGATTTAACTGAAGTTCAAGCCCATGTATTAAAAGCACTCGGTTCAACAGATGTAATGGTTTTTCATGGCCGTGACGGATTGGATGAAATTTCCACAACTGCCACAACCAAAATCAGTCAAATGCAAAATGGCAATAATATAAATACTTATGAATTTGATTCAATCGAGTT
>Ga0257113_1000922_pt1 | contig 9863 bp, 7 predicted proteins | sample LP_taG_4_FD_191568 | JGI IMG/M metagenome (GOLD analysis project Ga0257113, IMG submission 191568) | Marine microbial communities from Northeast Subartic Pacific Ocean, Canada - LP_J_2015_P26_2000m | ecosystem: Environmental > Aquatic > Marine > Oceanic | place: Canada: Northeast Subartic Pacific... | reverse complement strand
GTTCGTTATTTTTCTTGACAGGTTTTTATAAGTCAAAATTAAACACTAATTGTATGTACAATAAATTTCCATGTCTGGTGTTATGAAAATATCAGGCCCCGAATTGATTTTATTTTTTAACAATAGAAAGGAGTAAAAGTTTTGTCCTGTGCTTGATTATATTTCAATGGTCGCAATGAAATAGGGGGCTGATCCGAGAACTGGAAAAATAATTTTATCCCAAGCATCTAATTGGACAAGGCATCCGAATAATCCAATGCAAGTTTAATTAGAAAAAGGCTTGGAAACAAGAAATTGTTGAGCCTCTAAATTTATATTATGAGGCTTAACGAGTAGAGTAATGCTATCACATTGAACGGAAATTAAAAATCAATGTGTGTATTACATTTGATAAATAATAAAGGAGAAATTTATGAAAATAGGAAGATTTAGTAGACTATTGATTATAACCTTATGTAGCTTTCTTTTGTCTGGGCAAGTGCTGGCAGACAAAATAAAAGTGTCAGGAATATATACCCAACCATTGCAACAAAAATGGGATGCAAGATTGCATCTAGCATTACAAGCGGCAGCGGATGCAGGTGAAATTGAATATGTGTTTTCAGAAAAAGTTTCAAATACTGATTATGTTCGAGTTTTACGGGAATATTCTGAAAGTGGAGTGGACCTTGTAGTTGGTGAAGCTTTTGGCATTAGCGCTGAGGCTAGAAAAGTAGCAGATGACTATCCAAACATAGCATATCTAATGGGAGATCCTGGTAGTGGATATGGTGGTGAACATGGTAGCAATTTTTCAGTATTTGATAATTATATTCATGAGCCTTGCTATTTGATGGGGATTATTGCTGGAGGTATGACCGAAACTAATAAAATTGGCATGGTTGGCGGTTATGCAATTGGTGAAGTAAACCGTTTGTTCCATGCATTTATGGCTGGTGCAAGGTCAGTTAACCCTGATGTTGAGTTTAAAGTTAGCTTTATTGGCTCTTGGTATGATCCACCGAAAGCAAAAGAAGCTGCATTTGCTCAAATAGAAGCAGGTGTTGATGTCTTATATGCAGAACGTGCTGGTGTAACGGATGCTGCAAGAGAAAGAAATATACTAGCATTTGGTAATGTTAATGATATGAATCAGGAGGAAAACGGCACAGATGTCGTGGTCACATCTGCTTTATGGCATATGGAAAACGCAATTGATCATGCAATCTCCCGTGTTAAAGCTGGTACCTTCGAAGCAGAGGATTATATGGAATGGACTATGATGCAAAAAGGCGGAGCTTCTTTAGCACCTTACTATGAGTTTGATAGTAGGATTGCAAGTGATGTTAAAGCTAAAGTAGCAGCAATGTCTAGAAAAATCTTAGGTGGTAGTCTTGTAGTTGAAATTAATGACGACGAGCCAAAATCAACTTACTAAAATTATCAGATGAAGAAGTTACAATTTTCCAAAATTTGCAAGAATTTTGGTTCTGTTGTAGCGAATGACAATATTTCACTCTCACTAGGTGAGGGTGAAATATTATCTGTATTGGGTGAAAATGGTGCGGGTAAGACCACATTAATGAATATACTCTTTGGACACTATATTAGTGACAAAGGGTTTATCGAAGTTGAGGGTCAAAGATTAACACCAGGCTCAACAAGAGCTTCACTAGATGCTGGAATTGGCATGGTTCACCAGCATTTTACTTTAGCGGATAATCTTACTGTATTAGAAAATATTATTCTTGGCACCGAGCCTTTAACTAGACTTTGGAGTCAAAAAAAACAAGCGTATAAAAAACTTAAAGCACTATCAAAGCGCTTCGGCTTGTTAATTAATCCAGATGCTAAAGTAGCCGATTTAACGGTTGGTGAAAAACAGCGAGTTGAAATAATAAAAGCACTCTATCGTGATGCAAGTATTTTGATACTTGATGAACCAACTGCAGTTCTCACTCCGCAAGAGACTACACAGCTTTTCAAAGTACTCAAGGAAATGGTAAATGCTGGTTTATCAATAATGTTTATATCGCACAAATTACATGAAATTATAGAAATTAGTGATCGAATTGTAGTTCTACGTGACGGCAAATTAGTAGGAGAAGTAGTCACTAAAGATGCAAGTAAGGAGTCTCTCGCAGAAATGATGGTTGGACACACAGTTACACGACCAGCGTATGAAAAATTGAAAATTGGTAAGGCGGTCGTAGAGCTTAATAATGTATGTTTAAATGCGAGCGAGGGCTCGACTGCGCTTTCTAATATAAACCTTAAAATACATGAAAAAGAAATTATTGGTCTGGCGGGAGTTGCAGGTAATGGTCAAGCTGGATTAAGTTCAATTTTACAAGGATTAGCTTCCCCAAGCTCAGGGGAATTTAAGTTATTTGGAGAGAGTTTAGTTAAATATGATCCCTGTTATCTTACAGAATCTGGAGTAGCACGGATTCCAGAAGACCGCACAAATGAGGGCATTATAGGAGAAATGGAACTATGGGAAAATTTCCTTGGTGAGCAATTGCGCTCTAAAGCCAAATCAGGATTTATTATCGATAAAAAGCAGGCAGTTAGTAGTGCTGAGAAATTAATTCAAGAATATGATATTCGTTGCGAAGGGGCATTTGCATCTACTAGATTGTTGTCTGGCGGTAATATTCAGAAGTTAATTCTTGCAAGAAGTTTATCGAACAACCCTCGCTTTATCATTGCAAATAAGCCAACAAGAGGCTTAGATGAAGGCGCTATCAGTTTTGTACAGCAGCAAATAATAAATGCTAAAACACAAGGTGCTGGCGTATTACTAATTAGTGAAGACTTGGATGAAATTTTTGAATTATCTGACCGTATTGCAGTGATTTTTGAAGGGAAATTACAAGGACCTTTTGATATTAATACAGTCAATATAAATCAAGTCGGTCTAATGATGAGTGGTGAAGTGAAAGCGGATAGTTCTTATGAGGCTTAAAACAAGAAGAAATGCACCTGTATGGTTAATTGCAATACTGCCCATACTTTCTATTGGAGTTGCTTTTATTTTCGGCGCTTTTTTTATAATTTGGGCAGGTGAATCTCCAATTACTGCTTATATAGCTTTAATTAAAGGTTCTTTAGGTTCAACTTTTGCAATTACTGAATCTTTAGCAAGGGCAACCCCGTTAATTTTTACAGGTTTAGCTGCTGCTGTTGCATTTCGAGCTAAATTTTGGAATATTGGCGCAGAAGGGCAATTATATTGTGGCGCTATGGCGGCAACATTAGTTGGTACAGGAGTGATTGATCTGCCTTCGCCAATCATGATACCAGTGTTGTTTATTGCAGGTGCTTTGGGGGGTTGCTTAATTTTGTTGGTGCCAGTTGTTCTTAAAACCCATATGAAAGTGGATGAAGTGGTAACCACCCTGTTACTGAATTTTGTAATTTTACTATTTGTGAATATGTTGCTTGAAGGGCCTTGGAAAGACCCTATGGCCATGGGATGGCCTCAGGCTGCACGAATTATTGATAATGGCGTTTTGCCTACTATCGTTGCTAAGAGTAGATTACACTTTGGAATAATTATTGCGCTTGTAATGTCAGTTGTAATGTGGGCCATACTTCGCTTTACGGTTTGGGGTTATGAAATACGAGCGGTTGGATACAACCAGCAAGCCTCAACTTTTTATGGGATATCGATCAATAAATCAATATTGATGGTAGCCCTTTTTAGTGGTGGATTGGCAGGTATGGCAGGAGTTAGCGAGGTTGCGGGACTGAAAGGCTATTTAACTTTAACTTTGTCGCCAGGTTTTGGTTATACGGGAATAGCAGTTGCAATGCTTGCACAATTGCATCCTATTGGGGTAATTGTTTCAGCTATATTTCTAGCGTCAATTTATGTAGGTGCTGATGCGATGAGTCGTTCAGTAAATATACCTAACTATATTGCAGATATTTTAGTTGCCATATCTTTATTATCTGTTCTAGTTGGATCAATGCTGGCACGATTCCGTATTGTATGGGGTAAATAATTATGATGGAATTATTTGAAATGATGTTAACAGCAAGTTTATGGGCAGCTGTAATAAGGATTGCAACCCCATTAATTTTTGCTACATTGGGTGAGTTAATTTGTGAGCGAGCAGGAGTATTAAATCTTGGAATTGAAGGCATAATGACAATTGGGGCAATGGCGGGCTGGATATGGGTTTATCAAGGTGGAGAGCTATGGGGCGGGGTAGTATTTGTTGCTATAGTGGGTATGCTATTTGGTTTTCTGCATAGCATATTAGTGGTCTATCTTGGTTTGTCTCAACATGTTAGCGGAATCGGAATTACCTTGCTAGCCTCGTCTATTAGTTATTATGCATATACAATGCTGATACCATTCAGTACTACGCCACCCAAAATTGTACCATTCATCGCATTTGAAGTGCCAGTGCTATCTTCAATTCCACTTATTGGAGAAGCTTTCTTTAACCAATCCGCATTAACATATTTAGCATACATACTGGTAATAGTCACTTTCTATGTGCTTTATAAAATGCCAATTGGTTTAACAATTAGAATGGCAGGAGAAAATCCAGTTGCTAATGAGGCCCAAGGTATTAATGTATTATTAATTCGCACCGGTGCAGTCATGGTCGGAAGTGCTTTGATGGCAATTGGGGGTGCATTTTTAACTATGTCCGCATTTGATGCTTTTTATTTTGGTATGATTAACGGCAGAGGTTGGATCTGCATCGCGCTGGTTATTTTTGCGTCTTGGAGACCGGGTAAAGCCTTCTTGGGGGCAATTTTATTTGCATTATTTGAAGCATTACAAGTTAGGGCGCAATTAATAGGCGCACATGTTATTCCATATCAAATTTTTTCTATGATGCCATACTTTCTCAGCATAGTTGCGATGATGCTTGTTGCACGTAGAGCTGCCTATCCTAAGGCATTATTAGTACCATTTAGACAAGGAGATCGTATCTAATGTTTGACTTACTTATTAAAAACGCCAATCTTCCAGATGGTCGTAAGAATATTGATATCGCTATTCAAAATAAAAAAATAGTAGCCATTGAAAAAAACATCGCTGGCGATGCAGCTAATAGTATTGATGCGACAGATAAACTAGTTTCTCCGGGGCACGTAGATAGCCATTTTCATTTAGATGCTACTCTAACCTTAGGCCAACCACGTTTTAATGAAAGTGGCACTTTACTTGAAGGTATTCAAATATGGGATGAGCTGAAACCGCATTTAACTATAGAACTTATAAAAAAACGCGCCCGTAAATTATGTCATTGGGCAATAGCAAATGGCTGTTTGGCAATTCGCAGTCATGTAGATATAAGTGACGATCGATTGTTAGCAGTAGAAGCGCTATTAGAATTACGTAAAGAAATGCGAAATTGGATAGATATTCAACTAGTTGCATTTCCACAAAATGGATATTTGCGCTATAAAAACTCTATTGAAAACCTTGATAGAGCATTAAAAAAAGGTGTAGAAATTGTTGGCGGTATTCCACACTTTGAGCGCACTATGAACGAAGGCTCTTTATCTATTAAATTGTTATGTGAGATAGCGGCAAAACACGGATTATTAGTTGATATGCATTGTGATGAAACTGATGACCCTATGTCTAGACATGTTGAAACGTTGGCGTTTGAATCTCAACGCTTGGGTTTGCAGGGTAGAGTTACGGGTTCGCACTTAACATCCATGCACTCAATGGATAATTATTACGTGAGCAAATTAATACCATTATTACAAGATGCTGAATTACAAGTTGTTGCCAACCCATTAATAAATATTACCATACAAGGTCGCCATGATCTCTATCCTAAGCGCAGAGGAATGACACGAGTTAAAGAGTTATTAGATAATAATATTAATGTTGCTTTTGGTCATGACTGTGTAATGGATCCATGGTATAGCCTTGGGAAACATGATATGTTAGAGGTTGCTAATATGGGATTGCATGTGGGACAAATGACAGGCGTGCAGCAAATGCACCAAATATTTCAAACTATTACTAGTAATGGCGCCAAAGTAATGCAACTAGATAATTATGGTATTGAAGTTGGTTGCAATGCTAATTTGGTAGTTCATCAAGCCAATAATCCAATTGAAGCGATACGCTTATGCAATGCACGTTTGTTTGTAATTCGTAATGGGCAAGTTATTGCAAAGGCTAACCCAATACAAAGTGAACTATTATTAGATACAAAAAAAGTAACGAGTGTTATAGATTGGACTCTCTAAGAATGTTAAAAAAAACAACAAGTTATAGACCTAGTTTTACGTAGTATTGGCTTAAATCCATAGTTAATAGGAGTATGAAAAATGATAAAAAATAATCCTAAATATTATGATGCACACTGGATGCCATTTACCGCAAATAGAGAATTTAAAGCAAATCCACGCATAATGGTCTCGGCTAAAGATAGCTATTATATAGATGATAAAGGCAGGAAAATATTTGATGGTCTTTCGGGGCTATGGACTTGTGGAGCTGGCCATTCACGTCCTGAAATTGTGGAAGCGGTAAGTAAACAAATTGAAACCCTAGACTACTCCCCGGCATTTCAATTTGGACATGACAAATCGTTTGAATTAGCAAATAGAATTATTGAACTTACTCCAAAAGATCTAGACCGTGTTTTTTTTACGTGTTCTGGCTCAGATGCGGTAGATAGTGCCCTTAAAATTGCTCGAGCTTACTGGAGGCATAAGGGAAGGGTCGGTAAAACTCGTTTGATTGGAAGAATAAAGGGCTATCATGGAGTTAATTTTGGGGGGATCAGTGTTGGTGGTATAGGTCCAAATAGAGAGATGTTTGGACAAGGTATTGAAGCTGATCATTTAACAACCACCTTGTTACCAGAAAACTTATTTAGCAAAGGACAACCTCAAGTTGGAGATCATTTAGCCGATGAATTATTAAATAAAATAGCATTGCATGGGGCTTCTAATATTGCCGCAGTAATTGTAGAACCAATGGCGGGTTCTGCAGGAGTAATACCACCTCCTATAGGTTATCTTGATAGGCTACGTAAAATCTGTGATTCTAATGATATTTTATTAATCTTTGATGAAGTGATAACCGCTTTTGGCCGCATGGGCGCGAAGACAGGGGCTGAAGCATTTGGCGTTACTCCAGATATAATTACTTTTGCAAAACAAGTTAGTAATGGCAGTCAACCGCTAGGTGGCGTAGTGGTTAACAATAATATTTATGAAACTTTTATGGATACTAAAGCACCAAATTATATGGTTGAATTAATGCATGGTTATACATATTCTGCGCACCCGGTGGCTTGTGCTGCATCGATTGCAAGTTTAGATATATTACAGAATGATAATTTGATAGAGCGAGTGCAACAAATGAGCCCAATATTTGAACAAGAACTACATAGCCTTAAAGGTTTACAACATGTTGCGGATATTCGTAATTATGGATTGGCTGGTGGAATTACTATTGAGGCTGCTAAAGATCAACCCGCATTACGACCTTACCAAATAGCAATGAAATGTTGGGATAAAGGTTTTTATGTGCGATATGGTGGAGATACTATTCAATTAGGCCTGCCATTTATCGTAACCGAACAAGAAATAAAGGATGTTGTTGGTGCAATATCTGACTCGATTAAAGAATTACAATAAAGGAGAAATAAGGAATGAAAGTAATAGAACACCTTGTTAATGGTGAAATTGTATCAATGGGTGACCCTACTCAAGATGTATTTAATCCATCTACTGGAGAGGTCAGCAAGCAAGTATCGCTAGCTACAAAAACCACTGTTGAAAAAGCTATAACTGCTGCGCAGGATGCTTTTCCTGCTTGGCGAGCAACGCCGCCACTTAAACGCGCTAGAATTATGTTTCGTTTTAAAGAATTGTTAGAGAAAAATATTAATAAAATAGCACAATTAATTGGAGAAGAGCATGGAAAAATTGCACACGATGCGCTTGGTGAAGTAGCTCGAGGTATCGAGAATGTTGAATATGCTTGCTATGCGCCACAACTACTAAAAGGAGAACACAGTAAAAATATTGGAACCAATATTGATTCATGGAGTGAGTTTCAACCTTTAGGAGTTGTTGCGGGAATCACTCCCTTTAATTTTCCAGCAATGGTGCCATTATGGATGTATCCGATGGCAATAGTTTGTGGCAATTGTTTTGTATTAAAACCATCAGAAAGAGATCCTTCGGCAGCATTGTTTGTTGCTCAATTATTATATGAAGCGGGTTTGCCAAAAGGGGTACTAAATGTAGTTAATGGCGGTAAGGAAGCAGTAGATACTTTACTGACTGATGAAAGAGTACAAGCTGTAAGTTTTGTTGGATCGACTGCTGTTGCAAAATACGTTTACAATACTGCTACTGAGCATAATAAGAGGTGTCAAGCACTCGGAGGAGCTAAGAATCACGCTATTGTAATGCAAGATGCAGAAATGGAGAATGCAGTGAATGCTTTAATAGGTGCTGCATTTGGCTCTAGCGGTGAACGGTGTATGGCAATTTCTGTTGTAGTCGCAGTTGGTTCAGAGACGGCAGATAATTTAATTGCTGGCTTAAAATCCAAGATGCATAATCTAAAAGTAGGTAATTTTGATGATAGCAATAATGATTTTGGGCCACTTATAACTAAAGATCATATGAAAAAAGTTAAACAATATATAACCAGTGCAGAAGCTCAAGGTGCAGATATTGTTGTGGATGGGCGGAGTGTTAATGTGGAGGGTTGTGAAAATGGTTTTTACGTTGGCGGCACACTTATAGATAGTGTAGAGGCTTCAATGGAGTCTTATCAGAACGAAATATTCGGCCCAGTATTGCAAGTTGTTAGGGTAGATACTATGCAACAAGCAATAGATTTAATAGACGAACATGAATACGGCAACGGTACTTGTATTTTCACCCGAGATGGCGAAGCAGCGCGTTATTTTAGCGACCAAATAAAAGTCGGCATGGTTGGTATAAATGTCCCATTACCCGTCCCAGCTGCACAGCATAGTTTTGGTGGTTGGAAACAATCAATGTTTGGTGATTTGGCAGCATATGGACCTGATAGTGTAAGATTTTATACACGAAGAAAAACTATAACTCAACGCTGGCCATCATCCAGTATTCGCGAGGGCGTTAACTTTTCTTTCCCTTCATAATTGGATTGGAAGTTTGTTTCTAAGGACTTCCTTCAGGAAGTCATTTTTTCTGCAAATTACGTTTGATGGTACTTTGAAGTTTTTTCAAAGTCAGCCTAACAATTTTAGTTGACAAGTATAAATATAATATGTAACCTGTCTAACTAGTCAAGAAGTTTTAAGTTGTTTTGTTCACCCAATAGTATAAGGAGTAATTGAATGAGTAAATTGAAGTGTGGTTTAATCCAGATGAGCTTGAAAGGTGATGGTACGATGGCGCCAGAAAAAATACGTGATTTAATGATTGAGGCTCATATCCCAATGCTAGAGGAAGCAGCTAAACAAGGAGTAAAAGTACTGTGTTTTCAAGAAGTATTTACTTCGCCGTACTTTTGCCCAAGTCAGGATAAAAAATGGTATGCGGCGGCTGAGTTGATTCCCGATGGACCCACAATTAAACTTATGCAAGAATATGCAAAAAAATACCAAATGGTAATTGTTGTTCCTATTTATGAAGAAGAAATGCCCGGTGTTTATTACAATACCGCGGCAGTAATAGATGCTGATGGAAGTTTTTTAGGCAAATATCGTAAAACTCATATTCCTCAAGTTGCACCCGGTTTTTATGAAAAATTTTTCTTTAAGCCTGGAAATCTTGGTTATCCAGTATTTGATACTGCGTATGTTAAGTTGGGAGTATATATTTGTTATGACAGGCATTTCCCTGAGGGCTGGCGTGCATTAGCTTTAAATGGAGCTGAA
>Ga0257113_1000907_pt1 | contig 9943 bp, 7 predicted proteins | sample LP_taG_4_FD_191568 | JGI IMG/M metagenome (GOLD analysis project Ga0257113, IMG submission 191568) | Marine microbial communities from Northeast Subartic Pacific Ocean, Canada - LP_J_2015_P26_2000m | ecosystem: Environmental > Aquatic > Marine > Oceanic | place: Canada: Northeast Subartic Pacific... | reverse complement strand
CTATCGCATCAATTTCTTTTCTTGGAGAATTAGTTGCTTCGTGAATGAATTGTTTGAATCTTGACAAGTCTAACATTCCGCCCATTCCAAAAACTCTATTTTTTTCAAAACCTGAAGTTTTGTATGTGATGTATGCCGTAGGGTCTAACGGATTAGTTACCGGAATTATTAACGAGTTGTCAGCATATTTTTTTACATTTCCTACAACATCTTTTACAACTCCCGCATTAATCTTCAACAAATCCATTCTAGTCATTCCTGGTTTTCTTCCAGCACCGGCTACTATTACAACAATATCTGAACCCTTCATATCTTCATAATTGTTAGAACCATTGATTTCAACACCTATTCCTTGTTCAGATAACAAGTGATTGAGATCCATCGCTTCTCCCTGTGGAAGTCCCTCTACAATGTCCAGGAGAAGAATTTGATCGTCTAATTGCTTTATTGCAGAATGTAGCGCAGCAGCTCCACCAACTTTTCCTGCACCGATTATGGTTATCATATTCTGCACTTGGATTTTTGATAATTAAATCTATGTAGGCGAGTAAATACTAAACAGAATTTATATGCATTTTAAAGAATTTAGTTTTATGGTACTTGTTATTGATTCACAGGTTGCTGGTGTTTCTGGTGATATGTTACTTTGTGGTCTTGTAAATATAGGTGCAAACAGATCAAAAATCATCGATGGAATTCGCAGCGCCGAGTCGTTATGTAAAGGAGTTAAAATAAAAAAGATAGATTTTCCTGACGTGAAAAAAAATTCGTTGCAAGCGACTGAATTACTGTTAGAAATAGATGATGATGTTCATGAAAGGAAAGGCATAGAGATAAAGGAAATAATTAAAAAATCTGCAGAAAAATTAAAAATTTCTGAGAGCGCAAAAACGTTTGCAGTCAAAACTATTGAAACCCTCATACATGCAGAATCAAAAATTCACGGTGAACCGGAAGACTCGGTGTACTTTCATGAGGCAGCAAGTTTTGATACGGTTGTAGATATCTTAGGAACTGCTATTGCCTTAGATGACTTGGACTGTTTTGATGATGATATTATTGTAACACCAGTAGCAATAGGAGGTGGAACAGTGACTTTTTCTCATGGCATTAGCTCAAATCCAACCTATGCAGTTTTAGAAATATTTAGAGAATCAGGAATTATTACAGCTGGTGGAAATGTAAAGGATGAGCTTACAACCCCAACAGGAGCTAGCATCTTAGTTAATCTGGCTAAGGAATGCTCTGAATTTTATCCACCTATGAAAATACAGTCAGTTGGTTATGGTGCAGGCCAAAAAGATTTTGAAGGATTTTCAAACGTATTGAAGATAGTTAGGGGAGTATTATCAACTCAGCTTCAACTTGATACAGTAAAAATACTTGAAACTAATGTTGATGATGTCTCTGGCGAAGTTCTTGGAAACATGATTGAAAAAATAATGGCACATGGTGCAAAGGACGTCACAATATCTTCGGCAATCACAAAAAAAGGTCGTCCCACAAATTTAGTATCTGTTATCTGTGATTCTGATACCATGAATTCTATTATGGACTTGTTGGTTACGGAAACTGGAACACTTGGTGTAAGAGTAAGAACATCTCAACGATATATTGTTCCTAGATCTGTTAAGACAATTTCCGTGAATATTCAGGGACAAAGTTTTGATGTTAGATATAAAACTAGAGAGCTAAATAACGGATCTCACTTCAAAATTGAATCTGATGACATCAAAGAAATTTCCGGCGTTCTTAGTATTTCGTTTAAAGAGACAGAAGAATTACTAAATCAAGAAATTAGGAAAAAACTATGAAAACACAACAACTTACTAAACTACTAAATTGGTTTGATGGCAAAAATAGTGTACTTGTAGCACTTTCAGGCGGCGTTGATAGTGCTTTAGTTGCTTATTCTGCTTATGCGAAGTTAGGCAAATCAGCAATAGCCGTAACTGCTGATTATAAGACACTTGCCCAAGAAGAATTAGAATATGCAAAAAAAATATCTTTAGAGATTGGAATCAAGCATATAGTAATAGAATACAATGAGCTTGCTAACGAAAGTTTTGTTAAAAATGATAATAATCGTTGTTTTTATTGCAGAAGCGAACTTTCGGAGCATCTCTTGCAAGTGGCAAAAGAATTTGAAACTGATATGATTGTAGATGGTACCAACATTGATGACCTGCTTGATTACCGTCCAGGAGTATTAGCACTGCATGAAAATGGAATCAGAAGCCCATTAGCAGAAACCGGATTCTCCAAGAAAATGGTAAGAGAAACAGCTAAAAACGTGGGTCTGTCAGTTTATGACAAGCCCTCCAACTCATGTCTAGCGTCACGTATTCCTTGGGGACAAAGCGTTACTGCTGAAAGACTAGCAAGAATTGAAATTGGTGAAAAAATTGTCAAGCAACTCACGGGAGCTAAACAGGTACGTGTTAGGGATATGGATGGTACAGCAAAAATTGAGGTTGGTATAGATGAACTACATTTGCTTGAAAACAATTTGGTATTACAAAAAATCAAAAGCCAATTAAAACTGATAAGTTTCGAAGATGTTTCTGTAGATCCAGAGGGTTACAGACCTGGAAAAATTAACGTGATAACTAATTGATTTATCTTGATAATGCTGCTTCAACTGCAGTGCATCCAGAAGTGGTTAAAGAAATGTTGCCATATTTTGATGTACAATATGGTAATCCTTCATCAATCCATCAATTTGGCAGAAAGGCAAAGAATGCAATACAAAAAGCACGAAAACAAGTTGCCGCACTTATTGATGCCGAACCAGACGAAATTCTGTTTACCTCAGGTGGAACCGAATCAAATAATACCATTTTGTATGGTATTACAAAACTCCAAGGGTCACACCTTGATCAGAATCATATCATAACATCATCAATAGAGCATGAGGCAATTTTACAACCATGTAAGGAATTTGAAAATATAGGGATCAAGATCACATATCTTCCAGTTGATGAACATGGGATTGTAAATCCCGATGATATTACCAATTCAATAAACCCACATACAGTTCTTGTTAGTATCATGTTTGCAAACAACGAGGTCGGTACAATACAACCCATTAAAGAAATATCAGAAATTTGTAAAAAATATCAAATACCATTCCATACGGATGCCGTACAAGCAGTGGGTAAGGTTCCAATCAATGTAAAAGAATTAGGTGTTGATGCGTTATCAATTTCTTCACATAAAATTAATGGTCCTAAGGGTATTGGGGCATTATTTATAAAAAAAGGTGTGATAATAACTCCTCAAATTTTAGGTGGCGGTCAGGAGAATGGAATGCGTTCCGGTACTGAAAATGTTGCTAGCATTGTAGGATTTGGTAAGGCATGTGAGATTGCAAAAGAAAGATTAAATGAAAACATTTCTCACTTTCAAACCCTTCACTCCTCAATGCTCTCAAAAATAGTCAAAGAAATATCTCATGTAAAACTAAATGGTCATCCTGGAAAAAGAATTTTCAATAATATTCATCTTACATTTCTTGGAGTACAAGGTGAAGACTTGATCATAAAGTTGGATGAACATGGTATTGCCGCGTCCACTGGTTCCGCGTGTTCGGTTCACACTCAAAAGGCATCACATGTATTGAAAGCAATGGGTTTTAATCATGAACAGATAACCGGTTCGTTACGCATGTCATTTGGATATATGAATACATTAAATGAAGTAGAACAAACAGTAGAAGTTTTAAAAAAAGTTGTATCTGAATTACGGAACATCTCTCCTTATAAAACAAAATATAATTTTTGAATCTAATTATATCTAACAGAAAATCTGCTTTTAGATATTATAATTGCTGATGATACTGCCACAACCAAAATTATAATTACTATACTTCCAAACTCAGGAATTACATATGTACCTATTACTTCAATCCACTTGTCACCTTCTTCTAATGGGATGCGTATAGTTCTATAATCAGAGCTAGTAGCAATTTCTTCATATTCAACCTGCACAAAATCTTCCGGCTCATTATTTTCTTTACTAATCAAAATTATGAAAGTATTATCTTCACCATTACTTTTTTGAGCGTCAAAACTTTCTCTGGGTAATTTTAGAATTAGATTGCCATTGGAAATCATTGTTGTTTCTACGAGAACTGAGTAGCGCTCTTGGTTCATGGTTATATTGTGAACATCACCTCCCCTTATTGTATATCCTACAGGAAAAGTTCCTGAATAAGGAATATCAACAGGAAAAGCTGCAGCACTTGAATCAACCACCTGACTAAAAAATTCAAATGATATTTCTGCTATTTGAGTTGGGGTATATTGTGCCCTAACCGTGTAAGTGCCCTCATCTTTCCATTTCGTTCCCGTAGCATAGAAACTTGCAACAAACGTTCCATCTGTTGCAACTTCAGGCTGGGCAATACTAACCAGATTTGATCCAAAATAGATTTGTATAGTTATAGGCATATCTTCAAAAATTGTGTTAACACTGCCAAAAACCACTACATGATCTCCATCATAGTATAGATTCTTAGCAGTTGATAGTGATATGGTATCTACCGCCTCTGCAGCGTGAAAGACCATAATAGCAAGCGTGAAAGTAATTATGATACAAAAAATTCTACTATTATGCATGATCAATTTAAATCCGAATTCTATATTTCCTTTACTGATTTCATTATTTCATTACGAAAATAAAAAGATGAATTTTAGTACCTTGGTACTATGCTGAGTCTTGTCTTTGCAGTGACCACAATAATTGATATAATTGCTACTGCAAGTATCATTGCAGCGATTACACCAAATTCTGGAATTGCCCAGCTACCATGAATTTCGATTTTTTCAGTTCCTGCTATACAGGGAATTGTTAGTGTATTTCCAACCTGTGTGAAATCTAGCATTTCTTGATTATCTACTATAACAACAAATGTTCCATCTTCAAACGGTTTGATTAGTTCTTCGTGCAAAGTAATTGTTAGTATTCCATCATCTGTTGGTTCAATGTATATCACAATACTATCATCATCCGCATTAGCAAAGAAAGCGGGAGGATCAGCATTACAAGTTATATCATATTCTATTTGTCCTGGACTTAATTTGTAAAATGGCTCTCCAGCTGTTCCAGTTACAGCTGTTCCAGTTACAGCTGTTCCAGCTACTTCAGGTTCAGATGCTTCTATAGCATTTGTCAGTTCTACTGACACAGTTATCTCTGCACCAACATATTGAGCCTTAATCTGATACATTCCATCATATTTCATTGTAGCACTTGCAGTCTCAATCGTTGTAGAAAAGCTGCCGTCACTGTTGACAGGAGCTTGAGCAATTTGCACCAGTCCTACCGGGTTCATTCTTTTAACAATAATGGTTACTTCAGAACCCGCCGGGTCTACAGGGTCAACATGTCCCGTTACAGTAATCACTGAGGAGTGATCATAAATATCCTTGTCAGTCTCCATTGTAATAGTAAATGCAGCAAATGCTTGTGATACAAAACCAGTTCCAGCTAGAATTAAAATAGCAATTGGTACAAGCATTACGTAACTATTCATATGATGTGAAAGATGTTATTGCCTATTTATTAGTAAGTCTAAGAAACAAAATAAAAAGATGAATTTTAGTACCTTGGTACTATACTGAGTCTTGTCTTTGCAGTGACCACAATGATTGATACAATTGCTACTGCAAGTATCATTGCAGCGATTACACCAAATTCTGGGATTACATGACCGTCTGCAATTTCAATTTCAGCAGATGTCTGATAATTTGAAGCTGCTCCTTGGAATGCAGAAATAGTATACATTCCGTCTTGGCTCCATAATGCTCCGCCAGTTTCAACTGTTGTCATAAAGCTACCACCTGAAGGAGATATCTGATCTGCCGCAACTACATTTCCATTTGGTGCTATTACCTTAATAGTAATGTCGTCACTTCTGTCAGTTGTTCCACTTACGTCAATTGTTGTAGAACCTTCTACACCACTAGCTGTTAATGTTAATCCACCTGCTGCTACTGCTTCTACTGATCCTGCTTCCTCTTCTGCTGCAGCAGCCTGATTGCTTACTGATGCAGATGATGTCGAAGTACCATCTGAAACATCAACGGAAACTGATAGATTGTACTTTGAAGATGATCCTTGGTTTGCTGCAATTGTATAAGCACCGTCACTCAGATTGCTCACGTTAAATGTTGCAGAGTAACTACCATCTGAAACAGATGATTGAGCAACATCATGTATTCCGTTGCCGCTTTTCAATACAATAGTTACGTCTAAGTCGCTTCGGTCAGATGTTCCACTTACGTCAATTGTGTCGCCAGAACCTTCTGCAGACAGTGACATGCCACCTCCTGCCGCATAGGCATTTTGACCTAAGGCGGAAACAGACATAATAGTCACTGCAAGAAACACTATCGAAAGTGATGTCATCGTATATCTACGAGAATTCATTATTCTAGCCTTAGAATGAGTCCTATTTATGTTTCTTCATTCATTGTGGATATGAATTTATTCTAAATGATGAAACTGCCAAGTCCTAATTGTTTACTTTGGTTCCATCTATTTCATTTTTCAGTGATATAATTATGTCCAAAATGGATCGCGTTAATCAAAAAATTGATAATTTTTCCAACAAATTCTGAGTAAATATATATTAACCCAAAACCGGTTTTTGCTGTTTGTGTTGCTTATTCTTTTCCCCAATTGACATTATGCTCGGAGGTTTTTAGTATGGTAACTAAAAAGCTAACAACTCTAGCACCCAACCATATCGATGTCCCAAAACATGAGATAATGACAAGAAAGGAAGCTGAAGAAGTGTTAGAAAAATATCATTGCAAGGCAACTGATTTACCGTTAATTTTTGTTACTGATCCAGCTATTATTGGAATTGGTGTAAAACCTGGTGATATGATAAAAATTACCAGAAAAAGTGCAACTGCTGGAGAGAGTTTCTATTATAGATATGTGGTTGAAGTATGACTGATTCTGTAAACAAGCATTGGGCTATAATTCAGGATATTCTATCTAGAGAGGGCATTGCTAGACAACATCTTACCTCATTTGATGAATTTTTAACAAAAGGACTACAGGAAATTATTAATGAAATTGATCACATAGATATTGAAAATGCTGAATATCCATACAGAATTAAACTAGGCAGAATTCAATTTAAGCAGCCAAGAATGATGGAACTTGATGGTTCTGTTACACACATTACTCCTGCAGAAGCACGTCTACGCAATGTTTCATATGTTGCACCTTTGATGATGGAAGCAAGTGTTATTGAGGATGGAAAAACTCTAGAAAGTAGATTCCTTCACATTGGTGATATACCAGTAATGGTAAAATCAGATGGTTGTATTTTACGAAGTTTTACAAACCAAAAGCTAATTGATCATGCAGAAGATCCAGAGGATCCTGGTGGCTACTTCATCATTAATGGTTCTGAACGAGTGATAGTTGGATTAGAAGATTTGTCATACAACAAAATTATTGTAGACGCTGACAAGATAGGCGGGAAAAAAGTATTCAAAGCAAAGGTTTATTCCTCAATTGTTGGTTACCGTGCAAAATTGGAGTTAGTGTTGAAAGAGGATGGACTTATTGTTGCAAGGATACCAGGTTCACCTGTTGACATTCCAATAATTACTTTAGTGCGTGCTCTTGGACTAGAATCAGATAAAGAAATTGCATCAGCAATATCTCTGAACGATAAGATACAAAATGAACTTGAGGGTTCTTTTGAAAAAACAGAAATCGCAACACCAAAAGATGCTATTGAATACATCAGTAAAAGAATAGCACCTGGTATGTTAGAAGAATTTCAAATTAAGCGCGCGGAAACATTATTGGATTGGGGTTTGCTTCCACACTTGGGTAAACAACCTGAAAACAGAAAAGAGAAAATACAGTTTTTGGGTGAGGCTGCCTGTAAATTACTAGAGTTAAAACTTGGATGGATTCAACCAGATGACAAAGATCATTATGGTAACAAAGTTGTTAAGTTTGCAGGACAGATGTTGGCTGATTTATTCAGAACTGCGTTTAGGAATCTGGTACGAGATATGAAATATCAACTTGAACGTTCTGGCCAAAAAAGAGGAATCAATGCTGTTAGTGCAGCTATTCGTCCTGGTATAATATCTGATAAACTCAATAACGCTATAGCAACAGGAAACTGGGGACGTGGAAGGGTTGGAGTTACACAATTACTTGACAGAACAAATTACTTGTCTACTTTAAGTCATCTAAGACGTGTACAGTCACCTTTGAGCAGAACTCAACCCAATTTTGAAGCAAGAGATTTACATTCTACACATTTTGGAAGGATCTGCCCCAGTGAAACACCAGAAGGATCTAATTGTGGTTTAGTTAAGAATTTGGCTTTATCTGCGATAATTTCTGTAAGTGTACCTTCAGAAGAAATTGTTGAAAAACTGTATGAGCTTGGAACAGATTATTTCACAGACGTTAAGGATTCGGTAAAAAAGGATGGCACTAGAATTTTTGTTGATGGAAAATTAATTGGCTATCATAAAGATGGGGAAAAATTGGCAAGTTCTTTACGTGAACTACGTAGAACCAACAAAATCCACCGACATGTTGGGATATCTATACATATACCAGAACAAGAAGGGGCTACAAAAAGACTGTATGTAAACTGTAATGCAGGACGTGTTTTGCGCTCTCTCATTATAGTAAAAGACGGTAAATCAGCACTTACGCCAGATCTTCTTGATAAAATATTAAAGAAACTTGTTTCTTGGGAGGACTTGATTCGAATGGGTGTAATTGAACTTATAGATGCAAACGAAGAAGAAAACTGCTTTATAACATTTGATGATAAACATATTAAGAAACATACTCATACCGAAATTTTTCCTTCTGCAATTTTAGGTGCTGGTGCATCAATAATACCATATCCTGAACATAATCAATCTCCGCGTAATACATATGAATCTGCTATGGCCAAACAAAGCCTTGGTTTTTCAACACCAATGATGAACACTAGTACTTATGTAAGACAACACTTCATGCTGTATCCTCAAACTTCTATTGTGACTACAAGGGCTATGGAACTTCTAGGTCTCGAGAAAAGACCTGCAGGACAAAATTGCGTGGTTGCGGTCTTACCATTTGACGGATATAATATTGAGGATGCTATTGTTCTGAGCAAATCTGCGGTTGAAAGGGGGTTAGGACGCACGTTATTTTATAGGATCTATGAAGCAGAATCAAAACAATATCCTGGCGGAATGCGTGACAATTTTGAGATCCCAAACTCTGATGACAATCTTCGTGGATACAAAGGTGAAAAATCATATCGTTTATTGGAAGAAGATGGTATTATTGCTTCAGAATCTCGTGTGACAGGAGGTGATATCCTCATAGGTAAAACTAGTCCGCCTAGATTTATGGAGGAATATCGTGAACTTGACTCTAGTGGACCGTATAGAAGGGATACCTCCATAGGGGTAAGACCTTCTGAAACAGGAGTTGTTGACACCATTATTTTGACGCAATCAAGTGAGGGTGGAAAAATGTTCAAAGTTAGAATTAGAGATATGCGTCTTCCTGAAATAGGAGATAAATTTGCCTCGAGACATGGTCAGAAAGGAGTAGTAGGTTTACTAGCTAAAGCTGAAGATTTGCCTTATACTGCTGACGGGATATCACCTGACGTTCTAATTAATCCTCATGCGTTTCCATCAAGAATGACGGTTGGTATGATGATGGAATCAATAACTGGCAAGGCGGCTGCAATGCGAGGCAGAAAGGTTGATGGGTCTGCCTTTGTTGGTGAGAAAGTGGATGAAGTAAAGGGTGTGTTGGAGGACGCAGGATTCAAGTATTCTGGTAAGGAAATAATGTATGACGGTAGAACAGGTAAACAATTCCCGGTTGAGGTGTTTATTGGAGTGGTTTATTATCAAAAATTACATCATATGGTTGCAGATAA
>Ga0257113_1000897_pt1 | contig 9969 bp, 10 predicted proteins | sample LP_taG_4_FD_191568 | JGI IMG/M metagenome (GOLD analysis project Ga0257113, IMG submission 191568) | Marine microbial communities from Northeast Subartic Pacific Ocean, Canada - LP_J_2015_P26_2000m | ecosystem: Environmental > Aquatic > Marine > Oceanic | place: Canada: Northeast Subartic Pacific... | reverse complement strand
ACCTTCATTTGATAGTCATAAAAAAAATAAGGGAATTTGAAACCACTTTCATCACATTCTGATCCACATAGAGCATTAAAAAATTGATCAAAGTACGTTCGACGACCAGCAATCATCCATGATCCCTTCAACCCTTTATATTTCGGTAGCGGGCCTTCCAGCAACACTTTGCTGGAAATAAGGGAAATATTTGCATGGCCCTCAATTTCTTCCGTATTCCCTTCCCGGTTAATCACATTTAGTATTGCGCCCATGCGGCCTCCATAGCGGGCCGGGAACCCCCCAGCATGAAAATCGGCTTCCTTGATTGCATCTGTATTAAACGTGGAAAAAATGCCCCCCAAATGATACGGGTTATAAACCGTAATACCATCCAGCATGATCAGATTTTGGTCTGGTGTACTCCCCCGGACATAAAGAGCACTGGAAAAATCATTCAGTGTCTGTACTCCGGGGAGCAGCTGTACAGTACGAAAAAGATCGGGTTCAATAAAGGCTGGCGCAGACTGCAGGGTACGTAAATCAAGACTGATCCTACTGGGCTCTACCAGTTGTCGCATTTTCTGCGCTTCGCCAAAGACATCCACAGCTTGCCCTTCTAGTACTGTTTGCTGCAGTCGAAAATCCAGGCGCAGATTTTGACTGGCTTCTATTTCAAATTCCTGGGTGACCATTGCAAAACCAATGATGGAAACAACTATTTCACCCGAGTCCGCCGGCACCCTGGTTAATACATAATAGCCATCAAGGTTTGTGATTCCACCGATGTTGCTATCTTTTATGAAGACGTTCGCATAAGAGAGGGGCTCACCAGTAGCTTCATCCCGAACAAAGCCGCTGATTGTGGCCGTTTCCTGGGCGTAAACACAAAGTGTAAAAATGAAAGGTATATAACGGAATAGTTTCATCGAATTAGGCGCCAATAATAAACAATACTGAAAGGAAATTATGCATAAAAAGTGTTTTATTGGTATTGTATAGAAGTTGTTAATATTTATTATAATTACTAGAGAGAAATCTTGGTAATATATTTGATTATGAATTATAAGAAGGAGTGGAATTATTAGGCGTTACGATGTCGATTGGTTAAGGATCCTGGCTCTGGGCCTGCTGATTATTTACCATATCAGTGTTGTTTTTCAGCCCTGGGCCTATTATATCTATTTCATCCAGAGCGCGCAACCAGTCGAAGCTATCTGGCTGGCGATGGGCCTGATCAATATCTGGCGCATCCCGCTCTTATTCATTATTTCAGGTATGGGGGTCTGTTTTTCCATGCGCAGGAGGAATTGGAAGGAATTGCTCAAGGACCGCGCAAAACGAATTCTACTGCCCCTTATTTTTGGTTCCTTTTTCATCGTTCCCATTAGTGGTTATTTGTACCAGGAATTCAACAACCTTGATCCCATGTATTTTCCAAATGGGGGACATTTGTGGTTCCTAGGCAATATTTTTTTCTATGTACTAATTTTGTGTCCCATTTTCTTTGTCTTAAAGAGAAACCCTAATAATGTTTTGTCCAGATGTTTCAAATGGGTACTGAAATTTCCTGCGGCCCTATATTTATTTACGATACCATTCATTATAGAAGCAGAGCTAGTAGCTCCCTCACAAGGCTTTGCATCCTATGCCAATACACCTCATGGCTTCTGGCTGGGTTTGCTGGCCTTTCTCACTGGTTTCATATTCATCTCACTGGGTGATGTTTTTTGGCGTGCTGTAGAGAGAATCAAGATAATTGCCCTGGGCATAGCCATTCCCCTATTCTTGGTGCGGATGATAGTATTTCAATTTGGCGGCCCCTTTTTTATAACCGTGATCGAGTCCTGGAGTTGGCTGTTTGCTGTTATTGGATTTGGTTCAACATATCTTAATCGACCAAGCAGTGCGCTAACTTATTTGAGCAAGGCAGTGTATCCAGTATATATTTTGCATATGATCTTTTTGAATCTCTCTGCCTCCTTAATCCTAAGTAAACCTACCAGCATAGAAATGGTTAGCTATGTTAACTATGTCGAAGCGGACAGTCCAGCTCAAAAAGCAGGGTTAATTATTGGCGACCAGATTTCAAATCCTGAAGTGCTAAAGTTTATAGACAATAGTTCAGCTATTCTTAATGTCACACGAAAAGACGTGAATTTCAATATAGAATTATTCCCTCCTAGCAAAGAGTATACTGGTGTTCATTTATCACCAATACCCTACTTTATTCCTGTACATGAAAATTCAGATACATCTGTATTCAGGGGATTCTTTTATTTCATTTTAGTGAACATACTCACATTTTCCGGCTGTCTGTTAACCTACGAATATTTTGTAAAAAGAATCGGCTGGTTCAGGCCGCTGTTTGGTGTAAAAAATACATAAATTCCTCTACCTATGTAAAAGCAGATGAATAAACACTATCAAAATATGTTTTTCGTCATCAGCGGGGCACTCATTGCGCTGAGGATCTTTTTCATCAGTAACACCCTTCTAATCGATGATGAAGCTTACTACGCCATGTATGCCCGCCATCTTAGCTGGGGCTATATTGATCATGGACCTGTCATCGCCTACCTGGTTCGACTATTCACCATACTTGGGGAAAATAGCTTCACTGTACGACTGGGCGCACTTACACTATTATTCATGCTCACGGTATTCCTTTACCGTTTCGGAAAAACATATTTTAATGAGGCTACCGGTATTATCATGTCCCTGGGTATTTCCGCTAATATGCTTTTTCACACTAATGCTGTGGTTATTACACCGGATGTGCCTTTGGCCTTTTTTACTATTATGGCAATTATTTATTATTATAAGGCCTATTTCATTGATGCCAAATATCTCTATGCTGCAGGGATATTATTGGGTTTGGCCGTATTATCTAAGGTCTCCGCCTTGTTTCCTGCAGTGGGGATTATTCTATTTCCATTTGTAATCCAGGGTAAGCGCCATTTTTTATCTGATATTCGTTTCTATGGATCTCTGGTTGCGGCATTGCTGGTTTTTATACCATTCATTATTTGGAATCTGCAAAACGACCTGGCCTTCGTCCGTTACCAGGGTAGTCACGTAACCAGCAGCGGTAGCTGGTCTGATTTTAGAGGACTGTGGCTGAGTTTGCTGGTTACCATTGGACCTGTATTCTTCTACTATAGTGTTATAAAGCCCTTTTTATTGCTAAAACGCTTGCTATCGATTTCACCGGAATTAACGTATTTCACAATCGTTACCATCATTCCGACAATCTATTTCCTGGTTCATTCGGTTTTCTCGCGCATGGAAGTCAACTGGCCAGCACCAATATTTTCTGGCGGTTTGTTTCTTTTCGGAATACTGCTTGGTGAGAACTGGCCCGTATACCGGAAACGATTTATATTTCAAGTAGGCTTTTCGCTGTTGCTGATCTTGATCGTCACTGTACAAACTTTTTGGCCCTTTTTACCAATAAAAGGCAAGATTGACGTGACCAACCGTTACCACATCTATAATGCTTTCCCTAGTGAACTCAAAGCCTACCTGCAGGCCTATCCTGAACTGCAAAATAAACGACTCCTGGCCGATAATTACCAGATTCCGTCAATGATCAATTTTTATTTGAATCCCAGTCTGGAAGCGTCAGCTTTGTCCATTAATTATCATGAGACCCTGTATTCATTTCTTTACCAGGATGGAATGTTTGTTGGAAAAGATTTTCTCTTTCTAAAAAGAGGGAAAACATTTCCGAAAAAGTTTACACCTTATTTTGACGATGCCATTCTTTTACAGCTATTCGAATCAAAACGACTAGGACAAAAGGTAGCGGGTTACAGTTTGTGGTCCGTGACTAATTATCGTGGAAAATCCACTGCTAATTCACTATAATAAAGGATATTATTTTTAGTTATTTAGTTTCATTAATATGAAGCGATGTCATTAATATTATTAACCTGATTAACACAACAATTAAATGGAAGCGAGCAAAGTAAAAGGATTGATAACCGCCGGGTTGGCAGTCTCTCACGTGGAAGTAGTAGACACTACCGGCACAGGTGATCATTTTAATGCAGTGGTTGTAAGTGATGATTTTAAAGAATTATCACTGGTGGACCAGCACCAACTGGTCTACAGAACACTTGGCAATTACCTGACCAATGAAATTCATGCTTTGCAGCTGAAGACATATTCAAAATCAGCGTGGGAAAAAACAAATTTGGAGGTCTAACATGGAAATGAAAGAACAAATAATAAATGATATCGATAATAACCCTATCATATTATATATGAAGGGGACCAAGGAAATGCCCATGTGCGGCTTTTCTAATTCCGTTGTCCAGGTACTAAATCACTATGGTGTTGAATATAAGGATGTAAATGTACTCTCTGACCCCATGATCCGGGTGAAATTATCAGAACATTCAGGATGGCCTACCATCCCGCAACTGTTTGTGTACGGGAAATTAATTGGCGGCGCTGACATTACTATGGAATTACATAATAACGGTGAGTTGCTAGACATTCTGGATAATACAAAAGGAGATTAAAAATCCACGGGTAAAAGCATTTGATACAGAGAACCTGAATCAATAGATTTGCCACCGCTTTCCCATAGTTCAACAGAATATATAGGCCCGTTCGTCTAGTGGTTAGGACTCCAGGTTTTCATCCTGGCAACAGGAGTTCGATTCTCCTACGGGCTACAAGTAAGGCTCAGCTTTGGCCAAGCCTTACTTTTATGTAAATTTTATCATGCCCCTTCCTTTACACCCTGCCATTGTTCATTTTCCGATCGCATTAATAACTGCTGCGCTAATACTGCACGGAATACAATTATGGAAACCCAACTGGTTAGGCAGAGTTGTGGGGCTGTGGCTCATGGGGTTAGCCACAATTTTTTCAATAGCAGCGGTCTTAACCGGGCAAAAGGAAGCCGCGAAAGCGGGCGAAATTGGTTACCCTACCGAAACACTTATTCTTATGGAACGACATGAAACTATCGGTAATATTGTTGTCTGGGGTTCAATTGTATTTTTTATTGGCTGGGTTTATTTGTTTTTTAAGTACAAGAATGACATTCGACTCGATAGACTGGCACTAGCATTTCTACTATTACTATTTATGATCGTTACTGTATCAGCGTATACGGGGGGGCAATTGGTTTATATCCACGGGGTCGGCCCACCGTAGATTAATCACTATTTAGATAAACTAAAATCTCTCAGTATTTCATGGCCGTGACCAACCACGGACACTTTAGAATATATTTTTTTTATCGTTCCACTTTCATCAATCAAGAAAGTCTTGCGCATGGGAAAGAAGGTCCCCTCAGTTCCATATAGCCTGGAAATGGATTTATCAGAATCTGAGAGCAAATTGAAGGGTAGGTTATATTTTTTAATAAAACTCTGATGGGCTTCTGCGCCATCATAACTAATCCCGAATACTACAATATCCTGATCTACAAAATCATCATAGGCGTCACGTATGCCGCAAGCTTCCTTGGTGCAGCCGGGCGTATCATCTTTAGGATAGAAATAAATGACGATCCTTTTGCCCCGGTAAGATGATAATGTATGTTCAGTGCCGTCTTGGTCTTGCAGAGTAAAATTGGGGGCCGCTTGCCCCTCTACCAGGTTCACTTCATCACTAAGTAGTGAACAGCTAGACATGATGATGGTGAAGATGATTATTTTTGATAGTATTTGTGCCATATCGATTAAAATTACAATTAATTGATTAACTCCTGAAGTTAAAAAAGTTTTCCTATTCCTAACCGATCAATATTCTAGGCAAGGATCTTAATTATTTCAATGGAATCGATTGCATCCTGGACCAAATTGTCCACAGCAAGGTTTTCTTCCTCAGCTTCAATAAATTGCTTTTTTGCTTTTGTCGCTGGACTCTTTGGTAAAAATAGGGAACAGCAATCCTGATCAGGTAAAATTGAAATATCATATGTACCATAATCTTTCGCCAAATTTATTATTTCTAGCTTATCTAGTCCGATCAGTGGACGCAGAATCGGCATTGAACTAACCGCCTCGATAGCGGCAATATTATCCAATGTTTGCGAAGCAACTTGCCCAAGTGATTCACCGGTAACTAATGCGCGGGCCTTTTCTTTATGGGCGATTATCTCTGCGATACGGAACATAAACCTGCGGTAAAGGATTATTCTGTATTTTTCCTTGGTCTTTACCATTATCTCTTTCTGAATTGGTGTCAGTGCTACCAGATACAGGTGGATCCTTGATTGGTAATGAGATAAAACCGTAGTTATTTGTTTAACTTTTTCAATGGATTCTTCCGTTGTCAGTGGTACTGAATGAAAGTGGACAAATGTAACTGCCGCTCCACGTTTCATAGCCAAAATAGAGGCAACTGGAGAATCGATCCCTCCAGAAAGTAATCCCACAACCTTCCCATTTGCACCTGTTGGCAGGCCACCTGGTCCAGGTATCTTTTCCGTATAAATATATACTGCACCCTGAACAATATCGATATAACAGGTGATGTCTGGATCCTTCAGTTGTACGGTTTTATCCATCTTGCTCAAGATGAATGCGCCCACATCCTCATTAACCTGCTGAGCAGTGAAAAGAAATTGCTGATCAGGTCTCCTTGTTTTAATCTTAAATGTATCAAATTCTTTATCCTGTAAAGCCGCCAAAGCCATTTCCCGGATACCTTTGATTTCCTGTGCAACATATTTGGCAAAAGCGAAATAAGCTAACCCAAATGTATTGGATAGTGCCTGGGTAATTTCTTCCTGGTTTATTATAGGGTCATCGTCAAGTTCAATCATAATTCGCCCATATAGTCTTTGCACCGTGAATTTTTTATTAGGGATAGTTCTATTTAAGGCAGCTTTAATATTTTGTCTAAGCCAGTTTTCAAAAAATCGGCGGTTGCCAAGTTTCAGACCTACCTCGGCATAATGACATAGTATTGTATCAAATTCCATTTAATAATTTATATTGATTTACCGATTGAATATTTCCCATCTATAAAGATGACAATTTAAATAGGATTGTAGGATTATGGGTTGGTGAAGGGATAAACATTCTATTTATATTTACCAGCAATAAATCATGGAAAACAAGGATAAAATCAGAAAGATCAATGAGTTCAATGCCAAAACAATGGTCGGTCATATTGGTATTGAAATTATGGAAGCTGGAAAAGATTTTGTAAGCGGACGAATGCCGGTTGATGAACGGACAACACAGCCCTATGGTCTGCTGCATGGTGGCGCTTCTGTTGCCTTCGCGGAATCTCTAGGTAGCCTTGCGGGTAGCTTTCATGTGGATTGGGAAAAGGAAGTAGTAGTAGGAATCGAAATCAACGCCAACCACCTCAAAAGTATTCGTTCAGGCTGGGTATACGGCAGAGCAACCCCCGTGAAGATCGGCAAACGAATCCAGGTATGGAATATTAATATCACTAATGAAGACAAAGAAGCCGTTTGTATTAGCCGTTTAACGCTAGCCGTGGTAAAATCAGAGAATTATAACAATTTATTTACAAAGGAATAATTATGAGTGACAAAATAAAAAGTATTATAACCTGCGATTTAGATGGAAAAATTGAAACACTGAGTGAAGGAGCGCAAAAACTATTCGGGTATACAGAAGATGAGATGATTGGTAAAGGACGAGTCAGCGATTTTAGCCCAGGGCAAATAGTGCTCGGACATGTGGTCAATTGGTTAAATGAATCTGTAGAAAAAGGTGTTTGGGAAGGTGAAACCGTATTTCTGCATAAAGATAGTCATGAGATCCCTTGCCATATAAAGATTACACCAACCAAGGGTAAAGAAGGAGAACATGTTGGCTATTGTGGAGTGACAACTCCCTTAGAAGACAAAACACCCGATGAGGTTCGTCCAAATATTGGACTAATGACAAAGATATTCACCTGGTTGGTCATTATGCGTCTGCCATTTCTAACAGCAACATTTGTTCCCTTACTGGTTGGCGCAGCAGTGGCAAACTTTTTGGGTTATGATGTTAGCTGGGGATGGCTTGGATTAACAGTTCTAGGCGGATCTCTCCTCCACATTGGAACCAATACTGCAAACGATTATTTTGATCACACCAGTGGTACAGATGAAGCTAATTACAATTACATGGTCCCTTACTCCGGTGGTAGCCGCAGCATCCAAATGGGCCTCATTTCTTCTAGGGGTATGCTTATTGTATCTTTAGTTGCGTTTGCCTTAAGTGCTGTAGTTGGGATTCCGCTGATCATAAAAGCAGGTTATCCAGTATTGTGGCTTGGCCTTATTGGTTTTATTTCCGGGTTTTTCTACACTGCACCGCCATTCCGATTTGCTTCTCGCAAAGGCTTAGGCGAATTACTTATCGGGTTGAATTTTGGCCCGTTAATGGTTGTTGGCAGCGCACTGGTCCAAACCGGTCAAATTCTGCCTGAAGCATTGCTGGCAGGCATACCGATCGGGTTTTTAGTAGCTGCCATTGTATATATGAATGAATTTCCAGACCATGATGGCGATAAATCCACCGGCAAGGATACGCTTATTGTAGTCTTTGGCCCTGAAAAAGCCAGACTCGGCTATGTGTTCTTGGTGGTAGGCGCATTTGTCAGTATTATAGTGATGGCGCTAAATGGAACCTTCCCAAAGCTATCGCTGATTGCGCTCCCCGCAGCTTACTTTGGTATTCGAGCTATTCAGACCCTGTACAAATATTATAATGATCGACTGTTGATCCCTGCAAATTCCGGCACGATCAATATGCACCTGGTCGCAGGATTACTGTTCTGTATTGGTATCTGGCTCGGTTGATTAGCTGATTTTAATAATAGATAAGGATATATAAGATAGAGCTGCCCCTGCCTATTGTAGGTACATGATTTTTCGTGTTTGCTGGTAGCTAGGTGTCACCAACTGTATAAAATAAACGCCCGTTGGAAATTCAGTTGCATTCCATCGCAAATCATGAAACCCGGGTGTAAATGTAGCTGCGGTGAGATTGTCCACTTTTTCACCCAGGATATTGTAAACAGATACCTGTGTGAATTCTTCATCTTGTAATGCAAAATTAATGGTAACAGCCGGATTAAAGGGATTGGGATAGCACTTTTGAATCCCGGGTTTATCTGGAACAATTATCTCATCCAAGGATAGAGTAGTTAATTCAGATAGCGCGCTATTTAACACAGCCAGAAAATCATTGCCAAAAGGTGGCATTATATAACCTCTGGCTGTATAAATGACCTCCATTCTATGATTAATTAGCACATGATGAGGGACAGTGCCTCTAGTAAACATATTCCTGATATCGGACTGACTATCATCTATTATAGGGTATTTAACACCGTATGATTGTTTCCAATTCTTACATTCTACTGTTTCTCTCCAGCCATTACCCACACCAATCGTAGCTAACCCTGCGTTTGTAAATTGCTCTGTGATTGATTGAGTATAAGCAGCTTCCAATTGACAACTGCGACTGGTAGAATTAAAAAATACTAACCATATCACATGATAATTCCCGCCATTTTCTATACCATTATAATCATTGAGTGAAATAGTTTGATTACCATCCGGACACAATGATCCTGTAAAATCAGATACAGAATCCCCCACCTTGTAGATTTGGGCAGCTAAGGTCGATATTACCAGAGAAATTGCTATTATAATATTCTTCAAAACGTCTATTTTTCTTTGAAAATCACTCTAAGAATATAATCTTACACTAAATTTGTATTGGAAAAAAACTATTTTTTATTGACTAGGTAGAACTAAATCTCTAACCGAACCGACAATGTTGGTGTCAAACCTAGCATCACTATATCTGTAGTAATAAATGGGTCAGCGGTGAGATTATAAGATCTGTGACTAATATTCCGGCGATTAAACAAATTAAATATTGATATACCAATATCCCAATTCTTGGCTAATAATCGAAGCGATCTTGTCACGCTCATATCAATACGGTGTACTATCGGCAAACGTTTACTATTTCTCGTTCCAGCATCTGC
>Ga0257113_1000896_pt1 | contig 9973 bp, 11 predicted proteins | sample LP_taG_4_FD_191568 | JGI IMG/M metagenome (GOLD analysis project Ga0257113, IMG submission 191568) | Marine microbial communities from Northeast Subartic Pacific Ocean, Canada - LP_J_2015_P26_2000m | ecosystem: Environmental > Aquatic > Marine > Oceanic | place: Canada: Northeast Subartic Pacific... | reverse complement strand
CCGGTCCTGAAACGTCATGCAGCATTACTTTATCTACATTTGCAAATACTACATCACCAGGGTCTAGTTTATCCTTACTAGATGCTCTAGCTAGAATCTTTTCAGTAATATTCATAGTCAAAATCCATATTTCTTTAGATTAAAACCTTTTCAGAACAATAAAAAGAGAAGATGCATTAGGAAAACTATGTCTTTAACCGTAATTCCAATTAAAGCTGATAGGAAAAATGGTGAGTTTATTCTGTTTGATGAGATTTGTAAATCATTAGATAGAAACGATTTATCATTACAGGATGGAGATGTTTTAGTAATATCAAGCAAATTTGTTTCCCAATCACAAGGAAGAGTTTTAGATACTAAGTCAATAATGACTTCTAGAGATTCTCAAAAAATTTCAGAAAAATTTCGTGTTGGACCAAAACTTTCTGAGGCAATAATTAGAGAGTCTGATAAAATTTTTGGAGGAATATCAGGATTTGTTCTTGCTTCTTCAGATCAAGTTTTAGCTCCTAATGCTGGTATTGATAAATCAAATACTGGTGGATCTAAACTAATTCTTTATCCAAATAAACCATATTTGGTTGCTGAACAAATCAAAAGAAAATTTTTCTTGATTTTATCAATACATGTAGGAGTAATAATAGTTGATAGTAGATTAATGCCATCTCGAGTGGGAACAATTGGTATCACTATAGGATGTGCTGGAATTGAACCAGTTACCGATATACGTGGTCAAAAAGATCTGGATGGAAATTATTTGAAAGTAACCTTTCAAGCTACATCTGATAATCTGGCTTCAATCGCTAATCATAAGATGGGTGAGGGTTCAGAATCACAGCCTTTTGCAATTGTTAGAAATTCAGCAGCTAAACTAACTAATAGACAAATTCAACATGACGAGATGACTATATCACACGAACAATGTGTATACATTCGTGGTTTTAAGAAAAGATAATCTTTTTTGAAAACAAATTAGCATTATTTTAAATAATGTTACGGAAGTCTTGAGTTGTGGAAATTGATTATGATGTAATTGTAGCAGGTGGAGGCCTGACTGGAACAGTTGCAGCTCAGGCGATCTCATATTATTCTAATCAAAATTTATCCATTCTTTCAATCGACAGAAATCCGGAAACACTCCCTGGACGAAAATCAAATCCTGGTTGGACGTGTGGTGATGCTTGCTCAAAGGAGGCAGTAGATTTCATGACGGAGAGGATAAAAGTTCCCTGGACATCTCCAGAAATTGAGCATGATGTAAAAGGAGTTATGGCATTCTCGCCAGATAAAGAAACTGCAATTCCTTTTGATGGTGATGGCTACATGCTTAACCGTCAGAAACTACCAGAAATTCAAAATGCAAGAACAAAAAAGATGGGAGTTAACTTTGATTTTGAAATTAATCTTACAAGTCTAATCTATGATGGGCCGCAAGTGATAGGAGTTCAAGGTATCAATAATAAAACAAAACAGCCATACAAAAAAACAGCAAAGGTTGTAGTTGATGCAACTGGAGTTACGTCAATGCTTAGAAACCAGCTCGAAAACTCTACCAAAATTGAGAAAAAAATAGACAGACGTGATCTAGAATCAACAGGCAGACATATTATGTATTTTGACAAGGGTGAAGAAGATCTAACAGAGTTTGATCCAGATTATTGTATCATTCACCTAGACCAAGACATTGCACCGGGAGGATATGGTTGGGTCTTTCCAAAGGCTGACAACAAGGTGAACATAGGACTGGGTGTTGAAAAATCAATTTTAGACCAGAGAAATAAAAGGCTTGGAAAAAAAGATAACGTTGCGTCATTGATAGAAGAGTATCTTCAAAGAAACAAGGCAATTAAGAATGCAAAGCTGTCAGAAGATCCAGAAGATATTCACAATAACACTGGAGTGTTCCAGGTTTCTGTGAGAAGACAAAATGACTGTATGGTTTCTGGAGGTTACATGTTAGTTGGAGACTCTGCATGGATGCCAAAACCAATTGATGCTGGAGGAATAGGCCCAGCCTTGATTGCAGGAACTATTCTTGGAAAAAATGTGGTAGACGCGATTGAAGCAAATGATGTCTCAGAAAAAGGATTGTGGCAATACAATCTTGACTTTATCGAGGAATATGGTTACAAGACTGCCGGACTTGAGCTTTTCAGACGACTGGTCCAAACGTTAACTAATGAACAGATTAGCTATGGTATGAAACATTTTCTGGGAAATCTTGACGTTGAATCTATTAGCAAAGGTGAACATCCAGATTTTTCAGGGCTTACTAAATTTGGAATGATTATACGCGGTGCTTTGAACAAGACAGTTGCTAATGGGCTAAAATACACATCAGAACAAAACCAGTGGCTGGTTGAACATTATGGAAATTATCCCAAGGAACCTGAAGGGTTTGAAGAGTGGAACAAATCTCTTCTTAAAACTCTTGACGAGTCGTTTGCAAAAATAGCCTCGTTTGCAAAGAATTAGTCATTAAAAATAAAATTTCTATAATTACTACATAAGATAACTATGAATTCAACTAATTGGCTGTGTGATGCTCAAGTAGAGAACATCACCAGTGCAGATTATCCTATATGGAGAGTTAACACTGTGCCAACTAGTCGTACAATAACCGTAAGCATATCTTAAAAATTCATTGAAAGTGGCAATTTTAGGTGCTAAGCATAGTAACCCATTTGATTAAATATTATAATGCCACGTTATGTACGATGTCAAAAGCGTCAAAATCTAGCAACGATTAGATAAGTGTGACCACGCAAAACAAAAAATAATGGCTTGTGAAAAGCAGATGGAGGTAGTCTCCAAAAGAAGTTTTGCCTGAAGTGGTCACACCTAGTTTTTTGTAAACAGAACCCAGCCCCAGATCTTATGTATAAAAAATATTGGCTGAATTAGTCATTAAGAATAAGAATTCTCTAAGAAAGAAACTAGATCAGATTTATCAGAAGCGGAGAGAATCTTCAGTGCCTGAAATTTCATTAATGTACATTTATTACTTATAATTTCATTTTTCAATTATTGCGTGGTTTTGATAATTTAGATATGAATATTCTTTATGAATTAAAAAAAGATGGAAATATCTCGGTTCCAATACTATCTAAAAAACTAGGATGCAACTCGTCTGTTTTGTACAGCAGAATAAAGAGACTCGTTAAAAAAAAATTGATTAAAAAATTCACCATAGAAATTGATGATTCACTATTGGGGATAGATGTTAAGGCATCAGTTGGTATTAACCGAGATCCGAAATTTAAGGAACAAATTTATCAAAGTTTAATGGAAATACCTGATGTTGTTTCTATCTCCGAAGTAACTGGTAGATTTGATATGATAGTACGAATTTATGCACAAGATCTTGAAGCATTACATACCGCAGTAATACAGAAAATAGGAAAAATTGAAGGGATTCAAAATACAGAAACTTTTGTTGAATTGCAAAAAACCAATAAAGAACCTGCTTACATTAACAAAAGCAAGTAAAAACTATTTGAATTTTTCATCCCATTTAGATTCATTAATCTCTGCAGTGAATTCTTTTGGTGTCTTTCCTTCGATTTTAATTCCTAATGGTACACATGTACCAACTATTTGCTTTGCCACAGATTTTAAAGAACTAGCGTATGATGACTCCAGTTTGATATTAGCTATTTTTGCAATGACGTCTGCAGAAACTTCTCCAACCCATTCACTTCCGGATGCACCAGATCCCTTTTCGATACCTGCTTCTTTCAATAAAAGTGCTGATGCAGATGGTATTCCTACCTCTATTTCCCACTTTTTGGTTTCCGGATCTATAGAAACAGTTACCGGTACTTTCATTCCTTTGAATTCTTTAGTTTTTTCATTGATATCTTTAATCACTTCCATAATATTTACTCCCATTGGGCCTAATGCTGGACCCAGAGGCGGTCCTGCAGATGCTTCACCACCTATTACAAGTGATGAGATAGTTTGTTTTTCACCCATAGTTTGACACTTTCCACACTGAAAATTTAATTCTTACCATCCTTAAGAGGTTTAAGAAAATTTGCGTCGATAGTTACAGGTAACTGATAAGGGGCATCCAGTAAAATAACAATAGCTTCTTCTTTTTCATGCTCGATCCTAGTAACAGTAGCTTTCATACCTTTGAAAGGACCAGCAATTATTTCTACAGTATTATCAACTGAAAGTTCAGATACTGTTGATTTTTTGATTAGATAATTCTCAATCTCACTATATTCTAATTCTCCCCTTAATTGACCACGTATATGTCTGATTCCTTGTATCGCATTAAACATAGCTGATACACCTTCTGCCTCAACTACAACATATCCTTTTAAATCATCCACAAGAAGAACTGATTGAATATTTTTTAACCTAGTATCATTGAGTTCTATTTCTTTATTCTCCTCTTGTGCTTTTTGTTTTTCTTCTTCATCTTTCTCATCCAACTTCATCCTAGACTCTAATATTTTCATGACTAATTTTTCTTGACCTCCTGTTGTTCTTACTGCAAACAGGTGGGAGTTTTCTTCAGAGACTGCTTCAGGTTCAGAGACTGCTTCAGGTTCAGAGACTGCTTCAGGTTCAGAGACTGCTTCAGGTTCAGAGACTGCTTCAGGTTCAGAGACTGCTTCAGGTTCAGAGACTGCTTCTGAACTAGCGGTAAATTCCGGCTTCTGTCCATCTACTGTTTCTGATTCAGGCAATATTATACCCCCGTTGTCAAAACTGAAAACACAAACTGAATAGCGAACCCAATAGCGCCTACTACCGCAATTCCAAATAAGACTAATCTTAGATGTTCTAGGTAGACATCTTTGTCAGACTTTTTTGTAAGTTTTATAGTATTTTTAATATTCATCAAAGTTTTTTGAAGGTTGAATTTCATTGGTGGAAATTAATAAAGTGTCAATATATCTTTTATCTAATGGATCTACTCGTTGCATATCAAAATGACCCAGCGGGCCATAATATGGCTAGATTCATTTCACAAAAATTGGAGAAAGAGGGAGATATTTACAAAGGAAAATACTTTGATTTGGCAATAATACAAACTCCAGTAATATCTGCAGATTGGCTTGAAGAAAAATTTGATTATGATGGATACATCTTTCTGTCAAAACATGCAGCAGAATCTGGTGTTTTGGCACTTACCTGCCATAATACCGGCAATTTTTCAGATGCCAATTTTGGAGGTTATAGTCGCCAAGTTTCCATTCCGCACCCACACTTTCAAAAGTCATACGTTCAGAATCTTTGGTATGCTCGAAACAAGTTTTCACAATTCCAAATAACAATTGAAGCAACACATCACGGACCTACTGCATTAAAAAAACCTACTTTGTTCATTGAAATTGGAACAACAGAAAAGGAATGGAATGATGTGAATCTTTGTAATTCAGTAGCGCAGATTATAATTAATGAAATGGAAAAAACCCCAAAATCCTATCCTGTAGCAATATGTTTTGGCGGGACACATTATCCTGAAAAATTTACTAATGAGTTAATTCACGGTGAATATTCACTAGGAACTGTAATACCAAAACACGCACTAGAACAAATTGATCAGTCTTTATTTTCTCATATAATTCAAAGAAATAAGGGAGCTACTGCAGCATTATTGGATTGGAACAGTATGGGAAAAAATAAACAAAGAATCCTTGAAATGCTTAAGGAAACTGAACTAGAGGTAATTAGGCTTTGAATCTAAATGTTAAAGTTTATGAGAAACTTTTGGAAGTTCCAGAAGGAAGAATTACCACCTACAAGGAATTAGCAAATGCAGTGGGTCTTAAAAATGGTTCTAGAATTATTGGGAATATCATGAAAAAAAATCCATTTCCTATACTAATACCGTGCCACAGGGTGATAAAATCTAATGGAGAAATAGGAGGTTATACTAATGGTAAAAAAACAAAGTTTAGCATATTATCTAAAGAAGGTATTAAAATTAAAAATGGAAGTGTTCTAGATTTCGAGAAAAGAAAATATTGTTTCTAAGATTTACTTTTTGTTTTAACTTCTTCAATCAAAGTTCTTAGATGCGCTATATTTCTAACAGTGTTGCCACCTATTTTTTTATACAGTTCCCAAAAATCTTTGTTTGTTATCTCCTTTCTATCTTTAGCTACTTTTAGTCTCCAACGAAGTGATCTGACCTTGGTAACATAAGCTTCTTTTTTACCCACTCTGGCTCCTTTTCGCCCCTTTTTTGAACCCTGTTTTACACCACGCTTCTTTTTTTGGATCTTTTTTAGATGTGCTCTTCCTTTTGACGTTCCTGTAATTCCTTTTATTTTAATGGTATTTGCTGTAAATAAACTTCTAATATTCTCTCTTGTGATAGCATCGGCTATATCATCTAGATGTTCTGAATCAAATGAAACTCTTTTAAGTCCTACTCCATACATTCTTGAGACTAGTAGTTTTTTTGTTCTAAGATTTACCGGCATTTTCACTCACTCTTGCATTAAAAATTTTAAATTTTTTTTCTATAGCCTTGATGATTATTTCTTTTCTTTTTCTTGTTCCAACAGTATGACCAAATCGTATTCCATCAGTATGCGGATTTAATTTTTTTAAATCACCAATAGTAAAAACCAAATTGTCTGTATACCCAGATGGATGTAATCCTCGTGCAATTTTCGGACTCCCATAACCTACTTTCACAATACCTGGTCTGCCTCTGCTTTTTTGCTTACGCTGATGATTATCAACACCTTTTGGTTTTCGCCAACTGGTCTCTAATCTCTTGTAACGCCAACTTTCTGCTCTTTTGAATTTAGGTCTTTTTTTGGCAACTTCAGCACGAAGAGCCAGTTTCTCTTTGTTAATTGGCATATCAAGAAACTTGAATTTTTACATAAATAGGTTCCTAAAATTAACAGAAAGAATCGAGATCTTAGAAAGAGATAATAATGTTTTTCTGTCGTGAAAAATTCTTGATGAAAAAACTGAATTTTGAATTTTTATCACATAGGAGATGTAATAGATATGAGTAAAATTTCGTCAACAGGCAAGTTTAATTCTCAAATTGTTGAGTTTGGAATAAATCCAGCAAAGATTAATAGAAATTTTTCAGTTGAAAAGCTGATAGAAATTTCTGTTGAAAAAAATGAGGGAATGGTAACATCAACAGGCTCATTGTCAGTAAAAACAGGCAAGTACACTGGAAGATCACCTGATGATAGATACATTGTTTTTGATGACTTAACACATGATAAGGTTCATTGGGGAAAGGTAAACAAACAGTTCCCAACAGAAACTTTTGAAAAGTTGTTTCAAAAAATGAAGAAGTTTGTTGACGGAAAAGAGTTATTCGTATTTGATGGTTTTGTTGGAGCTGATCATGAGAATAGATTACCTATTAGAATCATCAATGATCATGCTTGGCAAAGTTTGTTTGCACATCAGCTTTTCATCAGACCAACAGATGCAGAATTAGAATCACATGAACCAGAATTGACTGTAATGTGTATTAATGATTTTGAAGCGATACCAGAAGTTGATGGAACAAATTCAAATGTTTTTATCCTTATTAATCTGTCAAAAAAACTTGTTTTGATTGGTGCAACAAGTTATGCCGGCGAAATAAAAAAATCAATTTTTTCTTCAATGAATTTCATGTTACCTTCAAAAGATGTTTTTCCTATGCATTGTTCTGCTAACGTTGGTAAAGACGGAGACACTACATTATTTTTTGGGCTGTCAGGGACAGGAAAGACGAGCTTGTCTGCTGATCCTGAAAGAATGTTGATTGGTGACGATGAACATGGCTGGTCTGATAATGGAATTTTCAATTTTGAAGGTGGTTGCTATGCAAAATGTATTAATCTAAAAGAGGAATCTGAACCACAGATTTGGAATGCCGTTAAGAATGGTGCTGTGTTAGAAAATGTTGTAATAGACAAAGAATCATTAAAACCAGACTTTGATGATGGTAATCTAACTGAAAATACAAGAGCGGCTTACCCACTTGATTATATTCCAGGTGCAGTTATACCCAGCGTAGGTGGCAATCCTAAGGTTATAATATTTTTAACAGCAGATGCAATGGGAGTTCTACCTCCAATGGCCAAACTTTCCAAAAATGCAGCCATGTTTCATTTCATGTCAGGTTATACAAGCAAGTTAGCGGGAACTGAAAGGGGAGTTAAAGAACCAAAGGCTACATTTTCTAAATGTTTTGGCGCTCCATTTATGCCACGTCTTGCATCAGTTTATGCAAAAATGCTTGGTGAAAAAATTTCCAAACATAACACAGCAGTTTACCTCATCAACACTGGTTGGTCAGGAGGACCATACGGTGTTGGTAAAAGGATCAAGATAGAATATAGCCGTGCGATGGTAACTGCAGCAATAACAGGGTCGCTAGACATCGTTAAATTTTCCCATAATAATATTTTTAATTTGGATGTGCCAACTGAATGCCCAGGAGTTCCTTCTAAAATTTTAGATTCCAAATCTACATGGATTGATAAAGATGCTTATGACCTTTCGGCAAAAAAACTTGCACAAATGTTTGCTGACAATTTTAAGAAATTTGAAAATATGCCAGATGAAATACGTCTGGCAGGACCAAGAATGTAACTTCAGTTTATCTTCTTACCAATAAACCTGCAATAACCATTATAATCATAATAGCAGATATTATCAAAATAGGCTTTTCAGGTATATTCAAAATACTTGTAAGGTTATTTTTGCTCTGTTCTACCTTTTCTATTTGAATAGTTTTATACACACTCAATGTTTTGTCATCATCTCCAAATCCGGTAAGAATTTTGGCTTCAATCCAGTATTCTCCTGGCTGGTAAACACTGATCTCAGATTTTTTGGTAGGTGTAATCGACTCTGTTAACGTTTCCCCAGTTTGTTTATTTGTAATTGATAATTTTGCATATGACCATATTGAAGGGCTTGAAACATCTATGTCTAATTCACCATTTTTCTCATCAACCGTGATAGATCCTTCAGAAACTCTGACTATGATAGGTATGTTGTAATCAATTTTGTTATGTTTGATAATCATCCTACCTTCAAATTCACCCAGATTTTGTTGAATTAACTTTGCATTTATCGCAAGATTTTGATTATTTAATTTATAATCGAAATCTGCAATTTGACTATCTTCAAATGTAATTGATAATGGTTCATCAATAACTCCCTTAATTTTCAAATATTCTGTTTGAATTTGGTCATGAGATGATAAATTAAATATTAGATTAGGTGGTGTTATGACTAAATCAGCATTGATGGCTTTAGTTGCATTTATTCTTCCAGTTCCTGCTACTTGTATAGAAAATATATCCTCATATTGATCAGAGATTATATCAGAAGTTGTCATAAGAATAGATTTTAGTTCTTTGGGAGTTAGTTGCGGATTTTTTTGTAAGACTAGCGCAGCTGTACCTGCTACATGGGGTGCCGCAAAGCTAGTGCCACTTGAAATTTTGTAATTTCCATCAATACTGGTTGTATTTATGAACGCACCAGGTGCTACAAGATCAGGTTTTATGTAAAAAGGAGAGACAGGACCCCTAGAACTAAAATATGCAACAAAATCAGGATGATAAAATACATCCAAGGATCCCTCTGTATAATTTTGTAACATTTCTTTAATTATTAATCCATCTTCTTGTGATAAGGATACCACAGGGATTGTGGGATTATAATTCTCATCTACAAACTCGTGAATTAATTCTCCAAAAAATATACCAGGTTCATTATTATAAACAATAACCGCTTTTGCACCTAGATCAGCTGCATTTTTCTCTTTATCAGAAAAGAAAACTATCTCATCTTCTATGTCACTTCCTCGTTCAACAAGTAAAATTGAATTTTCAATATCATTCATCAAAAGATCATTCACTCTACCATATTTGCCAAAAATAATTTGCGAAGTTATAGGTTCCTTAAGAGATTGTGTTCCTACCATAGGGAAAACGTTAAACTGTTCACCCTTTATCTCAAATGTTGAAAC
>Ga0257113_1000892_pt1 | contig 9987 bp, 9 predicted proteins | sample LP_taG_4_FD_191568 | JGI IMG/M metagenome (GOLD analysis project Ga0257113, IMG submission 191568) | Marine microbial communities from Northeast Subartic Pacific Ocean, Canada - LP_J_2015_P26_2000m | ecosystem: Environmental > Aquatic > Marine > Oceanic | place: Canada: Northeast Subartic Pacific... | reverse complement strand
TAGCTCCAGATAATACAACGCCTAATGAAATCCAAAAAAATTTGACTAATTCATTTAACGGCTTCTGGTTAGACATATATGAATTTACAATTTTCTATATATATTAATTGATTTAACGAACAGTGTAATACGATCATAGTTAACAAAATTATTATTAACCTGATGGATATTATTAATTTTATTTTTTTGAAGGAGATATCATCTGGCTTGGCTGCACTAATCTATCAAATTCTTCACCGCTTAAGTAACCTAGCTCTATAACTGATTCTTTTAATGAAATGTTTCTCTTATGAGAATTTTTTGCCACTTCTGCTGCCTTATCATAGCCAATATGAGGGTTTAGTGCAGTGACCAACATTAGTGAGTTATAAAGATTCTTATTAATACGTTCAATATTAGGCTGAATACCATTTACTGCATTAATTGTAAAAGAATCTGACGCTTGTGAAAGTAGTTTAATCGATTCAAGAATATTATATGCAATTACGGGCCTATAAACATTTAATTCAAAATTTCCACTTGCACCCGCAAATGTTATGGTAACATCATTTCCAATAACTTGCGTGCATACCATAGTCATAGCCTCGCATTGGGTAGGATTAACTTTCCCAGGCATAATAGATGATCCAGGCTCATTAGTTGGGAGTATAATCTCACCAATGCCAGATCTTGGCCCAGAAGCTAACCAACGTATATCATTTGCAATCTTAAATAATGAACTAGCTATAACCTTAAGTGCGCCTGATAGTTCAATGATACTATCCTGAGCTCCTAAGGCCTCAAATTTATTTTCAGCTGTTTTGAAATTGATCCCTGTTATATTTTTTATTTCCTTCGCTATATCTTTATCAAATCCTTCTATCGTATTGATCCCTGTGCCTACGGCCGTACCTCCTGCTGCTAACTCAAGGCAGTGCTCTAAAGCTTTTCTTAAGCGTTCTATGCCATGGTAAATTGCAGAAGCATACCCTGAAAACTCCTGACCTAGGCTTAGTGGAGTTGCATCCTGTAAGTGCGTCCTTCCAACTTTAATTATATCATTAAATCTTTTGGATTTTTTATCTAAAGCTTCTTTTAGTTTTTCAAGTGATGGTATGAGATTATGAGTTACGCTCTCCACAGCTGCAATATTAATCGCAGTTGGAAATGTATCATTTGTTGACTGGCTCATGTTTACATGGTCATTCGGATGGATCGGATTTTTACTACCGAGCTCTCCGCCTACAAGTTCAATCGCACGATTAGATATGACTTCATTGAAGTTCATGTTTGTTTGTGTTCCACTTCCCGTTTGCCAAACAACTAGCGGAAAATGATCATCAAGTTTTCCAGATATAACCTCGTCTACCGCATTATGGATAGCATCTTTTATAGAATCTTCAAGCCTACCATACCTATGGTTTACAGTAGCAGCAGATTTTTTCAGAATACCATATGCACGAATAAATTCCCTTGGAAAATGATGGCTTCCAATTTTAAAATTATTTAAAGATCTTTGAGTTTGGGCTCCATAATATTTATCACTAGGAACCTCTATTGGACCAAGACTATCTCTCTCAGTTCGGTGTGACATTAATTTATTTTACCGTCCAGGTGTCACCAGCATTTAAAAGGTCTTGCACCTTCCCAATTCCCTTTTGTTTGACAGCGGTGTCAACTTGAGCTACCATCTCTGAGTTGTATGTTGGTTTGTCTACTGAATAAATCACGCCTATTGGCTCCGGTAACACTGGATGATTTGTCCAATTTGCGATAATGTGTGCAAGATCAAGATTAGTTTCATCATGGACTAATAAGTCATCCAAACTTTGTTTTTCCATATTAACAACAGTAGGAGTAAAGCCATCTAGTTTTATTCCTTTAGTGCCTTTAGCAAAAACCATTGGATCACCATGCTTAAGCTCAATAACATTTTCAAATTTATCTGCAGACGTATATTCTTCAAATGCACCATCATTAAAAATATTACAATTTTGATATATCTCTACAAGCGAACCACCATCATGATTATATGACCTTTCTAACATTTGGGATAAGTGAGCTTGCCATCGATCTATAGTACGTGCGACAAATGTTGCCTGTGCTCCTAAAGCTAAAGAAGGTGGATTAAGAGGAGTGTCAAGTGAACCAAATGGACTTGCCTTCGTCACTTTGCCAACCTCTGAAGTTGGTGAATACTGACCTTTAGTTAAGCCATAAATTCTATTGTTAAACAGTAATATATTTATATCCATATTCCTACGCAAAGCATGCATGAAATGGTTCCCTCCAATAGAGAGGCTATCACCATCACCGGTAATAACCCAAACAGATAAATCTGGATTAGCAATCTTGACACCTGTAGCCATAGGAAGGGCTCTTCCATGTATTGAATGAAAACCATATGAATTCATATAGTATGGGAACCTACTTGAACACCCAATTCCAGAAATAAAAACAAATTCTTCTTTCTTTCTGCCAAATGTAGGCATTGTTTTCTGTGCCTGTGCTAGTATAGCATAGTCACCACAACCAGGGCACCAGCGCACAGCCTGGTCTGATTCAAAATCTTTTTTTGTATACGTAGGTGTATTTACCTCTGCCATTATTTTATCCTATTAGTTGGTTTACGTTTTCAATTATTCTTGTAACACTGATTGGTCTACCTGTAACCTGGTTTAAACCTTTCGCATCTACCAAGTATTCTGCCCTAATTAATTTGATTAACTGACCCATATTAATTTCAGGAACAAGAACATTTTTAAACTTTATAATGATCTCACCTAAATCTTTTGGCAGAGGACTAATCCACCTTAGGTGAGCGTGTGCAACACTTTTACCTTCTTCATGTAGCGTCTCAACCGCAGACCTGCATGAGCCATAGGTGCCTCCCCAACTAATGATTAAGACATCACCATTTTTATCACCAAACACTTCTGTTTTCGATATATCATTTTGAATGCGATTTACTTTTTCTTGTCTAAGTTCAACCATCCGATGATGATTATCAGGGTCATAGCTTACATGACCAGTATTTTCTGCTTTTTCAAGACCTCCGACACGATGCTCAAGCCCTGGTGTGCCTGGTATCGCCCAAGGCCTTGATAAGGTTTCTTCATCACGCTCATAGGGTAAAAAAACGTCTTTACTTTTAGAGTTTTTTGCAAATTTAACTTCTATAGGATCAAGGTCTTTAACATTTGGGATTTTCCAAGGCTCTGAACCATTAGCGAGATAACCATCTGACAAAAGAACTACTGGTGTCATATATTTAACAGCGATTCTCGCTGCCTCATAAGCGGCATAAAAACAATCACCAGGCGTAGACGCAGCAATAATTGGTATAGGTGCCTCACCATTACGACCGTATAATGCCTGATTAAGATCTGCCTGCTCAGTTTTAGTTGGCAGCCCAGTACTTGGTCCACCTCTTTGGACATTAATTATTACCATTGGCAGCTCCGTCATTACAGCTAAACCCATCGCCTCACCTTTTAATGCTATGCCTGGCCCGGATGTAGCGGTAACGGATAAATTACCAGTAAACGCGGCACCAATGATGGAGGTAATGCCCGCAATCTCATCTTCAGCCTGAAATGTTTGAACACCAAAATGCTTCCAAGCTGCTAAAGTGTGAAGAATATCGCTAGCTGGTGTAATTGGATAACCACCATAAAATAATTTTAGACCAGATTTTTCAGAAGCAGCAAGTAAACCCAACGAAGTAGCATAGTTTCCGTTAATATTTCTGTATGTACCCTTGGGCAATACAGCTTTTTCAACCTTAAACCTTGTAGTAAATAACTCAGTGGTGTCAGCATAATTATAGCCAGCATTCATTGCTCTTTTATTCGCTTCAATAATTACATCTTTCCCAGCAAATTTTTTTTCTAACCATTTTTCAGTAGCATCAAGAGGTCTGTCATACATATAGTAAAGAACGCCTAATGCAAAAAAGTTTTTTGTCCGACCGACAAATTTACGGGACATGTTTAAGCCTTCACATGCTGCAGTGACTAACTTATTCATTTCTATAGGTATAAGTGTAAAATAATCATCTAATGTGCCATCCTCAATTGGATTGCTTTCATACCCCGCAAAATTCAAATTCTTTTTTGAGAAAGCATCCGTATTTAGGATAATAGTTCCACCTGGCACTATCTCCGCTTGATGTACCTTTAAAGCTGCAGGATTCATTGCAACAAGTACATCTGGACTGTCTCCTGGTGTGTGTATGTCTTTAGAGCTGAAATGAATCTGGAATGCGCTCACACCAGCGAGCGATCCGGCGGGTGCTCTGATTTCAGCCGGAAAATCTGGTAGCGTGCTCAAATCATTTCCAACAACCGCTGTTGTTTCAGTGAACCTACCACCTGTTAACTGCATACCATCTCCTGAGTCACCAGCAAAACGAATTACAGCATCATCTATTGTTTTAAATGTTTTTCCCATTATTCTTCTTTTGTAAGGTTTATTTGATTTGTTATTTTAAAATTTTAGAAGCTATCAGCAACCAATCCCATGTATTTAACTAATATAATTTACCAAGTGTACTAACATCTCAAAAGATAATATACAGTCTTTAAAAATAAATTGATTTCGTATTTTATGAAATCAAAAATAAGTAATTTTAGCAAATGAGTAAAAAAGAAAAAATCAGACTTACCACGCTAAGTCACGGAGCTGGATGAGCTTGTAAAATTGGTCCATCAGACCTAGCCCAGGTTCTGGGTAGTGTTAACATGCAGTCAAATAATTCCGTCATCTCAGACTATACTAGTGCAGATGATGCGGCAGTAGTGCGCCTAAATGATGGTAAAATCTTACTACAGACTGTCGACTTCTTCACACCAATAGTTGATGACCCCTACACTTTTGGACAAATATCTGCAGCAAATTCCCTATCTGATATATATGCGATGGGTGGTAAACCATTATTTGCGTTAAACATTGTCGCATTCCCAATACAAAAGCTTTCTAATACTATTTTATCTGAAATCATGCAAGGTGGTGCCGATAAGGCTAAAGAAGCTGGTATACCAATAGTCGGAGGTCACTCAATTGATGACAATGAGCCAAAGTACGGATTGGTAGTCACAGGCGAAGTATCTGAGTCATCCGTATGGACAAACTCTGGAGCTATTCCAGGCGATAGTTTGGTGCTTACAAAACCACTAGGGACTGGGATTATTTCAACCGCAATAAAAGAAGAAAAAGCGAATGATTTAGTTATTGAATCAGCGGTTAACTCAATGAAAATGCTAAACAAAAAAGCAGCTGAAAAGCTCCAAGACTTTGAGCCTAACGCGGTGACAGATGTAACAGGATTTGGGCTTATTGGCCATCTAATGGAAATATGTAAAAACAGTCAAGTATCAGCTAGTATTAATCTTTCTGAGATAAACTTTTTCCCGGGCGCGTACGATCTGGCTAATCAAGGTATAATACCGGGTGGTTCTAAACGCAATCTCGACCATGCAGAAAACTTCGTTAACTTCAGTGGATCTTTATCATCGATTCAAAAACTATTGGTCTGTGACGCTCAAACCTCTGGCGGCCTATTGATATCTCTTCCCGAAAGTAGGGCAAATAGCTTTATTTCAAACTTTGGGGATCGAGCTACTATTATAGGTAAAATAATTGAAAAAAATAATTATACCGTAAGAGTAAATCCCTAGTTGTAGGTTAATAGAATTAATGTAACTTAAATACGACTATTTTAGTCGTATTTATTCCTTAGCTTTTTTTACTATGTTTTCATATACTCACGGGCAAAAATTATGTTAAAAATCACTAGAAAAGTTGAGTATGGATTGATTGCAGTCAGGCACCTAAAAGAAAACTCAGAAAACCTTATTACCGCGAATGAAATTTCCAGTTCATATGGTATTCCCAAAGAGATTCTTGCCAAGACAATGCAAAAACTAGCTAAGAAAAACATTATTAAATCTGTCAAGGGTCCGTACGGTGGATACAAAGCTATGGATAAATCATCAAGCACCACATTAAATGATTTTTTTGAGATCCTTGAAGGGCCCACTGCTATAATGGATTGTTATTTTGATTCCGGGTGTGTTCACCTGACAAGCTGCAACATACGTACTCCCATTAATAAAATTAATGATTCGATTCGAAATCTTTTTGAAAAACTAACTTTAGCAGACATAGCATAAAGAACATGAAACTAAGAGAAAATATAATCGACCTTCTAAAACAGTGTTATGATCCGGAGATACCAGTCGACCTCTGGAGTCTTGGCCTCATATATAATATTAATATTAAACCGGAAAATAACAATAAGTCTGATGTAGATATTGTTATGTCCCTCACCACACCTGGATGTAGTATGGGACAACATATGGCAGATGATATAAAGTCAAAAGTCTCTAGCCTTGATAAAATAGACAATGTAAATGTTAGTGTAACCTTTGATCCTCCATGGCAACCAGAAATGATGTCTGAGGAGGCAAAAAACAAACTTGGTTTTGACAATTCTATTGCAAAACAAAATGAAATAAAAATTGAAACAAAGTGGGAGTAAACATGGACAAGCAAAATACTTCGATTGAAAAAGCACAAACCGATTTTAAAAATTCTCAAATATTTGTCACAGAAAAAGCTGCGAAAAGGCTTAAAGCAGTAATGTCTGCTGAAGGAAAAGATAATCATTTCCTTAGGATGTCAGTTGACAGTGGAGGATGCTCAGGCATGAACTATAAAATGGATTTTGAAGATAGTCAGGGCAGTTACGATAAGGAATTTGAAACAAACGGGCTTAAAGTGGTATGTGACCTTAAAAGCTGGCTTTATCTAAAAAATATTACAATCGATTATTCCGAAGATATGCTAAATGGTGGCTTTAGAATAGAAAACCCAAACGCCGAACGTACCTGTGGCTGTGGGACTTCTTTTTCTGCTTAGAACTTATTCTAACTTTTTATAAAACTAATGAATAATAGTAAAAGTCACATAATTGACCAGCGAGTCAAAGAAGAATATAAGTATGGTTTTGTCACAGATATAGAATCAGAGACACTTCCGCCTGGTATTAACGAAGAAATAATCCATTTTATATCAGAAAAGAAAAAAGAACCATCTTGGCTATTAGATTGGCGCATTAAAGCATATAAAAAATGGCTGAAAATGGTTGAGCCTAGTTGGCAACATGTAAACTATGATAATATCAACTACCAGGATATTAGTTATTATTCTTCTCCTAAAAAAAAGAGTGCCAAAAGTCTAGATGAACTGGATCCCGAGCTGCTAAAAACTTATGATAAGCTTGGGATACCTTTGGATGAACAAAAAATGTTAAACGGTATCGCTGTTGATGCTGTCTTTGATAGTGTATCTGTTGCAACAACATTTAGAGAAGAATTGAAAAATTACGGAGTAATATTCTGTAGTTTTTCTGAGGCAGCAATAAACTACCCTGATATAGTAAAAAAGTATTTAGGAACCGTTGTCCCCTATGCGGACAACTATTTTGCTTGCTTAAACTCTGCAGTATTTACTGACGGTTCATTTGTCTATATACCTAAAGGCGTAAAATGCCCTATGGAGCTGTCAACCTATTTTAGGATTAATGAGGCAAAAACAGGACAGTTTGAGAGAACCCTTATTATCGCAGAAGATGATAGCTATGTTAGCTATTTAGAAGGCTGTACTGCACCTATGCGTGATGAAAATCAGTTGCACGCAGCGGTTGTTGAGCTTGTATCTCATGAAAATGCAACAATTAAATACTCAACAGTTCAAAACTGGTATCCTGGAAATCCGGATACTGGGAAAGGAGGTATTTATAATTTTGTAACAAAACGAGGATCATGTTTAGGAAATAATTCGCGGATATCATGGACCCAAGTTGAAACAGGATCTGCTATTACATGGAAATATCCTAGCTGTATTCTAAAAGGAGATAACTCTGTAGGTGAGTTTTATTCTGTCGCGCTTACAAATAACAGACAGCAGGCTGACACAGGAACAAAAATGATCCACATTGGAAAAAATACCAGAAGCACTATCATATCAAAAGGTATCTCTGCGGGTAAGGGTCAACAGACTTATCGAGGCCAAGTAAAAATAATGAAAAGCGCTGAAAATGCTAGAAATTTTTCACAGTGTGACTCTATTCTTATAGGAGATCAGTGCGGAGCACATACATTCCCTTTTATAGATGTTAGAAATCCAAGTGCAACAATGGAGCATGAAGCTTCAACCTCCAAGATTGGCGAGGATCAATTATTCTATTGTAACCAAAGAGGCATAAATACCGAAGATGCAGTTTCAATGATTGTAAATGGTTTTTGCAAAGAAGTCTTTAACGAGCTTCCTATGGAATTTGCTATGGAAGCCACGAAACTAATGGAAGTTAGTTTAGAAGGTAGCGTGGGCTAATTAGGTTTTACTTTTTATGCTTCAGATAAAAAATTTACACGTCGAGGTTGAAGACAAAAAAATACTAAATGGAATCAATCTCCATATTAAAAGAGGTGAGATGCATGCTATAATGGGACTTAATGGATCCGGGAAGAGTACCCTTGCAAATACGATTACCGGCAGAGATAACCATACGGTCAATGCTGGTGAGATCTTATATAAAAATGAATCTATCTTAGATTGGGCGCCCGAAGATAGAGCCTTAGCAGGGATATTCATGTCCTTCCAATACCCAACTGTTATTCCTGGCGTTAACACTACCTACTTTTTAAGAGCCGCTGTAAACGCAAGAAGAAAGTACAATAACAAAAAAGAATATGACGCAGCTAATTTTTTAAAATTTATTAAAAGTAAGCTCGAAGAAGTTGAGATGGATACTACGTATCTTAAACGATCAGTAAATGAAGGGTTCTCAGGAGGAGAAAAAAAACGAAATGAAATACTGCAGCTATTATGTCTTAAGCCCGAACTCGCAATCATGGATGAGACAGACTCTGGGTTGGACATTGATGCGATTAAAGTTATCGCAAATGGTATCAATAACTACAGAAATAACAATCGTGGATTCTTAGTTATTACCCATTATCAGAGGCTGTTAAAGTATATCAAACCGGATATTGTTCACGTACTTATAGATGGCCAGATTGTTAAATCAGGAGGAAAAGAACTTGCTATAGAGCTAGAAGAAAAAGGTTATGGATGGCTCTAGTCATGAACGTCAGTGATTACAAAACCGAGTTTAATAAAAGAATAAAGCCTAATATATATACTGACAAAATATTTGGTTTAAAAAAGAAAGCATTTGAAAAATTTCTTGTCTCAGGTTTGCCTACAAATAAATGGGAAAGCTGGAAGCACTCAAACCTATATAAAATAAACAGTTTAAAAACACCTTCGTTTAATTCAATAAAGAAAACCCCAATAGGATTAAACAATATCAAAATACCAATAAATAATTTGATTGATTTAGTGTTCTATAATGGTGTTTATAGAAAAGATTTATCCTCTAAATTACCGAAAGGTGTTTCCATATCAGAAAACTTAGACTCAATATTAGATAATAATGATTTCTATGACAGTACCCCTTTTGGCCTGCTAAATACTGTTTTCTTAAACAGTGGTATTAAAATTAATATAGACCCGAATCTGGCTCTAGATAAAGTGCTGCGTATCATTTACAATAGCTCAGGATCTGAATCTGGAATAATATATCCGCGTGTCGTAGTAAAAATAAATAAATCTGCATCTTGTAGTATTATTGAGCATCATATAAACAATTTAAAATCTTCTTTCCAAAATGGCGTAACTAGAATATCAATTGATAATAATGCTAGGCTCAACCACATAAAAATTCAAAAAAACTCCCAGACTATGATTGATATGTCTAGTATAACAGTTAAACAAAACAAAGAAAGCTATTATAATTATATGCAATACTGCGAAGGCAGTGATATAGGACGAAATAATATACATGTCATAATGGAAGGTGACGGATCTAACTGTTATTTAGGTGGTATATCGCTGACAAAAAATGGTCAACAGATTGATAATAATATTTTGGTAGAACAC
>Ga0257113_1000890_pt1 | contig 10005 bp, 10 predicted proteins | sample LP_taG_4_FD_191568 | JGI IMG/M metagenome (GOLD analysis project Ga0257113, IMG submission 191568) | Marine microbial communities from Northeast Subartic Pacific Ocean, Canada - LP_J_2015_P26_2000m | ecosystem: Environmental > Aquatic > Marine > Oceanic | place: Canada: Northeast Subartic... | reverse complement strand
ATTAATATCCTTGATGCGCCTAAAATTGAGATATCAAGTGATCAAATAAGAAAAAGAATGAAGGAAGGAGATGATATTAAAAGTTATTTACCTAAAGAAATATATAAATATATAATTGAAAAAAAATTGTATAAATAATTCTAAATTTCACCAAGAATAATAGCTAATTTTTTAGTAAGATTTAACCTTGAATACTCATCTATATTATTTGGAATTTTTTCTTTAAACTCTCCTTTAAACCAATTAATGTATCTTTTAGATATATAACTAACTATTTTATCTAGATCATGTTGTGAAGCTGTAACTGAATCTTCTGATAATGAAATAAGAGACTCTGATTCTGAATTAGTATGTGATATATTAATAATAGGAGACCCAGTAGCAAGATACTCTATAAGCTTACCAGAAATCATGTCTGGTTTATTGGTTCCCTGATAATTAAAATTAACTAACAAATGAGAAGATTTCATGAATGAAATAGCTTCATTGTGAGATAAATATCCTGCTGATTTTGTTTTAACAAAATTTGAAAACGAATCAATAATGTCCTTCTCAATATTACCTGCTAGATTAAATTTAATGTTTAAATTATTCTTAATTGGATCTAATGTTTTAATTGCTTTTAAAAAAATTTCATAATTATTATTTTCTGAAAGCACACCAGTAAAAACTATGTTAAAATAATCAGGTCTTGTTGATTTTACTTTATCAAATTCTTGTTTGTCATAACCATTATAAATTGAAAAGAAATTTTGATTAACAAGGATCTTATTCTTAAGAATATTATGATATTTTTCACCAACTGTTGTTATTATTGCATTAGCAGAACTTAGAACTTTTTTTTCTAACCTTAAATCAAGCTTTTTAATATAATTAAACCTAAAGAAGTTCTTTAAATAAAATATCTCTTGCCAAGGATCTCTAAAATCAGCTAACCATTTAACGCCTGTTATTTGTTTAACTTTTAAACCTATTAAATGCGTTGAATGAGGAGGTCCAGTTGTAATAATGTATTTTATTCTCTGATCTCTAACAATTTTTAATGCCTTTTTTAGAGCGAAAGGATTCCATCCAATTCTAGCATCAGGTATAAAGAAATTTAATCTTATAAAGGCCAAAAAAATATCAAAAATTGTTTTTTTTGGAATTATAGATTGCGGGATTCCTTTGTTAGATTTAAATAGCGAATAAAACTTTAATGGTTCTAATGAGAAAGTTTTATAGGACTCTATATTAGAAACTCCATTTTCTAAGCTTTTATCAATAGATGAATATGATGCATATGTTGGGTTAACTGATAAAATTATCGGTTGGAAATTAAATTGTGAGAGATATTTAGAAAAGTACATCCACCTTTGAACACCAGAACCTCCTGCTGGAGGCCAGTAATATGAAATAATCAATATTTTCTCAGTTTTCTGCAATTTTAATTTAATTTAAGCTGAACCCCAATTCCTATAATTTCCCTAATTTGAAGTCTCGCGATTGAATTATCATCATATATAAATTGCATAATTAACTGCGTAGATAATAAAGAATTGACATCAAGATCAATTTCTACTAAATAGTCTAAATCTACATTTGCAAGATTATCAAGATAATTTGAAAATAATTTCAAATCTTGTCTATAGTTCACATTTTCTAATAATTTTCCTTCGGAGTGAAAAGTCAAATTTGCACCCAATTCATACCTTGAGCCTTTATCTTTTGAAACCCCATAATATGATTCTCCATCTTTTAAGTTATTAGTAAACTTTTTACTAACAAAAATAAGCCTTGATGCAATAGGAGAATAATTGACCCATAATTTTTTATCTTTTTTCCAAAGAAAACCTATACCCAATTGAAAATAAGATGGAGATAAAATTCTAGTTTTTAACTCTCTAGTTTCATTATTTTGATTATCCTTAGAATACTTGTATCCATTACCTATCTGAGAATTGAAATTAAAAAAAGCAGAAAAAGACAAATTCTTTGAAAACTTTTTACCAACTATTGACTGTATTAATATCCTATCATCAATTTTTCTTGCAAAAGGTGCATTTTTAAATTTTGCCATACCATATGCTGATTCAATATTTGTTAGCCAATCCCAACCTAAGTATCTATATCTCAATTCATAGTCAAATTTTATAGTCCCTGAAAAATTATTAGTCCCTCCACCTACCCAATCACTAAAACCTGTTTGATTTAAAAGCACTCCTACTTTACCTCGTTTTGTCCATAATGAATCTAATGTTTCTGATTCTTGAGAAAACAAAGTTTGTGAAAATATAAATGCAGAAATTAATGCTATATATCTCATTAAGTCAATTTCAATTTCCTTACATAAAACCAAGCTCTAGCTTAGCTTCATCACTCATTAGATCCTTAGTCCAAGGAGGATCAAATGTTATTTCAACTTCAGCATCTTTTACCTCGTCAAGAGATTTTACCTTGTCTTCAACTTCTTTTGGAAGACTCTCTGCAACTGGACAATTTGGAGACGTTAATGTCATTAAAATTTTTACCTCATTAGCCTCATTAATAAAAACATCATATATAAGACCTAATTCATAAACATCAACTGGAATCTCAGGATCATAAACTTGTTTTAATTCATTGACTATTTTTTCTCCTAGAAGATTTGGATCAATTTTATTTTTACTCATAACTTACTTTTTAGAATCATATGCCACAGCATATATTTTTATTTGTTTTACCATCGCTAATAAACCATTTGCTCTTGTTTGGGATAAATGATTACTCAACCCTATCTTCTCGATAAAATCAATTTTAGCTGTAATTATATCTTCTGGCTTTTGACCAGAAAAAACAGATATTAGTATTGATATAATTCCTTTAGAAATAATTGCATCACTATCTGCAGTAAAGAATATTTTATCATCAATAATTTCTGCATGAAGCCAAACACTACTTTGACATCCTTTAACTAGATTTTCATCAACTCTATTTATTGCATTAAAAGTTGGTAAGTTTTTACCTAAATCAATTAAATATTGATATTTCTCAGACCAATCATCAAAAAAATCAAATTCATTGACAATCTCTTGTTGTATAGATTCAATATTTCCCATATTCAAAAATAGTGAATTATCTCAACATGTTTAACGCTTTCTCTAAAGCATCAATAAGTAAATCAATTTCACTTTTTGTATTATAGAATGAAAGAGAGACTCTGACAGTACCAGGTATATTATAATAATCCATAACGGGCTGAGTACAATGTTGCCCCGTCCTAACAGCAATTCCAAACTGATCTAGAATAGAACCTATATCCGATGGATGATGACTAGATAAATTAAAAGATATTACGGAAATTTTATTTACTGCGTTTCCATAAATTTTTATTCCTGGTATTTCTTTTAACCTATCTGTTGCGTATTTTAAAAGTTCTTGCTCATAGGATTCAATATTATCAAAGCCAATATCGTTCATATAGTCGATAGCTGCACCAAAACCAATTACTCCTGAAATATTTGGTGTTCCCGCCTCAAATTTATAAGGTAAATCCGCATACTCGGTTTTTTCAAATGTTACACTTGAAATCATTTCTCCACCACCTTGATAAGGGGGTAGAGCTTCTAGTAACTCCGATTTTCCATAAAGAAATCCAACACCTGTTGGACCACAAAGTTTATGCGCTGAGGCAACATAATAATCTACATTTATTTCTGATAAATTAATTTTAAAGTGTGCTGCTCCCTGGGCTCCATCTAGTAAAACTTTTGAGTTATTCTTATGTGCTAGTTCAATTATTTCTTCAATTGGATTTATTGTACCTAGAGAATTTGAAACATGATTTATAAAAACAAACTTTACATTCTTATTCAACATAGTTTTGAAAGTATCAATATCAAGTGAGCCTTCTTTATTAATAGGAATTACTTTTAATTTTGCATCTGTTTTTTCACAAAGAATCTGCCAAGGAACAATATTTGAATGATGTTCCATTTCAGATACAATTAATTCATCTGAACTATTAATTTGGGATTCTAAACCTGAAGAAACAATGTTTATCCCATGTGTTGTCCCAGAAGTAAATATAACTTCATGATTATTCTTAATCCCAAAATGTTTCTGAATTATTTTTCTTGATAGTTCATATTGATTTGTAGCATCTGCGCTTAAAGAATGAAGCCCTCTATGAATATTCGAATTATATTGTTCATAATAATCTACAATTTTTTGTATCACTTGTTTTGGTGTCTGAGAGGTTGCAGCATTATCAAAATAAACTAGATCAGTGTCATTGATCTTTTTTTTTAATATTGGAAAGTCTTCCCTTATTTTATAGACATCTTTCATTTATAAGTCAAATCCTAAATCAACCCCAAGTTTAGAGGCAATTAATTTTTTTATTCTTTTATTTAGATTTGGGATTCTTACGCTTTCAAGAACATTATTTGCAAAACCATATGTTAGCAATGCTCTTGCTTCCTTTTCTGGAATACCTCTTGAATATACATAAAACAGAACCTGTTTATCTAATTGTCCAACTGTGCAACCATGAGAACACTTAACATCATCAGCAAAAATTTCTAATTGAGGTTTTGTGTTAACCTTTGATTTATCACTGGTTAAAATATTATCATTCTGTTGAAAAGCATTAGTTTTTTGAGCTTCTTTTTCAACTATTATCCTTCCATTAAAAACTCCAACTGAGCTATCAGAAAAAATACCCTTATAATCTTGATAACTCTCACAATTAGGTTTTGCATGATTTACAAGAGTATTGTGATCAACATGTTGCCTAGACTCTAAAATAGTTAAACCTTTTAATGTTGAAGAAATATTTGATCCTTTATGATAAAACCTTAAATTATTTCTTGTAAGATTACCTCCAAAAGAAAAAGTGTGAACACTTACATTACTGTCTTTTTCCTGACTAATAAATGTATTATCAATTAGAGAAGAACTTAGTAAATCATTCTGAATTTTATAGTAATCAATAAATGAATTGCTCTCTGCATAAATTTCAGTTACACTATTTGTCACAACTTTATGTTCTGATAAGGATTGATGTCTTTCAATAATTTGAACGTTTGAATTACTCTCAGTTATAATTAAATTTCTAGGTTGTAACCATATTGAATTCTGGACTCCGGTTGAAAAATGCAAAATTTGAATTGGGTCTTCAGGCTCAACATTCTTAGGAATTAAAATATAAGCACCTTCTTTTGTATAGGATGTATTTAATGAAGATAAACTATCATTCTTTGGAACAATTTTATTGAAATATTTTTTTATAGTTTTTTTATATTTTGACTTAGAAATAGCAGCAGACAAAACACAGATATCCATCCCATCATGAGTAGTTTTTGAAAGAAAAGGACTATAAACACCATCAATAAATACTAGTTTAAATGAATCTATATCATTTAAAAAATACCTTTTAATGTCCTTTAATTCAATATTACTATCTGAAATTGGGCTAAGATGATAATCCTTCTGAACTATTGAAGCAAGTGATGTATACTTCCATAATTCATCACTTTTATTAGGGAAGCCGTCTTTTTCAAATCTTTTTAAAGCATTCTTTCGATATTTATGGATAGGATGTAATAAATCAACATCTTGTTCAAAAGCTAAATGAGAATCTAATAATTTTTCTTTAAAATCCATATTTTATTTTATCTCTTTTTTTAACCAATCGTATCCTTTATCCTCAATCCTCTTTGCTAAGGATTGGTCTCCTGACTTAACAACTTTCCCATCTAAAATCACATGAACAAAGTCAGGTACTATATAATCAAGCAGTCTTTGGTAATGAGTTATAACTAAGACTGCATTATTATCATTACTAAACTTAATTACACCATTTGCAACAATTTTAAGCATATCAATATCTAAACCTGAATCTGTTTCATCTAAAACAGCAAGTTCTGGCTCCAACATTGCCATCTGAAAAATTTCATTTCTCTTTTTCTCTCCACCTGAAAAGCCTTCATTAAGCGATCGTGATAATAATTTTGAATCAATATCAAGAAGTGAAGATTTTTCTCTTATTTTTTTTAGCATTTCTCTTGAACTCATTTCATCAAGTCCTTTTGCTTTTCTAGATTCGTTTATTGCAGTTTTAATAAAATTTGTAACTGTTAATCCAGGTATTTCAACAGGGTATTGAAAAGACATAAAAATTCCCTCATGAGCTCTTTCAGAAGCACTTAACTCATTAATTTCATTAGATTTAAAATAGATATTACCTTTGGTTATCTCATAATCTTCATGCCCTGAAATCACATTAGCCAATGTGCTTTTCCCAGAACCGTTTGGCCCCATAAGTGCATGGATTTCTCCCTTATCAACTTTTAAATTAATCCCGTTTAAGATTGATTTTCCCTCAATTTCACAATGTAAATTGTTTATTTCTAACATAATGTGTTTTTTATCCTACTGAACCTTCTAATGAAATTTCTAGAAGTTTTTTTGCTTCAACTGCAAATTCCATTGGTAACTTATTTAAAACCTCAGCACTAAAGCCATTAACAATTAAAGCAATTGCCTGCTCAGTATCAATTCCTCTTTGATTACAATAAAATATTTGATCCTCTCCTATTCTACTTGTTGTTGCTTCATGTTCAATTTGAGCTGTTTTATTTTGAGCCTCAATGTATGGGTATGTATGAGATCCACAATTATTTCCCATTAATAGAGAATCACATTGTGAAAAGTTTCTAGCATTTTCTGCACGGGGTGAAATTTTTACAAGTCCCCTATAACTTGCTTGTGATTTTCCTGCACATATACCTTTTGAAATAATAGTACTCTTAGTGTTTTTTCCAAGATGAATCATCTTTGTTCCTGTATCTGCTTGCTGAAAGTTATTTGTAACTGCAATAGAATAAAATTCTCCAATAGAATCATTCCCTTTTAATATACAAGAAGGATACTTCCAAGTAACAGCTGAGCCTGTTTCAACTTGGGTCCATGATATTTTTGCTCTATCATGGCAAATTCCTCTTTTAGTTACAAAATTATAGACTCCCCCTCTTCCTTTCTTATCTCCAGGGTACCAGTTTTGTACCGTAGAATATTTTATCTCTGCATCATCATGAGCAATTAACTCAACGACTGCTGCATGTAATTGATTTTCATCTCTAGCTGGTGCTGTACAGCCCTCTAGATAACTCACATAACTTCCCTTATCAGCAATTAAAAGAGTTCGCTCAAACTGTCCAGTTCCTGCTTGATTAATTCTAAAATAAGTTGACAGCTCCATTGGACACTTAACTCCTTTTGGTATATAACAAAACGACCCGTCAGAAAAGACAGCAGAGTTTAAAGCTGCATAATAATTGTCTTTTTGAGGGACAACTGTTCCTATATATTTTCTTACTAATTCAGGATGATTTTGGATTGCCTCAGAAATTGAACAAAAAATAATTCCTTTTTCTGATAAAGTGTCTTTAAATGAAGTTGCAACTGAAACAGAATCAACAATCACATCCATTGCTACTCCACTTAGTTTCTTTTGTTCATCAATAGAGATGCCAAGTTTCTTAAATGTTTTAATAAGTTCAGGATCCACATCATCTAATGATTTTAAGTTTTGTTTCTTCTTAGGTGCAGAATAATAAGAGATGTTTTGAAAATTCGGTTTTTCATATTTCAAACTTGACCAATCAGGTTCTACCATATCTTTCCATGACTCATATGATTCAAGACGCCATTCTGTCATCCACTTTGGTTCGTTTTTCTTTTCAGAAATTTTTCTAACTACCTCTTCATTAAGTCCAATAGGAAATGTTTCAGAGTCAATCTTTGTATAAAAACCATATGCATACTCTTGAGTCTCTAAGCTTTTCTTTAATTCTTCTTCTGTATAAGCCATAATATTGATACTGAATTCTTATTGCAAATATACAATATATCAAGACTTTATAGAGAATTTATAGATTGTAAAAACTTATTATATTATAAGTATATTCTTGGCATATTTATTTGATTACAATTTTAGAGTATTTTTGAATTATGAAAAAAGAAAAAGCAGGTGATGAATTGTCTAGCATAAAAGAAAGTGCTTTAATAAAAAAAATAACAAAATCTTTTAAGTTATCTAATAAATCCAGTGTTCTTGGGATTGGAGATGATGCTGCTATACTTAATTTTGATCATAAAGAAATTATTGTATCTAAAGATATACTTATTGAGGGGGTACATTTTGACCTAAGTTATATGCCTTTAAAACACTTGGGATATAAATCTATTGTTGTCAATGTATCAGATATACTGTCTATGAACGCAAACCCTTCACAAGTATTAGTATCAATTGCAGCTTCAAACAGATTTAAGGTAGATGCAATGGAAGCAATTTATGATGGTATCAATGCTGCATGTTCTGAATATAATCTGGATTTAGTTGGAGGAGATACAACATCAAGTAATAAAGGACTTATAATATCCGTTACTTGCATAGGAAGTGTTGACAAAAAGAAAGCAGTAAAACGATCTGGTGCTTCAGATGGAGATGTTATTGTTGTTAGCGGTGATCTTGGTGGGTCATACATGGGACTGCAAATTTTAGAAAGAGAAAAGTCAGTCTTTGAGGTTAATCCTAATTCTCAACCTAATTTATCACAATATTCATATTGTATTCAAAGACAATTAAAACCAGAAGCAAGAAAAGATGTAATTCAACTATTAGAAGAACTAAATATTATTCCAACATCTATGATTGATATTAGTGATGGGCTTTCAACAGAAATCAATCACTTGTCTAATTCTTCAAACATATCAATTCATATTCATGAAGAGAAAATTCCTATCTCTGATGATACTAAAAATGTTTGCAATGAATTTAAAATAAATCCTACGGTAGCTGCTTTAAATGGAGGTGAAGATTATGAATTATTATTCACCCTTTCAGAAAAAAATTCACAAAAAATAAAAGACAATCCCTTATTTGCAATTTTAGGGAGTTGCACTAAGAAGAAAAATGACAACTGTATGATTACTAGTATTGGTCAAAAGATTAATATCGGTAGTGAAGGTTGGGATCCATTTAACAAAAAATAAATGCTATCCAAGTGATACATCTAAAGACATCATTATAATAAACCCTCCAATAAATCCTAAAGTGGCAATATCTGTATATTTATCTAGCTGCGTCTCAGGTATAACTTCTTCTACAACTACAAAGATCATTGCACCAGCTGCAAAAGCAAGTGCATAAGGAAGAAGAGGTGTAAAAAAAGTAACTGCAACTGCACCTATTACTCCGGCTATTGGCTCTACAATTGCAGATAGCTGACCATACCAAAAACTTTTTAACTTAGACACCCCTGACCTTCTTAATGGCATTGCTACTGCAATTCCTTCTGGAAAATTTTGTAACCCAATACCAAATGCTAGAACTACTGCACCAGCAATTGATGCTTCTGGGATACCAGATGCTACTCCACCAAACAAAACTCCAATAGCAAGTCCTTCTGGAATATTATGAAGAGTAATTGCTAAAACTAATAATGTTGTTCTTCTCCAAGGTGTCTTAATACCCTCACTTTTTTTAAAATTTATATGGATATGAGGAAGGATTTTGTCGAGTCCAAAAATAAATAATGCTCCAAGACCAAATCCAATTGCAGATGGCATAACTTTAACAAATCCCTCTCCAGCACTCATTTCAATAGCCGGAGATAATAAACTCCAAAAACTTGCTGCTACCATAACACCCCCTGTAAAACCCAACATTCCATCTAATGTCCTTCTGCTCATTGATTTAAAAAGGAATACTGAAGAGGCACCAAGTGCAGTAATCCCCCAAGTAAAAAGGGTAGCATATAAAGCTCCTTGAATTGGATCTAATTGTGAAAAATATTCAATAATTTCATTCATATTTGTAAAAAATCAACAAGTTCTTATTACTTTGAAATTTATTAGTTTGCTAAATTAAGCTAATTCATCAATACTCACAATAGGGTTTTAAGAAACCCTATTAATTAATGAAGAGCAGTAATCTTTTAAAACACTTTTTTTATTTTTTTCTAAGTCTAGATCATTAAT
>Ga0257113_1000888_pt1 | contig 10011 bp, 10 predicted proteins | sample LP_taG_4_FD_191568 | JGI IMG/M metagenome (GOLD analysis project Ga0257113, IMG submission 191568) | Marine microbial communities from Northeast Subartic Pacific Ocean, Canada - LP_J_2015_P26_2000m | ecosystem: Environmental > Aquatic > Marine > Oceanic | place: Canada: Northeast Subartic... | reverse complement strand
GAAACAGAACCGGCAGGGTATTTATTAGGGAGAGATTTCTTGTCTGCATCTAAAATTTCCCCCTGAATGCCGGTTGCTTTTTTATTTTCGTTTTTTCCAGAAAATTGGATTTTTTTTACATCAAAATTATGGATTACTTCTACACCATTTTGGATTGCGTCGGCGATATACGTAATCATGGTACCCATTTTCCGATCATATTTACAGCCAACTGTACAAAATCCGCACCCGAGGCAGTTTTTCATATTCAATTCAAATTTTTTGAAGGACACCCCTTCCGCCTGACAGCCTTCTGAAAAAAGCCGGTTATTGTCATTCACCATATCGTCTGGTGGTTCATGGACATGTATACGTTCCCGGATGTGTTTCAGGGCATTGGACATATTGAGCCCGGTTATGCCGTAATCGTTTGCTTTAGAATCAAATGAATATTGGTCAATACCGTATTCGGATTTCCATTTTTCCCAGACCGATTCCACAGGATCAAAACAAAGGGCCACGTTTACGGTTGTGCCGCCGCCCACGCATTCACCGCCTCGGACGGCAATGGATCCATCTTTTGTACCGCGGGTCCCGCGATCAGCGAATAAATGCCGAGCACCTAATTCTTCCTGTACAATAGATGCACCTTCATAGTAACCGCCTTTTTCCAAAAGAAGAATCTTTTTATCTGTTTTCTCCGCCAGGGTTGCCGCCAGGACGCCACCGGCTGCGCCGGACCCAATGATAATAATATCAGTATAGAGTTTCATTGATTATCCTTGGGATCAAAATGGCCGGTATAACCCATGACTTTCCACATGTCTTCTTGGCAATAGGTGCAGGCATTAATCACGCCTTTGGCGCTGTTAAAGAACATACGCCTGATGTTGAAACTGCTTTGACTCCATAAATAGAAATAGTCCGATTGGACTTCCTTAGGTGCGTTCATAAAGGATTCAAAGTAACCATGCTTTTTTTCAAAATCATTGAAAAGTAATTGGTCATGATGAACAAACTCATCAATTCTTGAATTGATCTCATTATTTTCAAATCCTTCAAATTCTCGAAATAATTTAGCTTCCTCATCAATGATAGCCGGGAGCCTTTCATTAAATAATTGAATATCGTTAAATAGGATAAAAGCTCGCTGAAACGGCTCCTGCCGTTCTTCCGTCAAGGGGAAATGGATATCAATATTTTTTAAAACAGTATCGGGAGTGATTTCTGGGAAACGGGGATGTTCAAATGGCAAAACAAGTTTTATCAGGGATCGTAAAATTGGATTATAATCGTCCGGATGGGGATCGTTTGTTAAAAGGTGGATAAAACGGGTTCGTGGTAAAAAAGGGGTACAACTGGATAATCCCAAAACAGTGATTGCCTTAAGGAAATTTCGCCTGGAAATATGACCGCTATCCGATAGCATTATTATATTTTATTAGTGAATGTTTCATTGATCCAGATGAATTGTAACTCATTTCGAGATTCTATTCAAGTTTTATCCATCAAAAGACTAATAATTTATAATTGATTTAAACGTTCTCAATCATCATTCACTGTAGTAAATTTACGGGCTATACAACCCTTTAAATTGGTCCAGAGAGGCCGACAAGGGCAGGGTAAGACCTCCGCGCGAGTTATTAAAAACCTCTGTCCGGAGGTTTTTTTTTGGAAAAAATGGAGATTGAATGAGTAACAAAATTTTAATGGATTCAGATTCAATCGGTCGTTCAATCACCCGGTTGAGTTATGAAATCCTTGAGAGAAACTCGAACTCCCAGGATATTGTATTAATTGGGATTCATAATCGTGGCGTTCCATTGGCTGCACGAATTCAAAACAAGATTAGTGACATTAGCGGTGTTTTGTTAAACAAGGGATCGTTAGATATCACATTTCATAGAGACGATTATAGAGAGCGATTGGTGATTCCTCAAGTAAAAGGAACCGATATCCCCTTTTCATTAGATGGAAAAACCGTCATTTTAGTCGATGATGTGTTATATACCGGGAGAACGATACGAGCTGCAATGGATGAATTGAATTCTTTTGGGCGTGCTGCCAAAGTTCAATTGGCAGTGCTCGTTGACAGGGGACATCGGGAACTCCCTATCAAAGCAGATTTTGTTGGGAAGAATATTCCCACCCATGAAGGGGAACATGTGAATGTGACCCTGATGGAAACGGATGATGTGGATAGTGTTTACCTTTTAAGAAATCAAGAGTCATAATGCTGCAGCAAAGACATTTACTCGGGTTAGAAGGATATCCGGCTGAAGATATTCAAACCATCATTGATACTGCTTTCAAATTCCGTGAAGTTTTGGATCGTCCTATTAAAAAGGTGCCGTCACTTCAAGGTGTAACAATTGTAAACCTGTTTTTTGAAAATTCCACTCGAACACGAATTAGTTTTGAACTAGCCCAAAAACGATTGAGTGCTGATACGGTGAATTTTTCTGCATCTTCCAGTAGTTTGCAGAAGGGAGAGAGTTTCAAAGATACAGCACAAAATATTGAAGCAATGAAAATTGATGCTGTGGTCATACGCCATCCAACTCCGGGTGCACCAAAACTCTTAACAGAATTTATTGATGCAGTCATTATCAATGCGGGAGATGGGACCCACGAACATCCGACACAAGCCATCCTTGATATGATGAGTCTTCATGAAAAATTCGGAAAACTAAAAGGGCTCAAAGTTGGAATTATAGGTGATATTTCCCATAGTCGTGTGGCACTGAGTAATATTCATGGGCTTCTCATAATGGGAGCTGATGTCACATTGTGTGGTCCACCAAACCTTATACCGCCTTTTATAAAGGATTTGGGGGTAAATATTAATTATAATGTGGACGAAGTCATTGAATGGGCGGATGCACTCAATATACTTCGGATCCAAAGAGAAAGAATGGGATTGGGACTTGTCCCATCTGTTCGGGAGTATCGAGCTATGTTTGGGATTACTCAGGAAAGGCTAGAGTCGCATCAAAAAGAGATAGTTATCATGCACCCGGGTCCTATGAATCGTGGTGTTGAAATTGATGGGACGGTCGCTGACGGAGATCAGGCCATCATTTTAGATCAAGTATTAAACGGAGTCGCTTCACGAATGGCGATCCTGTACCTGCTTTGCGGCGGAAAATCCAGCGAGGAAGATGAATCATGAAAATTGAAAAGATGGCCAAAAACCTTATCCTGAAGAATGGAACAATAATGGATCCCTTTCATGGAAAAACTATTTCTGGGGATATATGGTTAAAAGACGGAAAGATCGCAGGTGTTGGAAAGGTAGATGCACCGAAAGATTCGCTCACAATCGATTGCAGCGGAAAAGTAATTACACACGGATTTTGTGATATTCATGTTCATTTTCGTGAACCGGGAAGAGAAGATAAAGAAACACTTATAACAGGATCACATTCTGCCATGGCTGGTGGATTTACACGTGTTTGTGTTATGCCCAATACAAATCCACCCTTGGACACTCCAGAATCCATCAATTTTATCCGGGAGAAAGCAGAAGAGTGTCCCATTCATATTCATCCAATTGGTGCCGTCACAAAATCACAAAACGGCAATGATCTTACAGAAATGGGGCTCATGCATAATGAAGGTGCAGTGGCCTTTAGCGATGATGGTTTACCCATCCAGAATGGTGCCATGATGAGAATTGCATTAGAATATGCAACAATGATAGATGTACCGGTCATTAATCATGCGGAAGATGAATGCCTTAGAGCAGAAGGCTTAATGCATGAAGGGATAATCTCAACTCAATTGGGCCTCCCTGGGAATCCAGATCTGGCAGAATCTGCTATGGTTTATCGTGATCTGGAACTTGCTGAATTTACTGGGGCTAGATTGCATATTCCCCATGTGAGCTCAATGAAAGCAGTTCAACATATCCGTGAGATGAAATCAAAAAATGAAAAAGTCACGGCAGAAGTGACACCACATCACTTATTCTTTAATGATGAAGCACTTACATCTTATAATACCAATCTAAAGGTTGCACCGCCCATACGAACAGAAAGTGATCGTAAAGCGTTAATTGAAGCAGTGAAAGACGGAACCATTGATTGTATTGCAACAGACCATGCACCTCACACGATTGAAGATAAAGAAACGACTTTTGATCTGGCCTCTTTTGGTATGATTGGGCTCGAATCTTGCTTTGGTGCAATAAATAAGGTCCTCGTTCATGATGAAGGGTTTGAACTGGGAAGTGTAGTAAAATTATTAACATCAAATCCTAGGGCTATAATGGGATTTGAGCAGGACTTATTTTCAGAAGGGACGAATGCGGAAATTACCATTCTAGATCCGGATGTGGAATGGACCTTCGAAAAGGTACATGTGCAATCCCGGTCAATTAATTCTCCTTATTATGGAGAGATATTAAAAGGGAAGGTTGAGTACACAATTTCACGCGGACAAATCATGATTCAATTATCTTAAGTTTTTTTTAGATTATTTATTGACCAAGGCAGTAAATATTGTCTAATTTTGTGGGCTTTATTCGAAGTGAAAATGAAAACAATATCAATAAAACAATCAGAAATCGAAAAAAATTGGTGGATCGCTGACGCCGAAGGGCAAACCCTTGGCCGATTCGCCTCAAATATTGCCCAAATCCTTCGTGGAAAACACAAAGTGAATTTTACACCGCATATGGATATGGGCGACTGCGTCGTGGTTGTTAATGCAGAAAAGATCCAAGTGACTGGATCCAAAGAAACTGATAAAACCTATTTCCGCCATTCCGGTTTTCCGGGAGGTGGTAAGGAAACATCTGTTGCAGAAATGCGCCGAAAACATCCAGAAAGGATTGTAGAAAATGCGATCAAAGGAATGTTGCCACATAATCGCTTGGGAAGAAGTATCTTGTCTCATTTGAAAGTGTACGTTGGTTCAGATCATCCACACGCAGCTCAACAACCACAAACTTTAGAAATTTAAAATTATGTCAGAAGCTACTTATTACGGTACTGGACGCAGGAAGAGATCAATAGCACGAGTTTTTGTGTCTCCGGGAAAAGGAGATATCCAAGTGAATGGTCAACCTTTCAGGGATTACCTATGTCGGGAAACTTTAGCAACAGTTGTCATGCAGCCCCTCGTAGCATTAGAAAGCGAAAAAGCCTACAATATTAATGTTAATGTAAATGGCGGTGGACTAACCGGTCAAGCGGGAGCTATTCGACTGGGGATCTCACGTGCGCTTTTAGGGGTGAATGATGACTATCGTGCCATCCTGAAAGAGAAAGGATTCCTGACCCGTGATGCGCGGAAAGTTGAGCGGAAGAAACCCGGTCAACCTGGTGCCCGTGCAAACTTTCAATTCTCAAAACGTTAATTATTATCTATGCCTGAAATCAAATTTGAAGATCTTCTGGGTACCGGTGCTCATTTTGGGCACGTAACTCGGAAATGGAATCCTAATTTTAAACCTCATATTCTTCTAGAGAAGAATGGGGTCCATATTATAAACCTTGAATCCACAATTGAAGGATTCAATAAAGCGTCTACTTTTGTAAAGGAAATCATAAGTAAAAATGGTGAGATCCTTTTCGTCGGTACTAAAAAACAAGCTCAGGACATTGTACAGCAGGAAGCGGACAAATGCAGCATGTTTTATATTGTAGAACGATGGCTGGGTGGAACATTGACTAACTTTTCTACTATTAAGAAGAGTATCAAACGATTGAAAATGCTGGAAAAAGAAGGGTCAAACCTTTATGAGAACCTTACGAAAAAAGAAACTCAAATGCTCAACCGTGAGCGAGTAAAACTAGCAGATCAACACCGTGGTATTAAAGATATGCGACGTTTACCAGATGCAGTTATAGTGGTAGATGCCCAATATGAAGACACTGCTATTCGTGAAGCTAGGCGGTTGTATATCCCTGTAATTGCAATCGTTGATTCAAACACAGACCCGACTAAGGTGGATTACCCTATTCCGGCAAATGATGATTCAATCCGGACAATTCAATTAATCATTTCAGCCCTAGCAGATGCTATAAATGAAGCACGTGGTACTGCTGCTGAAAAAAATAAGAAAAAATCTGATAAAAAAATGGAGACAGGTGCGAGTGAACAACCTGTACCAGAAAATGAATTGAAGGTAGAATCTGTACCTGAAGAAGTTGCAGTGGAAGAGGTTGCAGTAGAAGAGGTTGTGGAAGTTACTGCTAAAAATTCTGAAGAAATTCCAGAGCCAGCGGAAACGCCTGAAGTTCAGGATAGTGAAGATACTTCCAAAGATTCAGCCCAAGAGGGTGAATAATTTAATATGAGTATTGATGCAAAACTCGTAAAGACACTTCGGGATAAAACTGGTGCGGGAATGATGGATTGTAAAAGAGCCTTGGTGGAAACTTCAGGCGATTTAGATAAAGCAGTTGATCACCTTCGAAAATCAGGTGTCGCAAAGGCAGAAAAGAAAGGTGTTAGAGAAACTAAAGAGGGATTGGTTTATTCTTATATCCATGCGGGTGGACGCTTGGGTGTATTAGTGGAACTAAACTGTGAAACTGACTTTGTTGCAAATACAGAGGGATTTATTGAATTGGCCCACAATCTTGCCATGCAGATAGCTGCCACTAATCCTGTTGCACTTGATCGTGATTCAATCGATGAATCAATTGTTGTCCGTGAAAAAGATATTTTCATGGAACAGGCTAAATCTCAAGGAAAACCAGATAATATCATAGAAAAAATGGTGGAAGGTCGAATCAACAAATTCTATCAGGAATCCTGCCTGATGGATCAAACCTATATCAAGGATCCGGATAAAAAAGTCCACGATTTGATCACAGAAACCATTTCAACATTAGGTGAAAATATAAGCATCAACCGTTACATTCGGTTCGCCATTGGTGAATCAGATCCTTCCAATAACGGCCAAGTTTAACTCCATCCATGGCTGAACCGCTGTATCGCCGTGTTCTTCTAAAACTTTCAGGAGAAGTATTGGCAGGTGAACAGGATTTTGGCATTGATCCCGTAAAAGCAAACTACCTTGCAGAAGAGGTACAATCCATTCGTGAATCGGGTGTAGAAGTCGGGCTCATTATTGGTGCTGGTAATATCTTTCGCGGTATGCAGGCAGCCAGTAAAGGGATGGATCGCGTTACAGGCGATTATCTCGGAATGCTGGCCACTATCATGAATGCCATTTCCGTCCAAGATGCCTTAGAAAAGATTGGGTGTGAGACTCGAACTTTGTCTGCCATTAGTGTTTCCCAGATTGCTGAACCTTATATCCGCCGTCGTGCTATCCGCCATCTTGAAAAAGGGCGTGTTGTCATTATAGCAGGAGGTACCGGAAATCCATTTTTTACTACAGACTCTGCTGCTGCCTTAAGGGCGGTTGAACTGAATGCAGAAGTGGTATTGAAGGGGACTAAAGTCGATGGTATTTATGACAAGGATCCCATGATCCACGAAGATGCAGTGAAATTTGAAACTGTTTCGTTTTCTAGAGTTTTAAACGATAACTTGCGAGTCATGGACATGACCGCCATCACACTATGTAAAGAAAATAATTTGCCAATCCGGGTATTTAATATTAATCATACCGGGGACTTGAAAGCTTTGGTTCTTGGCGGTAAAATTGGCACACTAGTTTCAGAGTAGTAAAACATGATTGATGATATTTTAGCTGATGTAAAACACCGTATGGATCAAGCCGTAATCCATTGCCAAGGTGAATTAAATAAAGTTCGTACCGGCCGAGCTAATCCGGAAATGTTTAATTCACTCACTGTGGATTATTATGGTTCAATAACTCCCTTGAACCAGGTATCAACCATTTCTGTACCGGAGCCAAGGCTCATTACACTTACACCCTATGAAAAAACGTTAATCCCTGTCATTGAAAAAGCAATCATGGATTCAAATATGGGATTTACTCCGGGGAATAACGGGAATTCGGTTTTGATCCCTATCCCACCCTTAAGTGAAGAACGTCGGCAGGAATTAAATAAATTTATTCATCACTTGGTTGAAGAAGCGCGAATTGCAGTAAGAAATGTGAGACGTGATGGAATCCATCATTTACAGGATTTTGGGAAGGAAGACCATGTATCAGAAGACATTATTAAAGATAACGAAGGTGATATCCAAAAAATGACCGATGATCATATTAATAAATTAAACGTGCATCAGAATGACAAAGAGAAAGAAATTTTAGAAGTTTAAATTTTATTTAATAACCATATATATCAAAAAAGCCTTCAAGCAATAAGCAAGAAGGCTTTTTTATTTATATTCACATATCGTTCAACTTATCGAACGAATAATTTAGTCACATTTAGACCATCCACATTCTCGACATGTGAGACATCCACCTTCATTTACTACACTATGATTGTGACATTTTGTACAGATTATGAGTCCGTTTTCTTCTTGATGATCTTGTGCTAATGTGATTAATGGTTTATCCAGGGGTTGGTCTGATCGCCCTTTTATATTCATTTCTTCACGTTCCTTAATATAATCATCCAGTGCTTTTCCAATGGCATCTGGTGTAGATAGGATCAATCTGCCATCTTCCCAAGTTGGATTTGGCCCAGAAATTCCTTTTAATTGCCGAACGATGGCATGAGGATCCAAACCAGATCGAAGTGACAATGAGATCAAACGGCTGATAGCTTCAGATTGAGCTGCGGCGTTTCCACCGGCTTTCCCGATAGTTGTGAAGACTTCGCAAAGACCGTTTTCATCTTCATTGATGGTGATATAAAGTGTTCCTTCTCCTGTGCGAATCCGGCGCGTAACTCCGGCTGTTTGAGTTGGCCTAACCCGTGGACTCTTTTCCTCCCGGGGCTCTGAAGTTATCTGAGTATTTAAATCAAGCTCTGATGGAGATACAGTTTTTTTCGTTTTTTCATCTGAAATAAGAATCCCCTCGCGACTCCCTTCACGGTAAACTGTTATTCCTTTCAACCCAGCTTCGTAGGCTGTCATATATATATCAGCAACAGTATCAATTGTAATATTTTCTGCAAGATTAACCGTAGAAGATATGGATGAGTCAATATACTTTTGAATAACACCCTGCATTTTTACTCGGAAATAAGGGTCAATATTATGGGCGGTCACCACGTAATCCGGGAGATTTTTATCTGTTTCGAATAACTTTCCAATAATAGGGTGATACACTTTGTATTCATTGAATGTTTTACCGTATCCATCACCATTATTTTTCACCCGTCTTTTATACGATGTGGCGAAGATAGGTTCGACACCAGATGTGACACGGGAAACGATAGCGCCGCTCCCAGTAGGTGCAACAGTTGTCAAGGTGCAATTCCGCACACCATTTTGTTTAATTTTTTGTTGTAAGGACTTTGGGAGGTTTTTTATGAACTTACTTTTGGAAAATCCATTCCAGTCAAAGTTGGGAAATTGTCCTTTTTCTTCCGCCAATTCAGTACTGGTTTCGTAGGCGGTATCCCTGAAAATCTGCATGATTTGTTCGATGGTTTGCAAAGCATCTTCACTATCATATTTGATTCCCATTCTTACCATCATATCTCCAAGACCAAGAATGCCAAGACCTACTCTACGGTCGTTTTCTGCGTTTTTCTTTTGGTCTTCCAACGCATGTCGATCCATATTATAATCCACGACATTGTCCAAAAACCGAGCGGCAACCCCAACAGTTTCCTTGAATTGGTCAATCATGAAATTCCCATTATTATCAACGAAACGTTCCAAGTTCACAGCACCCAAATTACAACAGCCTCCATCTGGCAAGGGTTGTTCAGCGCAAGGATTTGTAGAAATGAGAGGAGAACAGTATTCAGCGTTGTGATAGTCTTTCATGGTATCCCAGAAGATCAATCCAGGTTCAGCGCTTGTATGTGCGTGGTAAACAATTTCATCCCAGAGTGTTTTGGCTTTGATTGTTTTATATATTTCACCTCCATATGTCAGATCAAAATCACCATCATTTTTCACCGCATCCATGAATTCATGAGTTAAAAGGACTGAGATATTGGAGTATTTTATCATCTC
>Ga0257113_1000886_pt1 | contig 10016 bp, 10 predicted proteins | sample LP_taG_4_FD_191568 | JGI IMG/M metagenome (GOLD analysis project Ga0257113, IMG submission 191568) | Marine microbial communities from Northeast Subartic Pacific Ocean, Canada - LP_J_2015_P26_2000m | ecosystem: Environmental > Aquatic > Marine > Oceanic | place: Canada: Northeast Subartic... | reverse complement strand
AGGTAAAAGTAATTTACAAAACGCTCAGCCACTTAAAGTTAAGGATTTATGTATTGCCCATAATGGGACAATTTCTAATGTAGAAGAACTCTCCAACATGGTTGGTGGATGCTCATTTACACCACAAAACGCAAGTGATACTCTAATTGTCGCACAACGTTTAGTTTCTCTAATATCTGAGAAGGGAAAACTTAGCAAGGCACTATCAATTTTAAAAAATGATATGGTGGGATCTTATTGTTTTACTTTTCTTTCTGACGATTCTTCTGTTTTTGCAGCACGTGATCCAAAAGGCTTCAGACCTATGGTTATGGGAAAAAAAGAAGACGGTAAAACACATATTGTTGCGTCAGAATCGTCAGCGCTGTCTGCTATTGGCGCTAAGTTAGAACGAGATGTCATACCCGGTGAGCTTATTAAATTAAGTAAAAATGGTGTTGAAACTGAAATGTTTTCAACTGATACGTCTAGAGCTCACTGTTCTTTTGAGTTTACATATTTTGCACATCCTTCAAGCAAAATGGAGGGTACTAATATATACATAGCAAGAAAAAACATTGGTAGATTTCTCGCAAAAAAATTTCCGTTCAAAGAGGCGGACTTGGTCATTCCTGTTCCTGATTCAGCCAGACCAGCAGCATTAGGTTATGCACAAGAACTTGGGATTCCTTTTGATGAAGGATTGTTAAAAGATCGTTATAGTAAAAAGGGTCCACTTCGAAGTTTTATTGAACCACATCAAAGTGATAGAATAGAGATCAATAGATGGATTATTCCCATCCAGGAAATTATTGAGGGGAAACATGTTGTTGTTGTGGATGATAGTTTAGTTAGGGGTACTAGCTCTCGTGCAATTATCAAAGCATTACGAAAGGGCGGGGCACGTAAAATCAGTCTTGTTATAACATATCCGCCAATTAAATTTCCATGTTTCGCTGGTATAGATTTTCCATCCCAGGAGGAGCTTGCGACATATACTGATGGTAAAGATTATTCAGATGAACAAATTATAGAAAAAGTACGAAATGATATAGGTGCTGATTTTCTTGGTTACAATGATCCTGAAAACCTTGCACGCGCCATTGGCATTCCATTAGATTCCATGTGTTTTACATGTACAACAGGAAATTATTCTTCATTAGGAATAAAACCAATTTTTAAAACCCTAGCGCAGTTGGAGGGCAGTAAATGAATATTGCATATGTACTAGTTCAAAGTGTAATTGGGCATGAAATGGAAGTGCTAAGTGATCTATTAAAAATTGATTTTGTCAAAGAGGTAAAAGGTACTTTTGGCTATTATGATATTCTTGTAAAAATTGAGGCATCATCAGAAAAGGAAATTGAAAGAATTATTACAAAAAAAATAAGGAAGGTTAAAAATGTTAATACAACTACAACGCTTTCTGTAATTTCAGAACAAGAAGATCTATAATTTTTAATGATACTAGAAATGAATTTTCAATTGTGTTTTTAGAGAACTAATAATAATTATAAAATTATTTGTGTTTTCCATGATTTTTTTCATGAAAATCTCTAATATGTAATGCTAGTTTATCAGGTTGATCACCAAAATCTTTTCCACAGTATGTACAGTAAAATCCATCATCCCAGGGCATCTTTATTATATTAAATTACATAAATTAATTATTTGTTATTCATAATTTCAATTAACATAATAGTTGATAATATAATTACCAAGTATTCTATATTATCAAAATAAATCAAAACTATGTCAATTTTAATCAAAAAAAATCAAAATTTGATTTCTAAAGATCTAAATGAATATGAAAGAATAAAGAAAATCAATAAAAAAACTGCACAAACTAGAAGACAGCGAGGGTATAATTGGGAAAATACACTTGTTAAAAGATTCAATTCGATTAAATCCTGGAAGGCATTTAGACTTGGTTCTCCTAGTGTTGCTTTACCAGATGTTTTAACTGTAAATAATGTGGAAAGTACAATTTTTACAATTGAGGCAAAATCTGGAACCGGAACAACCTTACAAGTCCCATTTGATCAAATAGAAAGGTGTCTAAACTGGATTGATAATTTTCAGGTTTATCAAAAGCGTGAGGTAATTTTGGCCTTTAAATTTCTCTCAAAAAAAAGAATAGGAATTGGCAAATACGAAAAACGAGAATTACGTGAATTCTACAAAGTTTGGGATAAAAAAAAGATGGTTGTAGATTGTGTGTGTACTTATGATGGAAAAACATATGCACTAAAAAATGGCAAACAGGAAAAACTAGTGCTAAAGGATTTTTCAATGCCATTCAAGTCAAAACACCAATTATTTTATTAATAATCAAAATTTCCAATCATTTTTTAGTAATAAATTCCTAAATATTCTATGGATTTTAAACGATACTTTGGAAAAATAAAAAAGAAAAATGAAAAACCAAAACACGAACCTGATATTATAGAAGAAATAGAACAAAATGTTAATGATGAGGTAGAACCTAAAATCGTTGAAGAAGTAGATGTTAATGTAAAGAAAACTCTGAATTTTGTGGATTCAAGGAAAGATCCACATGAATATCTTAAAAGATATCTTAAGGAACCAAAATACAAAGACTGGTTCAATCGTAATTATCCCAATAATACAATTTACGATGCAGTTGGGTTATCAATATCGGATTATCTAAACATGAAAAGAGAATTATTTCCAGAATTAGAGAGTATTAATGAAGAAGAATCAAGCAAAGAGAAAAAATCTGATAATACAAATTTTAAACCAACAATTATACATGAAACTAAAACTAGCTTTGATGAATTCGTTGATGAGCGTATATTAGTTAGTCATAACGCATTTGGGAACAAAGAAATGAAGATTAAGATACTTGAAGTATCTGACGAAATTGCGCCATTGACATCAAAATTTGGCGACCGCATTAAAATAAATAAAATTATTATTACAATCAAACATTTACAAACTCAGCAAATTGAAGAGGGGGAATTTGACATAGAATCTATTGAGAGAGAACTAATTGAAAAAAGGCATTATACATCTAGTAATCGATGGGTTCCTACAGATGTTATCAAAAATGGTTATGTAACAAACTCTAGACATACTGGATTAATCAGTGATGCTGTTGCTCTAGACTATATAGCATTTTGAAATATCCGTTAATATAATTTTGAATGAATTTATTACAAGAAAAGTATAAGAAGGCTAAAGAAAATTCTTAGCAATGATAACAAAAGAAATTAATATTAATGGAGAAAAATTTCTTCTTACACTTACTGATCAGATCATAAATCAAGTTAATAATCTAAAGACACTTTATAACGCCGCATATGAAGATCCTGAAAGTTTTGAACAAGTTAGTACAGAAATTTCGTCTACTATACAGGAAATTTCTAATTCAGTTCAACCAAAACCTAGTGATAGCCATTTAGATAATTTAATACAACAGATAATCAAAACCGTTGATGATAAAACTGAAGAAACGAACAAACAATTAAAAGATAAATCAATTACTAAAAAGAGCAAAAAAAGAATAAAAAAACAAAATCAAAAAAATGAATTTTAGTTCGTTCTTAATTAGCAATGTTTAACATTATACATAACTGATGAAAATACGTTTTAGTTATATCTGACAGTGTTATGATATTAGTATGGGTACACATTGTGAATGTGGAATTTGTGGGCATTTTAATGAAAAAGATTGTATCGAAAAAGAATGCAAGTGTTGCAGTAATTTCCATCTAAGATCTGGTTCTAAAACGAATGAAAAATAACATAACAAAAAACTATAACTCGATTAACATTGTTTGAAGTTTTTCAATTAGTTTTTTATCATTCAATGAATCTATAATCAACAATCTCAAATTTTTTAGCCTGTCGGAATCCTTGTAATACACTTGTCCTAATATTTCAATTTCCCTTGTAAAATCATACGTATCAATATAATATGTAGCTAATTTGTATAGAGCAACTAAATGGTCTGTTTGATATTTTTTCCCATCTAATTTACTACGCATAACTTGCAAAAGTCCATTAATTTTGGATAATTCTTTTTTAATTATTTCAAGATCATTTGGGTTATCATTTAATTCAGTTAATGTTTTATAAGAAGCTAAAATTTGTCCTAAAATTTCTTTTAAATATTCATCAATAGTTACCAATACAATTGATAATTAACATAACCATTCAAAAAGTTTAGGATTGTTGAATCAAGATAACATTAGAATTTTGCCAAATCTCTTATCTTTAAATTACTGGTAACCACAAGTGTGACATTGCAAAATAAATCATATTTAAAATGTATTAACAACAAATGCGGAAAAGAATATCCGATTCCCATTATTGAATTTGAATGTGTGTGTGGAAATCTTTTAGATGTTAAATACAAAGATACTCCTTCACAAAATCTTAAAGATGTGTTTTATCAAAGAAGAAACCCACAAGGAAGTATATTTAACGAAAGTGGTGTATGGCGATTTCGTGAACTATTAAATTTTTGTGGAATAGATACAGAAGATCTAAATCAATGCTCACATCACTTGGTTTCACTTGATGGTGCTGAAGGAAGACAATCTAAACCATATCATATGTCAAAAGTTGCAAAATTTGTGGGAATTGAAAATGAAAAATTAATGTTACAACCAGAAGGTTACAATCCAAGTGGTTCATTTAAAGATAATGGCATGTCTGCTGCTGTGACACATGCAAAATTAGTAAACGCAAAAAAAATCATTTGTGCATCAACTGGTAATACATCAGCTTCAGCAGGGATGTTTGCTGCAAATGAAAATATGGAATGTGATGTGTATATTCCAGAAGGTGAAATTGCTCCAGGTAAACTTAGTCAAGCATATCAATTTGGTACACAAATAATACACGTTCATGGAAATTTTGATGATGCGTTTACTAAATCATTAACTGCCGCTAAAGAATCTGGAGGTTATACAGTAAATTCAATTAATCCATTTAGAATTGAGGGCCAAAAAACCATTCCATATCGTGCTTTAGAATTCTTAGAATGGGAAACTCCTGATTGGATAGTTTATCCTGGCGGTGCACTTGGTAATACATCAAGTTGTGGAAAATGTTTAATGGAATTATATGAATGGGGTTGGATTAAAAAAATTCCACGAATAGCTGTTATTAATGCTGAAGGTGCTAATACTTTAGATATTTTATACAATGGTAAATTTGAGGATACTGAATTACGATGGAATGATGGAAACCTTGATACTGAATTAATTAAACGATATTATACTAAAATGAGTAAAGATGGAATACGACCAAAAACAAAGGCTACTGCAATACAAATTGGTAAACCATCTAACTTACTGAAGGGATTACGAGCGTTAGAATTTACAGATGGAATTGTTATTAGTGTAACCGATAAAGAAATGTTAGATGGAATGTCAATAGTGGGATTAAATGGTTTTGACTGTGAAATGGCTTCAGGTGCAGTTCCAGCTGGCATAAAGATACTGCTTAACAAAAATATCATGAAAAAAGATGATAAAATTATTGGTATTTTAACTGGAAGACAGAAAGAACCATTATTGCCTATAAATTATCATAATGAACCAACAAATCAGTTTGCAAAGCCGCCAAAACAATGAATAATTCTCTAGGCTAAGACTGTAAATGTGAAAGCTTAAAAGAGCCTACTGATAATTAGTAGTATATAGAAATGTGGTTGATTGTAAGTTAATGACTGTTATTTTAGTCATCAAAAATATTAGGTTTAAAAAATGGAATTAACATTTGAAATAATAACATTATCTGTTTTAATCGCATTGTCTGGTTTTTTCAGTGGTTTAGAAGTAGCATTAGTTGGAGTTACACGCTCAAAAGTTAATCAAATGCTTAACAAAAAATTACCTGGTGCTAATTCACTTCATAAACTAAAATCTAATCCTAGTAGAATGATGGCAAGTGTTAACCTTGGAAATAATTTGGTTAATGTTGCGTCTACTGCATTGGCAACCGACATTGCACTAAAAATATTTGAAAATAATGGCTTGGCTATTGTAATTGGTGCAATGACATTTTTAATCCTAGTTTTTGGTGAAATAACTCCAAAAACGTATTGTAATGCAAACGCAGCAAAAATTGCACTTAGATATAGTAGGGTGTTACTTGCATTTAGTTATGCATTTTATCCAGTTGTATGGATTTTTGAACAGATAACAAAAGGAATAATAAAATTAACTGGTAGCAGTCAAGAACCACCTAGATTAACTGAAGAGGAAATTAAAGGTGTAATTGAACAAGGTCTTGAAGATAATGCAATTGAAAAACAAGAAAGTAAATTAGTTCATGGCGCATTAAATTTTGATGATATTGTAATTCGCTCAGTCATGACTCCAAGAATCAAAATGTTTACACTTAACTCAAAAATGCTACTTTTTGAGGCATTACCATTAATCAACAAAAGTGGATTTTCCAGAATACCACTATATGGAAAAAATCATGATGAAATTACAGGAATTATTAACGTGAGAGACATTTTGAAATATTTAGAAATGGATCAGAAGTTGGTTAATTTACAACAGCTCGCGAGAAAACCTATTTTTGTGTCTCAAGAAAAAAAAGTTAGTGATCTATTAAAAGAAATGCAGGGTAGAAAAGCTCACATGGCAATTGTTTTAGATGAATTTGGTGGAGTAGAGGGTTGCGTTACATTAGAAGATCTGGTAGAAGAAATTGTTGGTGAAATACATGATGAAACAGATGTAGCAAAATCTAATTTTCAAAAAGAAGGTAGTGATGTAATAATCACTAATGGCGATATTGAAATTGATGAAATTAATGAAATTTTTAAAACAGATCTTCCTCAGGGTGACGATTACGCTTCACTCAGTGGCTTATTACATGAGAGATTACGTGATATTCCAAAAGAAGGCGATAAAATTGTTATAGGTAAACTTCGTATTATTGTAGAAAAGGTTCTAAGTAACAAACCTGAAAAAATCAGGATTGAAAAAGTTATAATTTAATCTTTTTTTGAAAAATGCTCTTCTAGTAATTTTTTCTTTTCATCCATATTGAACAATTTTTCTGTTCGTTTTAGTGCATCTTTATAATCACGTTGAAATAACATTGCTTGTAACAACATATAATTCTCTGGAATTACAAGACCAGTTTGATCATCAGAATACATTAATTGAATTGTATCACCAATAGACGTAGTCATATTAGCATGAATGTGTAGCATGTTTGTATCCTTAAAATTAAATTTTGTAGATTCAGCAAAGTCACGAACATCTTTTGTTCCTTTAGCCCTCCATAGAATTGCAATTCCATATTCGTTCTTAAATAATTCGTGGATTTCATCTGAAGTTGGTGCATTTTCATTGAAACGTATATCCATAATATGTAAATGCATTTGTCTGGTAGGAACTTTAATTGCTCTAACGAAAATAGGTATATCTTTTCCAAAAAATGCTTTTACATCTGTTCCATGATGTGGATTCTCTGTCATTTCAATTGTGTCGTCAATTTGTTTATCAGTTTGCTCCAAATCCGCCCACCTTCTTACTAATGTTACATCAATTCTAGTTAATTTATCAGCATATTTTTCTCTCAGTGGATTTAAAATTTTACCCATACCAGTTACGTTACAACTTCCCTGCATCACGTATTTTTTATCAAATGCTTCAGCATAGTTTACTCTAGAATTAAAAAGAACATCTGCTACTGTATTACTATTAAAAATAGTTTCACCACCCTGAAAAATAGCCTTAATACCCCTCGATTCATAGATGTTTTTCTTATTAAGAAACCCTTTGCCTCCTGGAGAAGCATCGATCACTAAATCACAATTATCCAAAATAGATTCAATTGATCCTGAGATATTATAATCTTTGAAGTTATCATTTTTATCTTCAGGAACATAAACGGAAAATCCATCATTAATAGCGTGTTGTACTTTTTCATCTGGAGAATGTTTTCCAATTCCTATAACAACAATATCAGAATCATCTTTGATAAATTTTGCAATACGACTGCCAATTGTTCCATATCCATTTACAAAAACTTTTTTCATAGTTGTTTTCAGAGTTTCTTATTTATTTACATACTGCATGTTTAATGATTTACAATCAATAAATTGAATTTTCTTAGTTATTTTAAGTCATGATGATGTTGTTACACTCGGTGTGATAGCAATACTAACGTTTTTTCTGATCGATCAAAACAATAATGTATTAAAAATCACTGGTGCGCAACGTTACGATGTTTTTAAAGAAGTGTTTGATTCATTGATTGAAAAATAGCAATTTTAGATACGATTTCTATAAATGTAAAAATTTAATGATAAAATCTGAAAAAACTTACAGGAAATCTATATATTCTAAGTTGAAAAGGCATGCTCATGGCAGCAGGCATAGATAATATTGGTATATACATTCCACAGCTTTATCTTGATGCATCTGATTTTGCTAAAGCAAGGGGATTAGATCCAGAAAAATTAGAACGTGGTTTAGGGATTAAACAAATGGCAATTGTTGATACAAATCAGGATCCTGCATGTCTTGCTGCAAATGCTTGCTTAAATGTCATGCAAAAAACCAAACTATCTCCTGATGAAATTGGCAGACTGTATGTTGCAACAGAATCATCACTTGATGAGTCAAAGGCCATGAATTCTGACGTTATTGGAATGTTGGAACAGGTTTATGGTGAAGGGACTTTTGGACATTGCGGCGGAATTGAATGTAAGTTTGCATGTGTTAGTGGTTCATATGCATTATATGATAATACTAATTGGATTAGAGCTGGCGAAGCTGAAGGCAAATATGCGCTAGTTGTTGTTTCAGATATTGCAAAATATGATTTACGTTCTAGTGGTGAAGTAACACAGGGAGCAGGCGCTGTTGCAATGCTATTAAATGATAATCCTAGATTGTTAGCATTTGATCCTAAAGTTACATCAACATCAATCAAAAATGAATATGATTTTTACAGACCATTTGGTAAAGAAACTCCAATTGTTCATGGCCAATATTCTAATCTTCTTTATTTAATTCAAGTAAAAAATGCATTAATTGAATATAAAAGAAAAATCATCAATACTGGGTTAATTAAACTAAAAGAAGGCGAAACGATTCTTGATCATGTTGATTATCTAAATATGCACCTCCCGTATAGCAATATGGGTAAAAAAGCGCTAGCTTATCTTGTTAGACATGAATGGAGAGATTTACCAAGATGGAAAAAAATCATTGAAAAAATAGGAATGAATGAACCTATTCCAAAAGATCCGCGTGGGACAATTGAATCTGTTCTTGCGGATGCAGAATTTATGGCTAAAGATCATCAGTTTACAAAATTATTTACGAGTATAGAAGAGTATGACGAACTTTATGAATCAAAACTTGCTAGCTCCTTGATTGCATCTAAAATGATCGGTAATCTATACACCGCATCATTATATCTTGGATTTAGAAGCAGCCTAGAGTTTGAATATCAAAAAGGAGTTAACTTAAATGGAAAACGTGTTGGGTTTTGTTCTTATGGTAGCGGATCTAGTGCGATGATCTTTAGTGGTGTGATACAACCTGAATATGAACAAATTGTAAAAGAAATGAATCTTGAAGCGGAAATTGGACCTAGAATTAAGCTATCTCTAGAAGAATACGAAGAGCTTCATGAAAATAAGCGTGACCCAGATGATACTATTCGTTCAGCCAATAAAGAATTCGTTCTTGTTGATGTTAAAACATCTGCTAAAAGGAACTGGGAACGTCATTATACATTTGTTGATTAAGACACAGAAATAAATTATTAATTAATTAAAGTCGAAATATCTACTTGGTTTGTAATCATCTTTGAAAAATCAGCTAGATTAAATTTTGTTAGATGTGGTAATGAACATAACACAGGCAAATTAGTCAACACGCTTAGATCTCTTTCCAATTCAGATATTGGATACCCAGTAGAATCAAAATTATTTATGATCAATCCCTTCACTGGAATTTTCATATTTTTACAAATATTGCACGTCATTATTGTATGGTTTATGGTTCCTATCTTTGAACTTGTGACGA
>Ga0257113_1000883_pt1 | contig 10034 bp, 15 predicted proteins | sample LP_taG_4_FD_191568 | JGI IMG/M metagenome (GOLD analysis project Ga0257113, IMG submission 191568) | Marine microbial communities from Northeast Subartic Pacific Ocean, Canada - LP_J_2015_P26_2000m | ecosystem: Environmental > Aquatic > Marine > Oceanic | place: Canada: Northeast Subartic... | reverse complement strand
GTGCATATTGAAAGTCATAATCATCCATCATCTGTTGAACCATATGGAGGAGCTGCAACTGGTGTAGGCGGTGTTATTCGTGATATTTTATCAGCTGGAACTCGTCCTATTGCAATTTTTGATGGATTACGTTTTGGAGATATTGAAAATGATACACACGCACGTTGGCTTTTTAAAAATGCGGTTTCTGGTATTGCTGACTATGGAAACTGTTTGGGTATACCAACTATAGGTGGTGAAGTTGAATTTGATGAATGTTATAAAAATTATGCACTAGTTGACGTAGCAGCAATTGGATTTGGGAAAAAAAATAAACTCATAAAAAACCATGCGAATGTGGGAGATTTAGTAGTTTTAATAGGTGGTCCTACTGGTCGTGATGGAATAGGAGGCTCACAGTTTGCTTCTGATTCATTAGAAAGTGAAGATCGTTCAGCAATACAAATTCCTGATCCATTTATTGAGAAATTAATTATAGAAACAATACTTGAGGCAAGAAATGAAAATTGCATAAATGCAATGAAAGATTTAGGAGGTGGCGGATTATCATGTGCAATTTCGGAAACAGCCGACAGTTTAGGAATTGGAATAGAGTTAGATGTTGATAATATTCATACAAGAGAATCTGGTCTATCACCTGATGAAATAATGATTTCTGAATCACAAGAAAGAATGTTAATAATCACCGAGAAGAAAAAATTACCAAAATTAAATGAGATCTGTAATAAATTTAGAGTGAGTTGTTCACTGATTGGATATGTTAAAAGTGATAAGATGATGCATGTAAGAAAAGGTGAAAATACATTTGCGTTACTTCCTGCAGATTTTGTTGCTCATGCACCATTACTTGATCGAAAAAAAACAATGCCAAAGTATTTGAGGCGTCTAAAAAAAGAAAATAAAAATAAAAAGTTATTAGATTATTCAAAAATAATTTTAAAATTATTATCTAGCCCAAATATTGCAAGTAAACATTGGGTTTTTCATCAATATGATCATGAAGTTGGAATTCGAACTGTTGTTAAACCAGGTTTTGATGCATCTGTTCTTAGATTGGATAATGGAAAATTTCTTTCAGCAAAAATTGATGGAAACCCAAAACACTGTTATCTTAATCCCAGACAGGGTGCTATTGGCTGTTTTGAAGAAGCATGTAGAAATATTGTTTGTACTGGAGCAAATCCAATCGGAATGGTTGATCATCTTCAATTTGGTAATCCTGAGGATCCGGAAATATTTTGGACTTTTATGGAAGCACTTGAAGGCTTATCTGATTTTGCAAAATTTTTGAGAGTTCCATGTGTTGGTGGTAAAGTAAGTTTCTATAATGAAACTCCTAGTGGACCAATAAAACCAACTCCACTCATAGGCGTTCTAGGAATTATAGATAAACCTCCATTGGTACCTGTACCTCCAAGTAATGGTGATTATTTGTTAATTGTTGGTAAAACAAAAGATGAACTTGGCGGTTCTGAGTATTTTGAATACATTCATAAATTTATTGGTGGGAACTGTCCAACTGTTGATTTTAAGACCTCCAAACTCAATATGATTACAGTGTTATCATTGATAAAAAATAATTTGATTAAATGTGTACATGATTGCTCAAAAGGAGGATTTGTTATAGCATTATCAGAATTGTCAATTAATGGAAATATTGGGTGTAATATTGACGTTGAAAAAATACCATCTATTAAAAATCTCAGTTATGAAAAAATATTATTTTCAGAAAGTCATTCTCGTTATTTGTTGGTGGTTGATGGAAAAAACATAACTCGCGTTAAACAATATCTTTCTAAGCAAAAAATACTCTTTGGCGTTCTGGGTAAATTTTCTGGCGATCAATTTAGTATTACACATAAATCAAATAATATAGTAAAGAGTAATGTTGATGTCATGCGAAAAAGATATTTCAATGGGTTGGAGGATTTGTTGAAACATGGTTAAAGAAAATTGTGGAGTTGTCGGAATTCATAGTTTGGATGGTGTTAATGTTATTCCAATGCTTATTGATTCGTTGCGTGCACTTCAACATAGAGGTCAAGAGGCATGGGGCATTGCTGTACCAAATAAATCACCATTAAAAAAATTAGGTTTGGTTTCTTCTTCAGCATCAGAATTCAAGAAAATTTCTATGGAATATTCATCTGCTTCTGCAATTGGGCATGTTAGATATTCTACAATTGGGAAAAGCAATATCGATAATGCACAACCACTCAAGGTTCATGATTTATGTGTTGCACATAATGGAACAATCTCAAACGTAGAAGAATTATCTAATGTTGTTGGTGGTTGTTCATTTACACCACAGAATACAAGTGATACAATGATTGCAGCACAAAGATTAGTTTCACTGATAAAAGAAAAAGGGCAGATGTCCAAAGCATTATCAATTCTAAAGAATGAGATGATTGGCTCGTATTGCTTTACCTTTTTGTCTGATGATACATCTGTTTATGCAGCACGTGATCCATGTGGTTTTCGACCACTTGTTTTAGGTGAAAAAAATGATGGAAGAGTGCATATTGTCGCTTCAGAATCCTCAGCTTTTTCAGCGATAGGGGCTGAGTTAATACGTGATGTCTCTCCTGGGGAATTAATCAAATTTTCTAAAAACGGTATAGAATCTCAATCGTTTTCAGAGGATAAAACTCATGCACATTGTTCATTCGAGTTTACATATTTTGCGCATCCAACGAGTAAAATGGAAGGATCTAACATCTATGTAGCAAGAAAAAGAATTGGTAAATATCTTGCTAGAAAATTTCCTATAAAAGATGCTGATTTAGTTATCCCAGTACCTGATTCTGCTAGACCTGCTGCACTTGGATTTGCACAGGAACTTGGAGTACCTTTTGATGAAGGATTACTAAAAGATCGTTATAGCAAGAAGGGCCCACTTAGAAGTTTTATTGAACCACATCAAACTGACCGTATTGAAATCAATAGATGGATTATTCCAATTCGAGAGATTATTGAGAATAAACATGTTATTGTTGTTGATGATAGCCTAGTTAGAGGAACAAGTTCAAAAGCAATAATAAAAGCATTAAGAAAAGCAGGTGCAAGTAAAATTACTATGCTCATCACATACCCACCAATCAAATTTCCTTGTTATGCAGGAATTGACTTTCCATCTCAAGATGAATTGGCAACTTATATTGATGATAAGAAATATTCAGAAGAAGAAATTATTGAAAATGTTAGACGTGATATAGGCGCAGATTTTCTAGGATATAATGATCCTGAGAATCTTGCGAATGCTATTGGCATTCAAAAGGATTCATTATGTTTTACATGTACCACAGGTGATTATACGCCATTAGGAATTACTCCTGTTTTTAAAACACGTGAAGAAATGAAGGGTGAAGTATAATGAATGTTGCATATGTTTTAGTACAATGTAAGATTGGATATGAGATGAAAATATTAAAAGAATTACTTAGTTTCCATTTTGTAAAAGAAGCCAAAGGAACTTTTGGGTTTTATGATATTTTAGTCAAAATTGAGGATCAATCAGAAAAAAAAATTGAACATAACATTACCAAGGATATAAGGCAAATAAATAATGTTATAACCACTACCACTCTTTCTGTTATTCCTGAGCAGGATTGATTAGTTATACACCAAATACTAGTTATTTCAACTCGAATCATATTGTTACTCATTATGGAATTTATCAGGATCATTGTAATTATTTTTTTTACTACTATAATAATAATAGTATATTTAATTTATTAATAATAATACAATATATATAATTTAAATATTAAATTATTAATAGCAAAACAATAAAATTGATGTCAATAGATAAAAAAATCTGATTTAACATAATTTTAGCTCCAACTGTAATGATTACACATGGCGATATTGATGAAAAAAAACATCAGTATTAATAGAATTATTGCTATTGGTATAGAACATGCAAAAGCTATCGATGATCCTTTACGTGTGAAAATTTTGCATATATTATATAATAAGCAATTGGATGCATATAGAATTACTCAACATTTGAAAAAATTTGGTCATAAAAAGGCCTTAACAACAATCAGACACCATCTTGATATTCTTAAAACCGCTGGTCTTATCGAGGTTGTAAAAATTGAAGAGTCAAGAGGAGCTGTTATAAAATATTATGGTACATCTGTAAAATTTATAGAATTTGATTTACCACGAGATTTTAACAACAGATACGCTTCTATAATAAAATCAACATCATCAAAACTTGAAAAACTTTGTTCAACAATCTCCAAAAAAATCCCAAAAAAACAAAATGATCCAGATTTTCATGATTATCTTGTAATGGAGATTATAAATAGAGCTATTACTACTGTTTTAGAAAAAAAATAATGTTTTATTTTACTTCTATAATCATTTTTCCTATAATTTTTGGGTTTTGAAGTACATGAATCATCTCCCTTGGCATATCACTTGATGCTTTATCACATTTGATTGCCAATGTTCTAGTACAAACGAACGCACTTTTACGTAAAACTATATCCTTTGGATGTTTAAGAGTTAGTTTTTTTGATCCATTTCCATGAATTGAAAACGAATGTTTACCAGCTTTAATTGTGAAAGTAATTTTTGCATCATCTGACATAACATTTTTTTTAAAGTTTTCTGGCAGATCCCTACACGCTAAATCTGCATTAATTCCTACTATACAATCGCCATTTATTGTCAAATCTGGCTCTTTAGTGATTTCAAGTGTTTTTTCATGAAGTGAAAGTATGTTTTTATGACCTCTAAAAGGGATTTCAATTTTCATATTAATGGTAAACTGTAGATTAAATATTAGAATTTGCATGAACAATATATGGACCCAAAAGTTGAAAAATTATTTCAAGGGACAAATCTTATTTTTATTGCTACTATCAACACTGATGGTTCACCACAACTTACACCAGTTTGGGGCAATTATACTGATAATCACATTTTGATAAACACTGCTGAGGGTCGAATAAAACATAGAAACGTCAAAAATGATCCTCGTGTGGCTGTTTCAGTTGTAGAGCATGATAATCCATTGAATATGACAACAATCAAAGGTAAAGTTATCGAAATAATACCAGATTATGATTATTTACACGCCAATGAATTAACCAGGCAGTATATGGGAATAAGTGAATATCCGTTTAAAAGAGAAAATGAAAAACGAATCATCTTTAAGATAAAACCAGAAAAAATTTTTGTAATGCCTGAGATTAGATGACCATACATAATTTTTGATATTTCTAAATTCGAATTTAGAAATATACTAAACCTTCATGATAAGATATAGATTTGATTATAATATTCAGCATCTATGCAGCGCCTACATGAAAGTATTGAGCGATGGTTAATTCATGAGAATTACACCTTTGAAGAATTAAAATCAAATGAGGATAAGTTCAAGTTTGTTATAAAAAATGCAGATGCATTTGGTAATAATTTGGAGATTTTTGAACCTAAGCAACAATTGAATATACTGGTTATCGGGATAAAAATCCCTTTAAAAAACAATCAAATGGTAAGATTTTTGAAATTAAACCAAGTGGAAAAAGAAAACTTTGAACAAAAAATAACCGATTTTTGTTATTCGATCAAAGTAGTCAACAAGTTTTTTGATGAAGATGGTAAAAAAAAGGTTGGAGTTTATGTTGTATTAGACCAAAAAGAGCAACTAGTACAGCCATTTTTTATCGAAACATTGCTCAAAATTGTGGAAATGAGTGATAAAACCAGTCAATTTTTACACAAGTCATTCTAAACTAAGATTTTGGCGTTCATACCTAGAAACTAAACCCCCCTTATCAGATCATCAAATTATGACTAGGGTGATTTTTTCATAATTGGCTAAAATAAGGGGGGGTTGAACATCTGTTCCTGTATATACGATCCAAGCATAAAACCACCCTGCTTGACCATCAACAAACCGATCATCTTTTTGAGTTAGGTTTAGAAGCTAAACCCCCTTTTTTTGATTAAAAATTGTGATCGGAGAAAAAAAATGTGTCAATAAAATACTGCAATTGGGCAAAAATACGTGACTTCTACCACATAAGACATAATATCATGGCGAAAAATTAATGGCAACATCTAAAGCCAAACGTAGTGCCGCTGCTAAGAAAGCTGCACGTACGAGGAAAAGAAATGCTGCTGCTAAAAAAGCTGCTGCTTCAAAAGCAGCTGCAAAACGTAAGCGTAGTGCTGCTGCTAAGAAAGCTGCAGCAACACGTAAGCGTAGTTTAGCAGCAATGAAAGCTGCACGTTCTAGAAAGAGAGGCGGAGCCAAAAAAGGCGGAGCAAAGAGAAAAGCCCCAGCCAAGAGAAAAGGCGGAGCCAAAAAAGGCGGCGGCAAGAAAAAAGGCGGAGCAAAAAAACGTAAAAGGTAATTTTGCTATCTGATAAAGATAACCGCTATTTCTATTTTTTTAAATACTTGAAAGAAAAATATGCATATATTTCTAAATTCGAATTTAGAAATATATGTTTGAAATACATAGTATCAAATATTGACACCAAACTGTTCTTGAATTACAATTTCAGAAAATAAAATCTGAAGAAATATTCCTACTGAGCCTAATATTAGACCAAGATAAAGACATTTTTTTGCCTTTTGTTGATCATCATTTCTTAACGCAAAATATGCAATTATTCCACCAATTACTCCTAAAAAGATAGGTACGAGATACCACCAATTACTTCTAGTTGATCCCCCTTCCATTCAAATCAATTCTTCATTATTTTTTTATGTAATTGTGTTATTTCAATTTCTACTGTTTCTAATGGTTCTTCGACTTGGTTTCTTTTTATAGAAAACATTTTTGGTTTTTCAAAATCATCAGTACAATCTGGACAGGCATAAACCAAAATTCTATGTTCATTTGGGGCCTTTGGGTTTGAAAGACGTGGATAATATACTAATCTAGAACCACAATCAACACAATATCTATTTGCACGTCTTTTTCTGACCATCATAAACTTCCTGCGATATACTTTTGTGCGATCTATTATTAGATCTGGATTGTCTATTAACATCAACAATTTTGTCTACATGTATTTCAAACATATATTTCTAAATTCGAATTTAGAAATATAAAAGACGCCGCCCGTCAGACTTGAACTGACGACCAACGGATTAACAGTCCGACGCTCTACCACGCTGAGCTAGGGCGGCATGGTTTTTACCTTTGAAGAAGCGATTTAATCTTTACGACTCGTGTAAAAAATGGAAAATTGGAAAAAATTTAACCATATTCAGTTTATTTACGATTATTAGCAGTTTGGTTTAGATAGTACCTGATATTAGAGATTTCATTAAAATGTCAAGTAGTTATAAAAATTCCTCAACAAACATTTCCAAAGAACAGGAAAAACAAGAAAATCTTGGAAAAGCTATGTCTATAGTAGGTATTTCTATTTTGATCGTAATCACTTTATTAAAAATAATTTAGAGATTCAATTATTAAACTGGGAAAAAAATTTCATTATTTCATCATTAAATTTTTCAACCATTTCAATAATTTCTAAGTGCTCATTGGCTGTAGGTTCTCTTTTATGAAATATCTGGAATGCACTTAGTGCAGAACCAATCATTTCCCCAACAAAAAATCCACATAAAAAATCTCCAGTATTTTTGCATTTCCATATATCACCTATTCTAGGAGATGCTCCAGCATTTTTGTAAAGATTTAATGTTTTTTCCACAAGTTCAATTGTTTGTTTTTTAAATTCTTCATCAAGTACCATATTTTATCGTAATTTATTAATAAGATTTTTATTTTTCAATACCAACTACTTTAGAATACTTGTATATCCCATCAAGAAAAACGCGATGATCCTTATTTTTTACTCTTGAATTTAATTCAATTTCTGCAGCAGTTTGTGTCACATCAGTAAGTACATGACCAGTTATTATAACATCATCACCTTTTGGAGTTACTTTTGTATCATTCCATATTTTAGAAACCCTGTATGCTCTTTCACCTTGAAAATTTTCTATCAGTACTTTTTTTCCTTCCACTTTAACAGTAATTGGAAAATGAGAATAAACAATTTTCATTTTTATTGTATAACCATTTACAACACCAGCACAAAGATTTTGAATTAATGATTTAGATGTATTAAGTATAGCATAATATTTTTTTCTTTCGCCAAGTGCCTTCAACATTATTTTATCATTGTTTATTTGTATATCAACAGGAATTTTTTTAAAATTTTTGTGTGTTTTACCTAATGGCCCTTCCACATGTAGCATATGACCAGCCAATCTAACTTTTACATTTTCAGGGATTACAATCCCAACTTCCATTTTTTCTGTTTGCTTAGTAGACATATCCAATCAAAAATCCCCCAATACCTTTGTTAGCAGCCTCATGATGTGACATAACACCCTGATTTGTTGTGATAATTAACATACCTCTATCATATGAAGGGAGAAATTTTTGCTCCCATTGATTATATTCATCTTTTTTAACTTTGAATCTTGGAGTCACTGCACCACATTTTGTAATTTTTGCTAAAAGATGTATTTTGAATTTTCCACCTCTTTTATCATCAAACTCTTCAAATTCACCAATATATCCTTCATTCTTTAATGTCTTAAGTACCTGTAACGCAATTTTTGATGTTGGTAAAACCACACATTGTTCTTTTCTTCGATCTTCAGTATTGTATAATGTTGTAAATAAATTTGCTAAAATATTAATCGCTGGCATATTATTCACCTAATTATTTTTCCTAAATCCCAATGAAGTAGCAACTTCTCTAAAACAACGTCTACATATAGATAAATCATATTTTTGAATAACAGCTGTATAATCTCCACAACGTTTACACCAACGCGAACCTCTTCCAAACCTATGTTGTGTTCTTCCAGTTGATTCATAGGATCTATCTTTTACCATTATAGAATTGCCACCCCAAAATTTTCTTTTATAAAGTCAATTGCATTTTGTTTTGAAATTTTATGATTTTTACCAATATTGTTTTTGTGTTTACTTCTCAATCTTACATTGTATCCAGGTCTACTAAGTGATACAGACACATTTAGACCTAAAATACCAATCTTGGGATTATATTTCACGCCTGATATGTCAATATGTTCAGTAATTCCAAATGAAAAGTTTCCTTCATTATCAAAAGATCTTCCCTTAATTTGATTATCCTTAGCTTCTAGTAATTTTTTTAATAATGTTATTGCATTTTCTTTTCTAATAGTTACAGCCACACCAATTGGTTCTCCTTTTCTTACTCCCCAATCTCTTTGAGATTTTTTTGCATTTCGTGAATTTGGTTTTTCTCCACTGATCTCTTGTAATGCAGCCCTAGCTATTTCAATAGGATCACCTGATGTTCCCACACCCATATTCAGTACCACTTTGTTTAACGAAATTTTTTGCATTGTATTTATTGTTTGTTGAGACATATTATCACCTAACTTTTATCACCGGTTTTTCTTTTCCAATAACCATTACTAGTTCAGCAGGAATTTTAATTTTTTTATCATTTATAACAAGGTCAATTATTTTTGGTAAACTAAATGTGCCCTCATTAATTTTATCAACATGTCCGATCTGTCCTGCATTATTTCCTCTTGTTACTATTACCATACATCCATTTTCTAATTTTAACTGTTCCAAAATTTTCTGTTCAGGTATTTGTAATAAACACGAGTCATCAACATTCACTTTAGTATCAGTGATCAACGTTCTACCATCATGGAAACCTAATTGTATTTTTCCTGATTTAATAGTTGTTTTACTTGTCACTTTTACTATTTTTTTAGATTTTTCATTAGTGTCAATTATAATTGGAGTTAATACTCGTTTATTCTGTGGTACTAATCTATAGATATCTGAACTACCTTCAAATTCTACAACATCCATCAGCCCAATAGAGTGATGTAAAGATTTTCGTGTAATACCATCTACATTTACTTGACCATTATAGATAGTAGCTTTTGCTTCCCTTAAGGTTGAAACTTTTTTTATTGTATCACGTAATAAAACGGCAGTTGGAATAGATCTATCCTTTTTATGAGACCCTGG
>Ga0257113_1000877_pt1 | contig 10059 bp, 8 predicted proteins | sample LP_taG_4_FD_191568 | JGI IMG/M metagenome (GOLD analysis project Ga0257113, IMG submission 191568) | Marine microbial communities from Northeast Subartic Pacific Ocean, Canada - LP_J_2015_P26_2000m | ecosystem: Environmental > Aquatic > Marine > Oceanic | place: Canada: Northeast Subartic Pacific... | reverse complement strand
TACATAAAGAAGAAAATTGTAGACAAAACTAAGATTCCAATAATGATAAGATGATGGTGTATTCCTAGAATTATAATTCCTATTATAGAAGCAACAATAGCACCTATAAGATCATACACTTTTTCAGCCAATACAATCGGCGCAGTTTTTGTACGTGGGATATTAGAGCTTGTTTTAAGAATTTGAGACTTCATTAATGCTCCAATTTGACCTGGTGTGATATCAAAAAACATTCCAGATAAAAAAACTGCTACACTTTTTGCTAATGGTATTTCTATTTGACAATTTTTAAGCAAGAAATGCCATTTTATGATAACAGGAATCCAACTAGCCGATACAAGTAAAAGAATGAGAGGCAAATAATTTATTTTAAAATTAGATATTTTTTCTTGAATTAAATTGAAGTCTGGTACAAAAAGAAAAATTCCGTATAGTGCTATTGTACCAATTATAATGAGAAGAACGGTATTATCAAATCGCATGTGATGTTATGGTAGTCATTCGTGTGTAATTTTAAAGATTTGTACTCTATACTCACACTAAATAGTCGGTTTCATGAATCAAAAATGCGTATTTCTCATCGCTAAAGTTAATTCATCTAAAAATTTGACTAGATTTTGCTTTGATAGTAATAATAATAAAGAAACTTACTAAGAAAATCATTGAGGAAAATAATACAATTGGTTCTGAAATTGATTTTTGGAAATTGATATCAATAGGTAAACGCCAAATTTTTTCAGGATTAAAATAAATATTTTCCCAGAAAATTAAGTATGTTATTGCATGCGCAACTATTGTAGTTATAAAGAATATTTTCTGTACAGCTTTATTCAAAATCCAATTCAAACAATTTCCAAATCCATATGCCATGATCAATACAATAGGTAAAATCATTGGCACATAATATTTTGTTTGTGTGAAAGAATCATTTCCAAGTGATATAGTTATGAAAAAGCTAACAAACCAAATTACAATAAGAAATTCTGAAAACAATAATTCTTTCTTGATAATTTTTCTTAGAAGATATCCAGTTCCTATGAAAAAAAGAATTGTAAGAGGTACACTCGTGAACGTGTGTCCATTAACAACAGATTGTGGAATGTTATCAGCATCAAATGCATAATAATATGTATCAATAGCAGGGTATATTGTAGCACTAAAAGTGCCTAAAAATGGCATATAGAACTTTTGTAGAGGTGACCACGGAGGATGACTTTCCGAAAAAGTTGACTTGAGATCCTGCAGGCCCTGATATTGATTTTTTAATTGTTCAATTGGATCTACATAGTAATATGGATTAGTTATAACAACGGTTGAAAAAACAATCATCAAAAAAACCAAAATCAGAAAAATAGATTTACTAACAAATTTTCTATCTTTAATTTTTGATATATGAAATTTCTTCTTTGTATCACTTCTCCACAGAATCATGATAAATAATAAAGGAATTAGTTCTATCGCTGTTAATTTTACATTAATGGCTAAAGCAAGTGTAATTGCACCTAAAACTAAGTATTTTATCTGTGTTCTGCCTTGATTTTTAGCCGAATATAAAATTAGGAGAATAGATAGGAGCATAAAAAATATTAGAAAAATTTCTGATTCGATTATTCTACTATATAGCATCAATAAACTATGAAATAATAACACGGATGCAAAGACTATCCCAACTGAGTTTGAAAATAGATTTCTTCCAATTAAAAAACTGACTACAACAGCTAGTGAACCAAAGACAGGGAAAAAAAATCTTGCAGACTCTAGTTCATCTGATGATGGAATGTTTTCTCCCGCAATAGCTATATTGTTATGTATAGGTCTACATGGTTCAAGGTTGCCATAATAAGTTCGTTCAGTTTCTGAAAAAAATTCATCTCCCATTCCCGTAAATACTCCTTTGATTATACCACCCGTTGCTATGCTCAAGTCAACTCCTTCACATTTTGCATTGAACATATTGCATTCCCCGATGCCAGTTATGCATGGATTTAGTAAATCACCTTTCATTACAGAGTCATACCAGATTACTCCAAAGGTATGATGAAATACTTCATCTATGTAAATACCCTGTCCGTCCAAATTGAATCCTAATATTGAATATGCAAAAATAAAAATAATTAGAGAGATTAAGTATACTTTATAGTTACGAATCATTATTCATTATTTGCAAGTGATAAATCATATAAAATCTACTAACAAAAGAATTGTATGATAACGATGAATTATTCTAATACTTTTTATCGATGTTGAAAAATCAATATGGACATAGATGAAAATTCTAATAACTGGTGGTGGCGGATTCATTGGAAGTTTTTTGCTTAATCAACTATCAGTCAATCATAAATTAATTAGTATTGATCATGGTAGTAGATATAAAATCCTTGAAAAAAAATTATCAGAAAATGTAGAATTTGTAAAAGGTGACATCACAGACAAAATATTAATGAATCAAATATTAAAAAAAGGAATAGATGTGATTATTCATTTAGCAGGAGTTCTAGGTAACAGTGCATGTATGAATAATCCATCTGAGGCTATTTTATCTCATGTACACGGCACACAAATACTAACTAGGGAAGCTAAAAAATACAAAGTCAAAAAATTAATTTTTGCGTCTTCACAAGCAGTTTATTCTACCTTTAAAATTAGAAAAAATCCACTAAATGAAAAAATGAAATTATACCCTGATGATCTGTATGGGGCAGTAAAAACTATGGCAGAGAGTAATATTCAAGATAGTGGTCTAGATTTTGTCATTCTTCGTTTTGCAAATGTTTATGGTTATAATCCTCATTCAAAACAAAAAGGGGGTCCTATCGAAAATTTTATAAATTCTGTTTTTCAGAAATCATCCATTTCGGTTTTTGGTTCTGGTAAACAGAAAATTGATTATATTAATATCAAAGATATTGGAGACTGTATTGAAATGATTATACAAAATACAAAATTAAGTCATGAAGTATTCAATGTTGGTAGTGGTAAACTCAATTCAATTGAAGAAATCGCTAAAATAATATCTGCAAATGGCAAAAAATTGTGTGGATATTCAACAAAAATAAAGAAAACACCTGCCCCAAAAGATAAGATTTGGCCTGATAGATTAATGTCTATTAGAAAAATTAAAACAAGAATTGGTTGGAAACCAAAAATATCAATTGAGCAAGGAATCGATGAAATTTTAGAGAATAGGAATCTGATCAAATGAAAATTACTAACGCAAAACCTTTTTTTCCTAACAAAGACATAGATTCAATATTAAATGATATAAAAGATAGCCTCAGAACGGGCGTATTAACACTTGGTCCAAATGTTGAAAAATTAGAAAGAGAATTTGCTGATTATGTTGGTGTCAAACATGCAATTGCGGTAAACTCTGGAACATCCGCACTTGAAATAGCATTAAGATATTTTGAACTCAATGGTGGAGAAGTAATTGTACCTACTAATAGTTTTGTTGCATCTGCAAATGCTGTTATTTTTGCGGGCGGTAAACCTGTATTAGTTGATATTAAAAAAGAAACATTATGTATTGATCCTAATGAAATTAGAAAAAAAATTTCGTCTAACACTAAGGGTGTAATGGTGGTACATCTAGCGGGATTAATTCCTCCTGAAATGAAAGAAATTCAAGAGATTTGCAAAGAAAATAATCTTTTCTTAATTGAAGACGCTGCACATGCGCCTGGGGCAAGTATTGATAATAAAAAAGCTGGGAATTTAGGTGATGTTGGATGTTTTTCATTTTTCCCAACGAAACCCATGACAACAGGTGAAGGTGGAATTATTACAACGAATGATGTGAAATTAGCAGAATTTTCAAAAATTGTACGCCATCATGGAAAAGAAGGTGGCTTGCATACAAAAATTGGATATAATTGGAGAATGAGTGAAATAAATGCAATCTTGGGAATATATCAACTTCGTAGATTAGATGAATTTTTAGTTAAAAGAAATCATGTAGCCAATAGATATGCACAGGAATTAAATGATCTGAAAAATTTGACTCTAATTTCTGTTCCATCAAACATTCGCCATAGTTTTTGGAAATATCCAATATTACTAAATTCTATCAAGGCATCACACTTAGAAAAAATTTTTAGAGAAAAATATGAAATTGCATTAGGCACAATTTATTTTCCACCAATTCATCTCCAACCCTTCTATAAAGAAAAATTTGGATTTTCATCAGGAATGCTTCCTGTTTCTGAAGATGTTTTGTCAAGAGAAACTTGTCTTCCAATATTTGCCGATATTTCTGAAGAAATGATCGATAATGTAATTAAATGCATTAGAATGGAGTTAAAATGATGCGCCGATGTAGCTCAACGAAGAGCATCCGACATGTAATCGGGAGGTTGTAGGTTCAAACCCTACCGCCGGCTTTAGATGGAGTTATAAAAATGATTTTAGTGGGAGATCAACCTGACTATCTACCATATCTTGGATTCTTTCACAAAATGATAAATTGTGACAAGTACATGATTGTAGATCATGTACAATATAGTAAAAAATCATTTCAAAATCGTAATAGAATCAGAGGTCCATCAGGAGAAATTATGTTAACTGTTCCAGTTTTATCCAAAGGAAAATTCGACCAACCAATTTGTGATGTAGTGATTAATAATAAAATCAATTGGCAGAAAAAACATCATAGATCAATTTCGTTAATATATAAAAAATCTCCATTTTTTGATGACTTCAAAGATTTTTTTGAGAAAATTTTTTCCCAGAGATGGGAAAAACTAATTGAGTTAAATGAATACATAATAAGATATGTATCCAAAAAATTAGAAATCAATCTAGAAATTCTTAAAAGCTCAAAATTTAATTTTACTGGGAAAAAAACTGATTTATTAATCGAAATGTGTAAAAAAACTAAAGTTGATACTTACTTGTCTGGAGAGGGAGGAAGAAATTATGTTGATGAAAAAAAATTTGAAGAAAATAAACTAACAAATCTTTTTACAAATTTTAGGCACCCAGTATACAAGCAATTATTTGAACCGTTTATGCCAGAAATGTCTATAATTGATTTACTGTTAAATTATGATATAAAAAATAGCAGAAAAATCATTCAAGAATGTGGTAAAATTGGTAAATAAGTAGAGTTATGTCCAGTCAGGAATTATATGCTCATTTTCATCTAACCATTCAAAATATTCTCTAATTCCTTCTTGTAGCGTATATTGCGGTTCCCAGCCTAATAATTTTTTCATTAAAGAATTATCAGCATATCCGCCCAATGGATCACCTGGTGGATGAGGTCTATATTGAATTGGAACTTGCTCAATATTTTCAAAAACATGTTTTACAATATCATTAACTTTTGTTGGTTTTCCAGTACCTGAATTAAAGAATTTACCATTTGTAGAATTCTTTTCTATTGAAAGGACAACTGATTCTGCAATATCTGAAACATGAGTAAAATCACGAATTTGATTTCCATCTCCAAAAACTGTTATTGGTTTTCTTTTTTTTGCTAACATTGAAAATATTGCAACTGCCCAACTATGGCTACCCTGTTTAGGAGTTTGTGGTGAACCATACACGCTAAAAAATCGAATTGAGGTTGTTGGTAGTCCATAAAGATCATGATATAATCTTGTTTGTTGTTCTCCCCAATATTTTGAAAGTCCGTAATTAGAAACTGGAAAACATGCATCACTTTCTTTAAATATTCTACCATCAGGTTCTCCATAAACCGAAGCTGATGATATAAAAACAAATTTTTGAATTTCCTCCTTTTTACAAACTTCTAGAATATTTTGTGTAGCAAGAACGTTTGTTTGAAATTCATCATGTGGGTTCCTAACACACGCACCAACGTCTGCTAATGCAGCTGCATGAATAACAATATCACTGTCTTTAATTAATTTGTGAATTAATTCATAATCATTAATATCTCCTTTAACAAATTTTACACCATCCATATTTCCTACTCCATATTCGTGCAAATAATCAAAAGGATAAGCTGAAAGATTATCAATAACTGTGATTTTTGCACCACGACCATCTAATTTTTTTATTATATTACTGCCAACACATCCTGCTCCCCCAGTAACTAGAATTGATTTATTTTTAATATTCATGCATAATATTCCTAATTAGGACGAAAGATTCAGCAAAACCTACAGAAACAGAATTTCCTCTAAATCTTGCGACTGTTTTTAAAGAATTAATCGAACGTGGATGATTATCTGGTCTAACTTCATCCCTATAGCAGTTGTATGCTTGTATTTTTTTTTGTAAATGTTTTTCCGAAATTACATTATACTCAGTTGGGTTAAAACTTTCATTTAATCTACCAGACCAATTAGTTGTTCCGGGAACCTCATAACAAAGTATCTTTTCCACTCCACTCCAAGTATTTTTTATTTTTGTGCCTCTTATTTGATGTGATGGTCTACATACTACCATAGTAGAATCAAACACAAATCTATGATCTTGATGATTATCACCGTAAAAATGTGTGTAAACAATTTTTGGTTTAATTTTGCTAACCAGTTTTGATAATTTGGAATTAACTTTAAGTTTAGAGTCAAGCTCAAATTGTCCAGATTTACAGTTTAACCAATTCAAATTATTTTTGTTAATCCCAAATACTTTTAGAGCTTCATATGCTTGCTCTTTTAGTTTTGGTTGAATGGGCTTGTGACCAACTGAGAATAATATTATGTGTACCTTATCACCGTTTTGAAGATGTTTTATGATTGTGCCACCAACACCAATAGTTTCATCATCAGGATGTGCACCAATTACTAATACATTCATAAGGCGATTTTAAGTATGAAGTTAATAATAGTATCTAGAGATATATTCTGAAACAAAATAAATGGAGTGTGCAGATAATTTTTTCAATTAATTTAATTACAGGATTAGATAATTTTAGTAGAGACTAATGGTAACTGTAAACTCTTCACAATATAATTATAAATATGGAAAACAGATACATTCACCATATAGCGTCGCGATGTTATATGCCTACATAAAATCCAAGGAAGAACTAACCTCGTATTTTTCATTTGAGAAAACTTTTGTTTTTAGGGATAACATAGACGAAGATATTAAAAAATGTACAGACACAGATATTCTTTTATGTTCATGTTATGTTTGGAATTGGAAAATTACAACACATCTAGCTAGAGAAGTAAAGAAATTAAATCCAAATTGTCTTATAATTTTTGGAGGACCACAAGTACCTGAAGACACAAGAGGGTTTTTTAATGAATTTCCATTCGTTGATATTTTAGTGCATGGTGAAGGTGAATATATAATTGAAAATATTTTCAAGGTTTTCTTAGAAGATAAAGATTGGTCAAAAGTAAAGGGAATTTCCACAAAGTTATTTAGAACAGCACCACAAGAGAGGATAAATAGTCTGACGGATTTACCATCACCTTACCTTACTAATTTGATTTGGGATTTAGTTGATAAAAACTCCCAAGTAGATTGGGACACATCCTGGGAAACTAATAGAGGTTGTCCATATCAATGCACTTTTTGTGATTGGGGTAGTGCAACATTCACAAAGGTAAGAAAAATTGAGGAGGAACGATTGATGAAAGAAATAGAATGGTTTGCAGATAACAAAATGCGTTATATTGATTGTTGCGATGCAAATTTTGGAATATTTGAAGAACGAGATAGAAGAATTGCTGAAAAACTAAAAGAGCAAGCATTAGAAAAAAAATATCCAAAGAAATTTGGAGTAGCGTGGGCAAAAAATACAACGGAAAAAATATTACCGATTGCAAAAGAATTAAGAGATGGAGGCATTGTAGGAGGTATTTCCTTGTCGGTGCAGTCATTGGATCCTACAACATTAAAAAACATCAAGCGCGCAAATATTAAATTTGAAAAGTTTTCAGATCTAACAACAACTTTTCGTCAAAATAATATTCCAACATATACTGAAGTTATTGTAGGATTGCCTGGTGAAACGCTTGCTAGTTTTAAGAATGGGCTTGAAACTATTGCTCAAACAAAGGTTGGTACATTTCTTTGGAATATTTGTAGCGTATTACCAAATGCACCTATGAATGTTCCAGAATACAAAGAGAAATTCAAAATAAAAACAAAAACATCACCTATTAAATTACGTCATGCATCATTAGAATATATTAAAAAGGATAGAATACGTGAAGAGGAAGAAATTGTAACTGAAACTTATTCTTGCAAAACAGAGGAGTTAAAACAAATGTTACTTTATGCATGGGCACTTTCAACGTATCAGAATCTTGGAATTTTTGAGCATTTTTCAAATTATTATCACCAAGTCAAAAATTTACTATATATGCAATTTTTTGATATTCTTTTCGAGTACTGTAAGTCTAAGGATTCAATATTTTCTGACGAATTAAAAATAGTTGAAAAGAGTATTGATGATTTATTCGAAGGGAAAGGATGGGATCATTATGTTTCTGAATTAGGAGATGTGAATTGGCCAATTGAAGAAGCGAGTTGGTTACGCATAGTTCCAGATAAGCAGAGACTGAAAGCTGAATCAGTATTATTTTTAAAATTTTTAGAAAATAAAATGGAATATAATACACCATTAAATGTATTAGAAGATCTGGTAAAATTTCAAGTATTTTTATTATCAACAAGAGATGATGTTGAAGAAATCAAATCCGAAACATTTCAATTTGATTGGAAAGATTTTTTCGTTAATAATTCAAATATGTTAAAATCTGCTACGAAAAAATATTATTTTAAAAATATGATAATTGAATCAGACCCTATTAAATGGAATTGCCAAGCTGTATTTTGGGGAAGGCGTGCACGTAAATATAAAGCACATCCTGAAAGAATTTATGAATACAAATCATTTTCAGAAATTAGTCCGTTGGTAAATGAACAAAAACCTGCACATTCATCAAATTGGGATCTCTAAATTTATAACAGATTTTTTGTTAGTAATGAGTATTTTTTCTGTCATATCAGTTCTGTCATTAAATCTACCAATGAACTAACTCCTGCATCATTATTGAAATTTTTTAGAGCAAAATCATTTCCTGCTTGAGCAATCTCTTTCCATTTTGGATTATTTACATCCTCAAGATATTCCTGAAATTTCTGCACATAGTTTTTTTCATTGATAAAAATTGAAGTTTCATTATCAATAAATCCCGTATGTAGGCCTTCATTTTTTTCTGTGACTTCCATGAATGCTAAACAGCCTGCAGCAGGAATTTCCCAGTATTTTTGCACAGGAGTATAAGTATCTGCGGCAATTGCAGTTTGATATTTTTGCAATAGTAAAGGATAACGATTATTTACATAATCGTTATTTACCGTTGAAAAATAATCAACAAAATTCAGCTTGGAGCATTTTGATCTTAAAATTTTACACCTGTAACTATTCCATTTAGGATTACGTATATCATTAATTATCTTATTGAGAAATTTATCATTTCCAATATTACCAGAATTTAAAATTTTGTTTTTAATTCTATCATTGAACGGCTTAAGATCTTTGAATAATGAACTTTCTACACCATAAAAAATTTTTTTATAATTGAACTCTTTTGGATAAACTTTATGAAAAAATGATTCGGAAAAGAAATTGAAATAATGATTAATTTTCCATTTTTTATGTAATTTCTTAGATTTCTTTGCTCTACTTGGATCCCCCATTCTTGATATAACAGGTATTTCCAAATTCTGAATTCCAGTCAACTCCTCAGGCATTCCAAAAAATGAATTTTCCCATAATAATATCACATCTGTATTATCCTTCAATTTTGAGCAGTCAAACTCAGATTCTGTTTTTACATATCTTACATCTAATCTCTCATTTCGCTTTAATGCCCTGATAAAAAAATTGTAATATGTGTTATCGAAATGGTTCCCAGTTAGGAAAGGATTTTCTTTATGATAAATAAACGCAATTCTTAGTTTTGAGTTTAAATTATCTCACCAATTTTTTCACAAATCAATTTTACGTCCTCGTCTTTTAATCCAGGGTGAGATGGCAGCGATAAAACTTCATGTGAAAATTTTTCGCTTATGGGCAGATTAAATCTATACACTGCGTATAATGGTTGCTTATGAATAGGAACA
>Ga0257113_1000873_pt1 | contig 10072 bp, 7 predicted proteins | sample LP_taG_4_FD_191568 | JGI IMG/M metagenome (GOLD analysis project Ga0257113, IMG submission 191568) | Marine microbial communities from Northeast Subartic Pacific Ocean, Canada - LP_J_2015_P26_2000m | ecosystem: Environmental > Aquatic > Marine > Oceanic | place: Canada: Northeast Subartic Pacific... | reverse complement strand
GGAAAGGTAGAAAAAGGGACTGTTTTTGGAGAAATGGCAATAATTGATGGTTTCCCAAGAAGTGCATCCGCGCGTGCTGCCGCTGATTGTAAAGTACAAGAAGTCGGGCATAAAGAATTTCTTAATTATATATCAAAAAAACCAGATGCTGCATTCTCAATTATGACAAGACTATCTGGTTTTGTTAGGTCTGCCGATAAACAAACAAGCAAAAGCCTTTTATTTGCTTCTAAAACTGAAACTAATGAGGAAGAAAATGATCAAAAGAATGATCAAACTGACATCGTTGCTGTACATAACTTTGAAGACACAGAATCTATTTATTCAAGGCCACCCTCAAAACCAGTAATCATTACAGCAGCCAGTCTACTTATATTCACTGTGTGCATGGTTCTATGGTCCTCTTTTTCTTTTGTTGATAAAACAGTTTCTGCTCGCGGTAAATTCACTAATACTGCACCTAATATTGAAATTCAATCTACTGGTAGTTCAATTATTGAGGAATTAAATTTGGAACGAGGTCAATTCATAAACAAAGGAGAAACAGTTGCAATACTTGATGGCACAGTTGTAAATGCAAATCTCAAAATTACCAGAGACAAAATATATGCTGTAAAAAATAAAATTTTACGCCTGGAACTTCAGAAAAAATCAATTTTAAATAAATCATTAAATAAGGATTCATCTGGTCAACTAGACCTCATCAATGAAGAAATTCTCAATAAACACTTTGATGAATTCATGATTAAGATGAAAACATTTTCTTCTGATCTTTTACGATTAGAAACAGAAATTGTTTCAATGTCAGCAGATAAAGAATTAATACGTGACCAGCTGGATATAAAAATTAAAATTGAAGAAGGGAAAAAGAAATTATTTGAGAAAAATGTTGGCTCTTTAATGGACACATTAAGTTCTACTGATCAAAGAATTTCTGTGAAACGTCAATTATTGTCAACAACCGGAAGTATCGAAAAACTCAAATCACAAAAAACATCAATTGTTGACCAGAGATCCTCTTATTTGACCGGAGAATTAGTGGGAATAGCACAAGAGCTTTCTTCTTTTAATGATCAATTACTTCAATTAAACGAGGAATTGATTAAAAATGAATTAGAGAGAAGCAATTTATTTGTTAAATCTCCAGTTGACGGTGTAGTATTAAATTTGCCTACAGTAACTGTTGGATCTCTTATAAATAAAGGAGACCCAATAGTAACATTAGTTAGATCCGGGTTACCTCTTGTTTTAGAGATTGATGTAGATCCAAAAGATGCCAGTGATTTGTATAATGGGAATCCTGTTTCCGTCAAAATTGATGCACTACCATTTCAACAGTTTGGAGACCTGGCAGGAACCTTAATCTATATTTCAGATGATACTGTAGAAGAATCCCTTCAGGGAGAATCTGGAGCTTATTATCGTGGCAGGGTTAATGTTGAAGATTCTGAACTTATGGGGTTGCCAGAAGAATTCGATTTAACACCAGGTATGCTTGCAACTGCAGATTTAAAAGTAGGTAAAAGGAGATTGATTACATATTTTACAAATCCTATTTTAAAATCTCTTTCAAGTGCTATGCGTGAACCGGATTAATATTTTTTATGCCGTGTTTTCATGAATAATCTCCAGCCTTCATCTACCCCATCAAGTTGAGGACAAGATTTGCGGCAGCCCCACTTAATTCCACGTCTGCGCCACACCTTCGCCTGAATGACAATGTAGAAGAATCGAAAACAGGATCAGTTTTCCCCGAATGTGCTATGCAAGTTATCTGTTTATTGAAGAATTTGACTCATGTTTAGCATTGGAAGCAGAACAGCAAGGGCGATAAAACCTACTGCTCCACCCAGGATCAAAATCAAGACTGGTTGTAAAAGTGAGGTTAGGGCCTCAAGCAATGTGTTTACTTCTTCCTGCATCCGGACTGCCACTTTTTCCAGCAGCTCGTCCACTCGTGCTGCCTCCTCACCAATTGATACCACATGTCGTACGTATTCAGGGAAATAATCAATCCGGGCCATTGCAGCAGAAAGAGGTATCCCTTTGTTGTTCACATCAATAATAAGTTGATCAAGCTTGCTTATAAATAGTCGATTGACGACAACGTGCCTGGAAATTTCAAGAGAAGTTTTTAGATCAACTCCGCTTTTCAGCAATGTTCCAAGTGTCTGGCAGTAGCGGGCAACCATGACCTTAATCCGCAAACGGCTCAGCAGTGGTAGTTTCATTTCAAGCTGATCTCGTAATTCACAACCACGTTTACTGCGTAAAAACGTTGTTAATCCGACTGAAATTGCAGCAACTGCCAGCAACAGCAAAAACCAGTGATTTACTACAAAATCGCTGACGCCCATTAAAATTCGGGTTGGTAAAGGCAGTGCGGCAGCCTGACTTTCAAAAATGCGGGTGATTTTAGGCACAATCGTTGTTACCATGAAAATTACCACAGCCAAACCAAAAACCATCATGAAGGCCGGATAAATGAGGGCCCCCTTGATTTTGGAACGCAGACGCTCCTGTTCTTCATAATAGTCTGCGAGGCGGCTCATGATAGTGCCGAGAGTTCCTGCATTTTCTCCTGAACGTACCATGCTGACATACATGGCAGGAAAAACTTGCGGATGCATTCCCATTGCTCCAGCCAGGGATCCGCCTTCTATCACCCGCCCACGGATATCGGAAAGAATACTTTGAAATCCGGAATCCTCAGTCTGTGGAATGATCAATTGAAAAGCCTTGTCATAAGGGATGGTTGCATCCAGCAAAACCTCCAACTGACGTGTGAATTGTGTGAGAACCTTACTAGATATACCTTTCTGAAAAGAAAAATGTGGAAGTTTAAATTTCCCGCTTTTGTTAACTCCGGAGATTTTTACACTAGTAAAACGGCTGGTCCGGATTTCTTTAGGGAATAGATCTTTGCTCCGCAAAAATTGCCGCACTTCAGACTCAGAAGCGGCGTCTTTAGTACCCTTGTGCAAAGTGCCTTCACCATCAAAGGCCTGGTAGTTGTATATCGGCATTTCCTTTATTTCTTTAAAAAAGCTCAAAAGAATAATGGCCAAGTTTATCCTTGTAAAGAGCCAAATTCCAATAGAGCAGCTGCAATATTTGATAGTTTATTGCTTTTGTTGCCAAATCTTAAAAAAGGCTGAAAAAGACTTCCTTTTCATCAAACTCAGTCCCCATAGTTTTTGTGAGGACACCTTTTTTTTCATCAAAATCTTTGGAAGTAACCCCAAATGAACGTAACTCTTCAGGAATGGAATCTGCCATAACAAACTTGATAGTTGGGGTTTTCGTTAAATAGTTGACGCTTTGCAGTTCTGACCGTAAACTGGAGACTGCAGATCACTTTGATTATACACTAGGAGTTGAATATGGCAATGGACTATCCTCCATTGAGAAGTGTACCCGGATTTTCATGGCTGGGAATAAACCTGGGCCTTAAGGATCAAACATTAGATTTTGGAGTAATTGCATCAGAATGCAAATGTACTGCAGCAGGTGTATTTACACGAAATAATTTTCCGGGTGCACCTGTCACAGTGGGACGTGAGAATATACAGAACGGACAGCTGCAGGCCATTGTTGTCAATTCAAAAATTGCAAATGTTGCCACAGGACAAACAGGAATTGAGGATGCCAGAAAAATGTGTCGCTGGACCGGAGAAGCTCTGGGAATTGATGCTGAGCTGGTCTTGCCCTCTTCAACCGGTGTAATTGGACGACGGTTGCCCGTCAAAATAATTCATGAAGGCTGTAAAATAATTCCTGAAAATCTTGGTTCATCCCCAGAATATATAGATAATTTTGCCCGTGCAATCATGACGACTGATACACACCCAAAGTGGTGTTCTGCTTCTATAGAAAATTCAACTTTGCTCGGAGTTGCAAAAGGTGCTGGTATGATTGAACCTAACATGGCAACAATGCTCAGTTTTTTTGTAACTGATGCCAAACTAAGTTCTGATCAACTACAAACAATTCTTCGGAGCGTTGTTAATCAGTCCTTCAACCGCATTTCAATTGATTCTGATACCTCAACAAGTGACACAGTAATCATTCTTGCCAATGGGCTGGCTGGTCCAGTTGATGCTGAAAAATTTGAAAAAACCCTCAGAAACAGTTCCATACAATTAGCTAAAGAAATTGCTCGAGATGGAGAAGGATCAACAAAACTGATTGAACTCACCGTTTCAGGCGCCGAATCTCAGCAAATGGCTTTGCAAATCTCTAAATCAATCATCAACTCACCGTTGGTAAAAACTGCAATCCACGGAGCCGACCCAAACTGGGGTCGTTTTGTAATGGCCGTCGGGAAGGTTTTTGAATATCCAGTGATGTTAGATGATTTGTTAATCCACTTTGGCAGAGGCAGCCAAAGACTATCAGTTAATGTCGAAAGCCTGAATGCAGACACAGTTAATTTAGATGCTATTTCAAAACTACTCCAAAATCAGGAAGTATTTTTAGAAGTCGTTGTTGGTGATGGAAAGTTCTCTGAAACAGTTTGGGGTTGTGACCTGACTAAGGACTATATTGAAGAGAATGCCTTTTACACAACATAAAACAGAGTGAGTCTTGAAAGAAAAAGGGAGAAGTCTACTTGAGATATTGTGAGTACATTGAAATATTTTCTGTAAGTCTTAAAGATTCAAACATAAATGTGGTATAACAATTTTAAAATCAAAAATCTGAAATCAAGAATATGAAAACAGGCATATTATTGATAAACCTGGGTACACCAGACTCTCCTAGTACACAAGACGTCCGTATTTATTTGCGTGAACTTCTCTCTTGTGAACGAGTAATTGATATTAACCCGGTCGCTCGCTGGTTTGTACTGAACTTGTTAATCCTTCCCTTTAGACCTAGGAAGTCTGCTAAAGCTTATAAAAAAATCTGGATGGATGAAGGCTCACCTCTTCTGGTATTTAGTGAAAAATTAAAAACCGCCTTACTCGAGGAATTTGCAGAAAAAGATATTCCTATAGAGTTAGGTATGCAATGCAGAAAACCTTCCTTAAAAACTGCAATTGGGAAGCTTCGCGGACAAAATTGTGACCAGATAATAGTTTTGCCATTGTATCCTCAATATGCGTCCAGTTCCTACGGTGCAGCTATCGAAGATCTATACAAAGTCATATTAAATGACTGGAACATGCCCTATCTTCGGATCATTCCACCATTTTTTTCAGACTCACGTTTTATTGATGCGTGGGCAAAAATTGGATTACCTTATATTGAAAAAAAACCTGATCATGTACTGTTTAGTTTTCATGGCCTACCATTAAGGCATTTGAAGAAAAGTGATTACACTGGTAAATGGTGTCAGAACGACTATTCCTGTTGTAAGGAGTTAATTGATGAGAATCGCAATTGCTATAGTGCACAGTGCTATCAGACAGCAAAATTGATAGCCAAAAGTTTAAAAATTGAAGAAGAAAAATGGTCGGTAAGTTTTCAATCTCGCTTGGGTCGCGATGAGTGGGTCAAACCATATACTGAGCCACACCTAAAAGAACTTGCCGAAAGAGGCATGAAGTGTGTTGTTGTTTTCTGTCCTTCATTTGTAGCAGATTGCTTGGAAACAATAGAGGAAATTGGCATTAGTGCTGCCGAACATTTCAAAGAATACGGAGGAGAGGAGTTAATACTTGTACCTTCGCTTAACAACCATCCTGAATGGGTTCGGGCCCTGACTTCGATTATCCGGCAAAAGTTAGCCGTATAAAATACTGCCAAATTATTTTTGTCTCAGCAAATAAACTTTGGCACTCATCCCCGCTCTTAACTTAAGTCCTGGATTAGCAGCTTTGACATACAGAGGGAAACGCCCTGTTTCCGGATCCGCTGTCCAGGAGATGCGCTCAATGATTCCTGAAAATTCTATGTCACGATAACCTGGTGTGGTAAAAACAACAGCCTGCCCCTCACTAATCATCGGCAAATCTCCCTCTCCTAATTGAATCTTGATTTCAACCTGTTTGATGTCGATGATTTGAAAAAGAACTGCACCTGCGGTTATCACTTCTCCTTCCTGGAATGATTTCGCAGTAATTATGCCGCCAATTTTTGCTTTGATCAGAGTGTCTTCAAGAGCATCTTCACTAAGTTCTACGTCATGCCTAGAACGCTCTACTGCTATAAGCGCATTCTCCACACTAATTTCGGAACCCTTTATATCTTCTCTGGAACGTTCAAGACTCAGAATGGTATTGTCCACATTTAGTATGGCACGCTCTAATCCAAGTATAGAATTTTTTAATGCAATTTCTCCTCGGAAGTACTGCAGCTGCAGTACTTCCAATTGCGAACGAGTAGACGAACCTTGTTCGAATAAAGTCTCTTCATCTTTCAGCCGACGTAGAATGTCTTTCAAACTTGCCTCCAAATCTTTGACATTGTTCCTGCTTACTTCAAGTTGATTCTTGCGGTCTTTTACATTATTTTCATCTACCTTTATCTGCACGTTCGCCAGTTTCAATTGACGTTTGCGATCAATTACATTGTTTTCATTAACTTTGTGCTGCAGAAGGGTTAATTCCAGTTGCCGTTTCTGTGTATCATTATTGAGAGTCAGCAAAAGCTGGTTTTTGGGGACATGCTGATTTTCTTTAACATGAAGAACTTCTACTCTTCCTCCCACACTGGATTGTACATTCAATATGATTGCAGGCTCGATTATTCCTGTTAAAGATATTGGTGTTTTGAATGATCCTGAAAGCTCAGCACCATGGGATGTTGCCAAGCTGAAAAACGGCCAAATTATGAAAACACCAATAATTATTTTGCAGTTCTTTAAATAGTTATACATATTAATACCTTTTTTGCTGATTTAGTCATTGATCTACTGTGAAAGATGAGCGGATTTCTCATCATTCATGTTTCTGGTCTCTACTCGTCTAAAAGGGTTTAATAATTGTGGCAAATCCATCACATCTGGTTCAGCTCATATTTTTCATTAAACTCTCCGGTTAAAGCAAGTAATTCAACCCGGATTTTTTCTTGACGAATCCGGATAAGGATTTCCTGCTGCTCCGCCTCCACAACATCCTGTTGATATTGAGAAATTTGATAGCTCGTACTTTTACCTAACTTGAAGCGCTCAATTTCGTTGCGCAACAGATCTTTAGAAAGTTTACTAACAGCAGCAGCAGTCAGTTTTTCCTTTTCGATTAATCTCAAGGAACGCAAAAGCGAATGTAAACTGGACTCAAGTTGAGATTTTCTGTCCTTGATCTGCAAAGTTAATTTTTCCTGATCAAGACGTTTACGCTGGATATTTTCAACAGTAGCCTGATCGCCTAACGGGACTTTCCATGTTAAAGTTGCACTCATTCCATGGAGCTTGCTTTTGCTGAAATCTGCAGTGCTGCCAAAAAACCCTTTGCTGTAACCATTTAAAATATATGACAAACTCAAATCCATATTAGTTTTTTGTTTGTTCAGTTCCTGTTCCAACTGATACCTATTTTGCTCCAAAGAGGCCTGCGTCAAACCAATTTGCGAGTCGTTCGAATAGATTTTTTCCAACAACACGGAAACGTTTTCCGGAACAGCAAATTGAGTTTTAGGTTTGTCTGAAGGAAAAAGCCCCACAGGCAAATTTTTCAAATTTAGTGCAGCACGAACTTGATCTTCTATACGCAGGGCATCCAAACGTGAAGAGAGTAAACTTTGTCGATTACGCATCAGTTGAGTTTCTGTAGTCCGGACTTCAGTTGAATTCAGGACCCCTGTTTCCAGTCTGGCCTGATTGTCGCGCAAAAGTTTTTCAGAAAGTTCTACTGCTTTCTTTTTAACCTCAATTGTCTCTAATAATCCAACCAAATCCCAATAAATTGAAGCAACCTGTTTAAGCAGGGACAATTCAGTTTGCTTTGAATTCAACTGACCTCTTGTAACACCAATTTCTGCCAGACGTACAGGTAATTCGTTGAATTCAGTACCAGAGTCCTGAAAAAATGGAATAGAAACTGAGCTTGTTAAACTTGAAGTGCTAAACGCATCTCCAGTAGTTCCAGTTGTAACCTCACCTCCCATTTCAAGACGAGAGAGAACTGTGGATTTATTGTTTTTTTCAGCATAAGTCAGGCCATAAGTCAGCCCGCTATCTGTTCTCAGGCTGTAGCCCGAAGAAAAAGACAAACTGCTGGTACTGCTTCCGGATAGTTGAGAGGTGAATGACGGATTATTAGAGTAACCAAAACTTGTTGTCAAGCTGGGCGTGTTTCTTTCTTGTGCTGCAGTGACTGCATGAAGTGCCTCTTGATTGCCAAGTGATGATATTTGCAGCGAAACACTTCGATCAATTGCCAGCTGCAAAACCAGTTTGAGGGGCACTTCCGCCATTTCACGGCCGTCAATCGTTTTCAAGTTTACTTGTTCAAGTAACTTTGCAGTTTCCTCTGTATAAGAAGTTTGGTTTTGAGCCTGAGCAAAACCCATCCAGACGAAGCAGAACAAGGTTAAAAGAATTTGTGTTTTTATTAAATTTTTCAAAGACAACTTTTGTAGGTAAGAGTAAAACAGAATTACAGGAAGTAAACAATACAGCTCAAAGCATAACCCAGTTTAGCTAAATTTAAAGCTTAAATCATTTCTGGAGTGTAACGATTTGTAACCACTGACTCATCTTTGCAACTAAAAAACACTAAATCCTGCGGCAGGGAGGGATCATTCTGCATTATTATTGAATTAATTACAAGTATCATGCTAACCTAGGGACTTTATATTTTGAAAATCAATTAACAGCTCTGAGTATTAAAAAAATAGTTTTGAGTAATATTAAGTACAAGAAAAGTATTGTTGAACAATTAATGATAAATAAACTTGACTGACTTTAAATCCAAAACTGAGGCGGAGTGGAAAGAGCAACTGACTCCTGAACAATTCGAAATCTGTAGAAAAAAAGGTACAGAACGACCTTTCAGCGGAGAGTATGTGGAGACTAAAACCAGGGGCACATACCATTGTTTGTGTTGCGGCAATGCCTTGTTTCTGTCGGAAACAAAATTCGATTCCGGAAGCGGCTGGCCGAGTTTTACGGATGTACTTGGTGATGACAATGTGAGTACACAGGAAGACCTGAGTCTGTCCATGCAGAGAACAGAAGTAGTTTGCAGGCAGTGTGACGCACATTTAGGACATGTTTTTGAAGATGGTCCTGCACCAACAGGTTTGCGTTATTGTATTAATTCCGTTTCGATTGTGCTGGAAGAAGACAAGGAATCTTGATTGGGGAGTCTTTTTCTGTCAAGCTACTGATTGACTGAATTATTTTTGAAAGGTCCAGACACAGATGAAAATTTGTTCCGATGTAGATGGAGTAATCCTGGATTACATTCGAGGTTTTATTGAATTCACGCAAAGAGAAAAAATTCCCTACACCCATGATCCGGAACTTTATGGTGTCATCCGGAATTTCCCTGACAACTTTGAAGTGCGTGATCGATTTCACGCTGGAGATTCATTGCGAAATTTAAAGTATATTGACGGCTCGCTGGAAATATTGAATTTGTTGGCAAGCCGCCACGAATTGCATCTTGTGACTGCTTTGGAACCGGAACAAACTCAAAAACGTGCGGAAAATTTGAAATCTGTGAATTACACAACTCTGCAGTGTGTTGGTGATTTGCGCAAAGAGCAAATTATTGTCGGGGAAATTCAGCCTGATGTAATGATTGAAGACCGTCCGGAATTGATAGAATCTTTTTGTAGCGCCGGACTTTATGTGATTTACCCTGACTGGCACCCCTACACAAAGGGGATGGACCGTTATGCCACCCCATTCTCTCATTGGCAGGAAGTTCCGGATTTGCTGAAAAAAGCTTCGTAGACAAACCAATTTTTTATCTGATTCTTCCACTAAAATAGCTTTAATGTCACAAAAATATTCGATTTATTTTGCAGGCGATTTGTTTAATCATAAGGACTTAATCGGGAATCTACTGCTGTCTGAGGCTATCGAAAAGAATTCCGCAGGGCGTTTTGTATGCGTCGTTCCGCAGCATCTGGAACAAAGTACGAACCGCTCCATTGACATCCGCAATAATGATTTGAG
>Ga0257113_1000872_pt1 | contig 10074 bp, 8 predicted proteins | sample LP_taG_4_FD_191568 | JGI IMG/M metagenome (GOLD analysis project Ga0257113, IMG submission 191568) | Marine microbial communities from Northeast Subartic Pacific Ocean, Canada - LP_J_2015_P26_2000m | ecosystem: Environmental > Aquatic > Marine > Oceanic | place: Canada: Northeast Subartic Pacific... | reverse complement strand
CAATTGCGGAAACATTAGGCAGCCTAATTCAAATTCCACATGCACATGCAGTTGCTATAACTACATATCCAGTTTTAAAAGAAACATTATCTTATGCAAAAGAACAACTTGCGTATATTTATGAACATGTTTTTCAAGAAAATTCTGAACATACATCAAATGAAAATGCAATAGCCCTTGTAAATTCAGTATACAGATTAATCGATGAAGTTGGATTAAATAGAAACCTGACTGATTATATTAGTAAAATACCAACTAATTTTTCAGATAAATTACTAGAAACACTCCTAAGTTATAAATATCGTCCACTAAGACAACATCCACAAAAATTTGAAAATACTGATTTAAAAAAGATGATTGAGTTGATTGTATATGGCTGAAAAAATTAATCTACGCTCACATAGAAAGCACATTAAGAGAATTAATTATTCTAAATTTGATTTGGGTAATGATTCACCTTTATTCTTATTAGCTGGTCCTTGTATTATAGAAGACTTGTCTATTTGTAAAGAGATAGCTGATGAAGCTAAACGTGTTTGTGAAAAATTTAATGTTAATTATTTTTTTAAAGCAAGTTTTGATAAAGCCAATAAAACTATTCCAGGCGCATATAGAGGTCCTGGTTGGGAAGTTGGTCTAGAAGAATTAAAGAAAATTAAAAAAAACATACAAGTTCCGATAGTCACTGATGTTCATGAAAGAGTACAATGCCAGCTGGCGTCAGAAGTAGCAGATATACTTCAAATTCCTGCCTTATTATCTAAACAAATTGATCTAATCTTGGATGCTGCAAGAACTGGTAAAATTATCAATATCAAAAAAGGTCAGTTTACATCTCCCTGGGAGATAAAAAATATTGTGTCACGTCTTACTCAAGAAGGATTTGATAAATTTATGATTACAGAACGTGGAAATATGTTTGGATACCAGATGTTGATCTCGGACATGCGTTCTTTACAAATTATTTCACAGTTTGGATTTCCAGTTGTTTTTGACGGATCTCATTCGGTTCATGGTAATGAAATAATTAAAACTAATGCTGACTTAGAAAACAGAGATTTCATACAACCACTAGTTAGAAGTGCTGTAGCAAACGGTATAGATGGATTATTTTTAGAAATTCACCCTAATCCTGATGAAGCAATGAGTGATGCTGGAGGAACTTTTCCATTATACAAATTAGAAAACCTGATTCAACAAGCTGTTGAGATAGATAAGACGTTAAGTAATTAGAGACATGAATCTAATGGTTAGATCTTTAAAAAATTTCCACATTAAAAAACTTGAAAAATATTCAAAAGAAGTAAGAAAAGATGTTCTGAAAATGATTCAAAATGCAGGTTCTGGAAATCCGGGAAGTGCTTTATCATGTGTCGAAATTCTAGTTTGGCTATTACATCATGAAATGCGTTTCAAAAAGGAAAAACCTAGATGGGTAAAGCGTGATAGACTAATACTATCTAAAGGACATGCTGCTCCTGTGTTTTATTCAATTTTTTCACAAATCGGTTTATTAAAAAAAAATGAACTCCTTGGTTTTAGAAATTTTAACACAAAACTACAAACTCATCCAGAATTCAATTCCTTGCCGTTTATTGATTTTCCTAGTGGTAGTCTAGGACAAGGACTTAGTGGTGCTGTTGGTATGGCATTAGCTTGTAATTATATGAAAATACACGAACCAAGATTTTTTGTTCTAATTGGGGATGGAGAAGTCCAAGAGGGACAAATATGGGAAGCTGCAATGTCAGCTAGTAATTATCATCTCTCAAATATTATTGCTATATTAGATTATAATAGATTTCAACAAGATGGAAAAATCGATGATGTTATGAATATAGAACCAATCAAAGCCAAATGGAAATCTTTCAATTGGGAAATTAAAGAGGCTGATGGTCATTCCTTCTCTAGCTTGTCGAAAGCTATCACAAATTTTAAGACAAAAAAACCAAAACTTCTAATTGCAAAAACTGTCAAAGGAAAGGGAATTTCATTTATGGAGAACAATAATGAGTGGCATGTTGGAGGTTCTAAGTTTACACAAAAAATTCTGAACGAATCCTTGAATGAATTAGGAGAATAGATATGGAATTTTTTAATTTAAGACAAGTATATGTTGATGAATTGATTAATCAAGCAAAAAATGATAAAAGAATAGTTTGTTTGGATTCCGATTCAAAGGAAGCTACTTTAATAGATAAATTCAGTAAGAGGTTCAAGAACAGGAGCTTTTCGGTTGGAATTGCAGAACAAAACATGGTTAGTTTAGCTGGGGGAATGTCAACGATTGGATTAATTCCATTTGTAAATTCATACGGGATGTTTATTGCAATGAGAGCGTTAGATCAAGTTAGAAATTCTGTTGCATACCCAAATCTTAATGTGAAATTCGTTTTAAGCCATCATGGACTTGATTCTGGACAAGATGGAGTAACTCATCAATTGACAGAAGATATAGCGATATTTAGAACAATTCCTAATATCAAATTATTACAACCTGTTGATGCTATTGAAATGAAACAAATGGTAAGATTTGCAGTAAAGACGCAAGGACCAATAATCATCAAATCAGGGAAAAGCAAAGTTCCCAACCTGCACAAAAATAATTTTATTTGGAAATATGGATATCCATCCTTAATAGCTAATGGGGAAAAAGTTGCAATAATAGCAGTAGGTGTTATGGTTAGCCGTGCTATGAAAGCGAGAAATGAAATAAAACAAAAATTTGGATTTTTTCCTAAAGTAATTAATTTAAGTTCGTTAACAGATGTTAATTCCAAAAGTGTTTTGAAGATTGTTGGAGATGTTAATTTTATTGTTACACTAGAAGATCATTCAATTTATGGTGGATTGGGTGGAATAATTACTGAAATTTTTTCACAAGAAAAGCCATGTAGAATCTTTAGATTAGGCCTAGAACGAACGTTTGCTGAGTGTGGGCATCCGGACCAATTATTCAAAAGATACAATCTTGATGAAAATGCCGTTATTAGATGTGTTAAAAAAAATCTAAAGTTATGAGTTCGGAATTTTTTTATCCATCATCGGTGATGATTGGAAAAGGTATCTATCAAAAATTTCTAGACGTTAATGATTTTCAAATATCACGTCTTTTTGTTATAACTGGAAAAAAAAGTATGCAATCTGCAGGCGTACTAAATAAAATCGAAGAATTAACGAAAAAACATGGTATTGAATTTTTTATTTTTTCTGGAATTGAATCCAATCCAACAAATTCACAAGTTGATAAAATATGCCAATTAAGTAAGGAATTCAAATCTGATTGTATTGTTGGAATTGGTGGTGCTAGTAGCATTGATGCAGCTAAGATTGTAGGAATGCAGTCAACTAATGGCGGTAAATCTTGGGATTATATTAATTTGAAAGAGAGACCTGCTAAAAAAATCCTAAATGATTCATTACCAGTTATTGCAATTCCTACAACTTCCGGTGGAGGTTCAGAATCTACTCCTTACGCAGTTATTACTAATTCAGATACAAAAATGAAAAAAGGAATAAAGAATGAAAAACTTTATCCAAAATTAGTCATCATTGATTTAGAATTAGTAGGGTTAATGCCAAAAAGAATAGTTTCTAATTCTGGATTTGATGCATTCACACAGTCTCTTGAAGCATATGCCTCAAAAAATAGTAATTTTATCTCTGATTTTTTTGCATTGAAAAGTTTGGAATTAATATTTTCAAATTTTGAAAAAAGTTGGGAAGATTCTAAAAATATTTACGCAAGAGAAAAAATGGCAATCGCATCACTTCTATCAGGTTTAGCTATAGGGATCACTGACACAAATCTTGCACATGCGATGAGTCATCCATTATCTGCTCATTATCATGTGCCACATGGTATAGCTGTTTTATTATGCACATTCCAATCAATTCAATTTAACAAATCTATCGTTAACGACAAATATTCTGATATTGCTAAATTACTTGATAATAAAAATAATAAAAATCATATTGAATTTTTAATAGAAAAGATACACAAATGGGCTAAAAAATTTGGGGTTTCATTACGTTTTCAAGATTATGACATTCCAAAAACAGCAATAGATTCTTTTGTTTTAGACTCATTAAAAATTGGTGGGATTTTAACTAATCCTCGTCCAATAAGTTCAGAGCAGTTAAAAAATCTCTACGAAAAAGCATGGGCTGGAAAAATTGATTAAAGATTATATGAATTTTATTTCTTGTATTGCGTTTACAACCTTTTTAATAGAATCGTCATAATTTAGGCCTTCACAAATAATTGTTCCTGCTCTGTCTACATGACCTTCTATTTTAGATTGAAACTCTCCCTTTTTACGGAAAATTTCTAGCATTTTAACATAATCTAGAGATTTTACTTTGTCTAATCCTTTGATTTCTTTTATTTTTCCTTGCTTTGGGAAAAAATATCGTACTGCTAGATATTTTTTATGTTTTGGCAAAATTGTAGATTTATTCATCTCATTACCCAGAGAGATTTTGATCATTGTAGAAACAACATCTACTCCATAAGCCATAGGAATATGGTGGGTTGCAAGATAATTTCCACTTAATCTAGCCGCTAATTCAATTATCATGGGTTCATCATTTGATAAAACAATATCTGCTTTAACAGTACCAAAATCTATGTTTAGAGATCTTGATGCTTTTTCAATAAGGGAGGATATTTTGTTTAGAATTTTTCCTTCGTATTTTGAAGGGATAACACCACCATCTTCAATGATATGAGGTTTAGTTTGAGCCAGATTTTCATAGTTTCTATCAGCAAATGCAATTGGATAAAATTTTTTTTTAATGAAAATTCCTTCAACACTTAATTGATCACCAGTAACGTATTCCTCTAACATCAATTCCTTATTATCTGATATTTCAAAAACAAAATTCCAAGCCCAGTTCAGGTCAACAGACTTGTCAAGATATAAAACACCTCTACCACCTCTACCGTCACTGGGTTTAAGAATTAATGGAAAAGTTTTCTTTGAAACTAATTTGAGAAAGTCTTTTTTATTCCCTAAAATTTCTGATTTTGGTGTGGGTACTCCATGTTTAACAAATTGATTTTTCATTAGGATTTTATTTGAGGCGTATCTAGCTGACTGAAGCGATATTCCTGGTAAACTCAGAGCATTTGCTACAAGTGCCACAGTAAATGGGACATCATTTGCAATTGTCATTACTCCATTAATGGGATTTTTTTTTGAAAATTCCAACACTGTTTCTAATGTATGATTTGCATCTCTAGTACTACAGATCAATTTTTTATCTGCAAACTCAAATGCAGGGGCTTTTGGATTCCTATCTGTACTAACTACAAACAATCCCATTTTTTTAGCAATTTGATAAGCTGGAATTTGTTCTCTTCCAGCACCTATTATCAATAAAGTTTTTTTCATTTTAAATCGATGGTTTCACTAAATTCAACTAAACAATAAACCACCATTTACATTAAATGTTTGACCAGTAATGTATGATGATTCATTTGATGCAAGAAATACAGTCAAATCTGCAACTTCTTTGGTTGTTCCAGGACGTTTAAGAAGAGTGTTTTCTAAAATTTTTTCTCCTTGTTTTGTTTTTATCATTTTGTCTCCCATTTCAGTTACAATTAGCCCTGGAGCGATATTGTTATTCGTTATATTGTATGGAGCACCAAATCTAGCAAAACAATGTCCAAGAGCTATCAACCCAGCTTTTGAAACCGCATAGTGTACAGTTCTTGGTCCACCGTATTGACCACTTGTAGAAGAAATGTTGATTATTCTACCGTATCTCTGCTTCTTCATAATTGGAAAGATTGCTTGTGATAACATGAATGAACCTTTAAGATTCGTATTCAACACGAGATCCCAATCTTTCTCGGTTATCTTATCAAAATCAGTTGGTTTGTTTATTCCAGCGTTATTAACCAATATGTCAAGCCTGCCATATTTTTTCAAAATTTGTTTTACTACATGTGTAACACTTGCTCTACTCGATATATCCAATTTAACTACAAGTGAATCATTAAGATTTTGTGCTATTTTTTTTGCCAACATAGAATTTTTTTTATAAGTAACTACCACAGATGCACCTTCTCTGGAAAATGTTTCAGCTATAGATTTTCCTATACCCCTACTAGAACCTGTAACTAGCGCTATCTTTCCCTCCAATTTCATTATTCGCTCTCAGTTGATTGTAATAAAAAACATTTGGAAGGATTAAGATGATATAGATATTAGTAAAAAAAATCTATTTTAGAAAATGAACATATCCCAAGACATTCTAAGAGACTTGAACTTATCAGCTAATTCTATCAGAAATGATGTTTTAGACATGTTAAAATTTGCAGGTTCTGGACATCTTGGCGGATCGTTTTCTGCTGCAGAAATCCTCTCTGTACTTTTTAACCATGAATTAAAAATTGATGCATCAAACCCAAATTGGTCTGAAAGGGATCGTTTTGTTTTATCTAAGGGACACAGTAATCCTGGATTATACGCAATTTTATGCCAAAAAGGATTTTTCTCAAAAGACGAATATCAAAAATTGAGAAAAATTAATGGGGTTTTACAAGGTCATCCTGAACGCATAACACCTGGTATTGAATATATTGCTGGTTTTTTAGGTCAAGGATTATCTGCAGGTTGTGGCATGGCGTTAGGTTTTAAACGAGAAAAAAAGCAAAACCGCGTTTTTGTTTTGATTGGAGATGGTGATAATTTAGAAGGTCAAACTTGGGAAGCGGCTCGCTTTGCTGTGCAGAATAAACTTGATAATCTTACTGCAATTTTTGATTACAATAATATTCTTAGTGATGATATAACTGATAATGTTCTTTCAATTAAGGATCCAGAAAAACAATGGGCATCATTTGGTTGGAATGTCATAATTATTGACGGACATGACATAGTTCAGATTTTAAAGGCGTTAGAGGCATCAAAGAAATGTAAAGATTTACCAACAATGATTATAGCATATACACGAAAAGGACATGGAATTAGCATATGGGATGATACTGCAAAATCTCATGGTAGTTGGGGTCCATCAGATGAAGATTACTCAAAAGGGAAAAAAGAACTAGAAATTAATAGACAGGAAATTTCTGTAATGAATTTTAAAGATTCAGAAATTAAATTTCTAGAACCCATGATTAAATTAAAAAGCGATAGAGAAGAAAACTCTATTGTAAAACCTGAAAGCAATGACTTTCCTAATTACATGTTTAAACTAGGTGAAAAAATTTCACTTAGAAATGCATTTGGTATGGCTGCAGCTAATCTTGCAAAAACATACAAAAATTTTGATTTGTTTGATGCTGATGTAAAAAGTGGAACCATGGCTGTTAGTTTTGAAAAACATTTTCCAAATAGATTCATTCAATGTGGAATTGTAGAACAAAATATGGTTTCTGCAGCTGCTGGTTATCATTTAGCCACTGGAAGAATTCCTGTTGTTACAACTTATGCAGTCTTTACTTCATTACTGGCCGCCGCTCAATTTAGGAATGGTGTTGCAATACAAAAATTACCATTAATAATTGCCTCTAGCCATGTAGGAATAGATACTGGTCCTGATGGCCCTACGCATCATGCAATTGAAGATTTGGGCATATTTTCAACATATCCAGGAGTACAAGTTCTTAGCCCATGCGATGCCAACAAACTTGAAGCGGTTCTAGAAGCGGCTATAATTAGTGGAAAACCAACATACATGCGTACCGGAAGAAGTCCAGTACCGGTAATACATCCTCCAGAAACAAAATATGAAATTGGTAAAGATGAAGTTTTGTATGATGGTAGTGATGTTTCGATTTTTGCCACAGGAATTATGGTTCACCGAGCAATTAAAGCAAAGGAGTTATTAAAAAAAGAAAACATCAGTGCAGAGATTATTGACATTACTTCAATAAAACCATTAGATAAAGAAACAATTCTAAAATCAGTTAAAAAAACAAATTGTGCTGTAACTGCAGAAGATCATTACGTTAGAAATGGGATGGGTTCAGGAATTTCTCAACTTATTGGAAAAGAATATCCTGTTTTGACATATAATATAGGCGTAGAAAAATATGCCGAATCAGGAAATCCAGAAGACCTCGCAACCAAATATGGACTACAACCAGTAAATATTGTAGATATAGCTAAGCAAATAGTTCAGAATAAATAAAAAACTTGGAAAAATATTAGTTAGTTTTTTTACAAACATAAAGAAAAGCATCCCTAGCGTCTTTCACATCAACATAATCTCGTCTATTTCCACCAAATGCAGTTTCTATTTCGAATCCAACTTTTCGAATTAGTTTTTCTAAAGAATCTTTTTCATATTCACGCTTATGATGTGGCCATAATGGTTTTCCTATTGGATATGGAAAAAGTCTTGGTACTTCTAGAATTAATTTTCCATTAGGTTTTAATGAGTTTCTTATTCTTTTTAAAAAAAGTTGGTCATCTGAAACGTGCTCCATCGTATGAGTACTAATCACTTTATCAAATTGTTCCTCAAATTCTTCTAATAACTCATCACTACCTAAAATAAATTTTAAATTGGGTTTAGAGAATTTTAATTTTGCATTAATAATGTACTTTTTATCATAATCTATACCATATACTTCTTTTGCATAATCTGATATAATTTCAGTACCACCTCCTTTTCCACACGCAAGATCAAGAACGCTATCAGTTTTCTCAATAAATTGTGAAATGAACCTATATCGATTAATTGGTTCGTTTGAATCAATTGCTTGAGCTTCATCTTCTTCCTTCATCAAATTTTTCATTTTTTCTTGAATGAATTTTATTTTCTCATCATTCCATTTCTTTTCGTATGAAAATTTGAAAATTTTAAAGTTAGAATTAACTTCCATAAATCTCCAAGGATTAAATCTAAACGAGTTTGATTTATAGTCATTAGGTAATTCTTTTATTAATTCAACTACATGTTGCAACGCAGGAAATGTACAAACATCCGCAGCAACTTCAGAATATATGTTATTGTCTAAATTTATGTAATCATAACCTTCCTGTAATTTCAAAATTAATGAATTGATTAAATCCATATCAATGTAAAATCTACGTAACAGTACTCTAACTACAATATCTGGTTCAAAGTTTTTTGATGCATTGTAAATACGCTCTGCCACATTATAATTTGAACCAAAGAACATATCCACATTCCATTTTTTGCTTAATCCCTCAAAAATTGAATAGTTACCCAATTTAGGCACAGCTAGAACAATATCATCAAAGAGTTCTGATTTCTTTAGTGCAGATATGCAAGTGTCGTTAGGATCTGTAGAAATTACATCTTCAGAAGTACATTGTATAACTGCTAGAATTTTCAATAATCATGCAGTTAAATTCGTAAATCTAAACTTTTCTGCTTTTTAATATCAATGATCAAAGGATTGTAATTCATATATTCCATATTTCTCTAAGCTAATCGACTTGAAAAACCATAACGGTGATTTAGTTAAGAGATTTGGAAAATATTCTATAATAAAATGTAAAACATGTAAATTCATTCATGCTAATCCTATTCCCACTAACAAAGAATTATTCTCACTATACACTAATGATTTTTATAAAAAAATAAAACCGGATTATATTCACGGTAATGAAAAAGAAATTGAATATCTTGATTATACATTTAATGAAAAATTAGATACTATTGAAAAATTGCTCTCATCAAAATCAAAGAGAGTTTTAGATATAGGCTCTGGCCCAGGTTTTTTTTTGAAAAGAGCAAAGCGTAGAGGATGGGATGTTTTGGGAGTTGAACCGTCTTTAGCTGCATGTAATTATTCAAAAAAACATAATATTCCTACAATTCAGAAATTTTTTTATGAAGTTGATATAAAACAAATTGGAAAATTCGATGCAATACATATTTTTGACGTTTTGGAACACGTGAATGATCCTATAAGTATACTGAAAAAATCATACTCTCTTCTTAAGCGAGGAGGAATAATTGTGGTTGAAGTTCCCAACGACTTTAATCCTTTACAAAAATTAGCCCAAAAAGCACTTAAGAAAAAGGAATGGTGGATTACATTTTATTCTTGGTCAAAAACTTCAGGCAACATTCAACATATTA
>Ga0257113_1000871_pt1 | contig 10087 bp, 9 predicted proteins | sample LP_taG_4_FD_191568 | JGI IMG/M metagenome (GOLD analysis project Ga0257113, IMG submission 191568) | Marine microbial communities from Northeast Subartic Pacific Ocean, Canada - LP_J_2015_P26_2000m | ecosystem: Environmental > Aquatic > Marine > Oceanic | place: Canada: Northeast Subartic Pacific... | reverse complement strand
CAACTATATTGATGATTTTTATCAAAGGATTTATTGCTGGACCGGCAGTATCTTTGTATGGATCCCCAACAGTATCTCCAGTAATTGCAGCATTGTGTGCCTCAGAACCTTTGCCACCGCAGTTCCCATCTTCAATATATTTTTTGGCATTATCCCAAGCCCCACCGCCTGTTGTCATAGAGATTGCAACAAAAAGACCCGTAACGATTGTTCCAATCAATAATCCTCCAAGTGCTCTTATTCCTCCATCTTCAGGCATCATAGCATTCATTATTAATGCAAGAGCTATAGGAACAACAACCGGTAATAATGAGGGAAGAATCATTTCTTTAATAGCAGATTTTGTTAAAAGATCCACTGCTTTCGAGTAATCGGGTTTACTGCTACCGTCCATGATTCCAGGAATCTCTTTGAATTGACGCCTAACTTCAGTTACTACTGAACCTGCAGCTCTGCCAACAGCTTCCATTGCCATAGATGCAAATAAGTAAGGCACCATTCCTCCAATGAATAGACCGATAATTACTGCGGGATCATCTAAACTGAAGCTAACAAGTTTTCCTTCTGCTTCCAGATTATGTGTAAAGTCAGCAAAAAGAACAAGTGCAGCTAGTCCGGCAGAACCAATAGCATAACCCTTTGTCACTGCTTTGGTTGTGTTGCCTACAGCATCTAATGGATCCGTAATTGCCCTAATTTCAGCTGGTAATTTTGCCATTTCAGCTATACCTCCAGCATTATCTGTAATAGGACCAAATGCATCCAAAGCCACAATCATACCAGTCAAAGAAAGCATGCTAGTTGCCGCTATAGCAATCCCGTACAATCCAGCAAACATGTAAGCACCCCATATACTCAAACACACAGCAATTACTGGTAATGCCGTAGCTTTCATTGAAACACCTAAGCCGGCAATAATATTAGTTGCATGTCCTGTAGTTGATGCCTCTGCAATTTTCTTTACAGGGCTGTACTCTGTGGAAGTATAGTATTCAGTTACTACTACCATAAAGGCAGTTAAAGCTAGTCCTATTAGTGACGCATACCATAATTCTACTGACATATTCATATACAATACTGTTACGGGATAAAACGCTGCAGCTGCAATTATTCCTGAGACAATTACTCCTTTATAAAGAGCGCCCATCACGCTGCCACCTTCTTTTGCTTTAACAAAAAGCATTCCTATGACAGAAGCTATAATGGATACTGCTCCAAGAACTAATGGATACAGGATGGCATTATTAGCATTTTCAGTTCCTGAAAAAATCAAACTACCCAATAGCATGGTTGCAATAATGGTAACGGCATAAGTTTCAAAAAGATCAGCTGCCATTCCTGCACAGTCACCGACATTATCCCCAACATTATCTGCAATCACTGCAGGATTCCTTGGATCATCTTCTGGAATCCCGGCTTCAATTTTACCCACTAAATCGGCTCCAACATCCGCACCTTTTGTGAAGATACCACCGCCTAAACGAGCAAAAATTGAAATCAATGACCCACCAAAAGCAAGTCCGATAAGTGCGTGTAAAGTTTCATCTGTTGTGATGTTCAAGGACCTTAGGAAAAGGTAGTAACCACTGATTCCCAATAGACCCAGACCAACAACCAATAAACCCGTTACAGCACCACCTCTGAATGCAATTGCTAATGCAGCATTCATTCCAGAGTAAGCTGCCTGTGCTGTTCTTACATTTGCTCTTACAGAGATGTTCATTCCAATATAGCCAGTCAATCCTGAAAGAATTGCACCTACCAGGAAGCCGCCAGCTGTTCTCCAATGATCACTCAGAGCAAAACCCAACACTAAGAAAATCAGTGCACCAACAATACTGATCGCTAGGTACTGCCTATTGAGAAAGGCATTTGCACCTTCCTGAATAGCGCCTGCTATCTCTTGCATTTTTTCACTACCAGCAGGTTTTTTAAGAATTGCCAATGCAAAAATAATTCCACAACTTATAGCCACTACTGATGCAGTTAGTGCCATCCACAATGCTTGGTTTTCATTCATTTTTTAGTCCTTTTTAAAATTCCCTGTTGGCTGTTTTTTTTGAGTTTTTTATGAATTTTGAGTATGTATTTTTCAAAAATTTGGCGAATCATACCACAAATTTTGTTTTTAACCTTTTAGGAACGAGATTATTTTTTAATGTCGTATAACGAGGCAATCCATTTTCATAATTTGGATAAGCTTCTCCCTCGATTAAGGGCGCTAAATATTTTCTACACGAGTTGGTAATGCCGTAACCACTTTTTTTGATAAACGATTTAGGCATCTTTTTTTCATTGTTAGCAACCTTTGACAAATCTACCGAGCCAATGCTCCACTTGTAAGGGCTATCTGAAAGTCTCTGGATTGTGATCATGAGGGATTTTTTTCCGTCAATTGCCATTTCCACTGCTGCTTCTCCTACAGCGTATGCCTGATCAAGATCTGTCTGTGAAGCCAAATGCCGGGCGGATCTTTGAAGGTAATCCGCAATTGCATAGTGGAATTTATATCCCAGTTCCTTTTTTATCGTTTGTGCCAATACCGGGGCAACGCCCCCCAATTGTTTATGTCCGAATGAGTCTTTGGTTCCCGCATCTGCTAGAAATTTACCATTTTTATATCTTGCACCTTCGCTGGCAACAATGACACAAAAGCCGTTGCGTTGAACGTTTTTCTTAACGTGAGACAAAAAATCTTTTTGATCAAATGGGACTTCAGGGAATAAGATCATATGTGGCGGGTCATTTTGTTTTTTGGCAATAAGCCCAGACGCTGCGGCGATCCATCCTGCATGTCTACCCATGACTTCAAGAATAAATACTTTTGTAGACGTTTCTGCCATTGACAGAACATCCAAACTTGCTTCGTGAGTTGAAACAGCAATGTATTTTGCTACAGAACCAAAGCCAGGGCAGGAATCAGTCACGGCTATATCGTTGTCGACCGTTTTTGGAATACCAATTGAGATTATTGGGAAATTCATTTTTTCTCCCATTTGAGAGACTTTCAATGCCGTATCCATAGAATCACCGCCCCCGTTATAAAAAAAATAACCAATATTATGGGCTTTAAAGACTTTAATCAGCCTCTGGTATTCTCTTTGGTTTTCCTCAAATCCTTTGAGTTTGTACCGAGCGGATCCAAATGCTCCTCCAGGTGTGTACAGCAGCGCAGCTATTTCTTTGTCACTTTCAAGACTCGTGTCAATCAGATTTTCGCTCAATGCACCAAGAATTCCATTTTTCCCAGCATAAACTTTTGCTATTTTTGTTTTGTGTTTTTTAGCAGTTTCTATGACACCACAAGCACTTGCATTGATGACTGCAGTTACCCCTCCGGATTGAGCATAGAACGCATTTTTGGTGAGCATTTTCTTTTTCATATCTTTGACGTTTACATATGATAGCGATAGATTAATTCTATTAATACAATATTGCCAACAAGAATTGGTACTGTGATCTTATGAGAATCATTTTATTAGGAGCACCTGGATCGGGCAAAGGCACTCAAGCAGAAAAATTAATGGATGATTTTGGTTTGCCTCAAATTTCAACTGGGAATTTGTTGAGGCAGGCAATTGCTGACGATACTGAAATAGGTAAACAAGCAAAAGAGATCATGGCTGCTGGCAATTTGGTTTCCGATGAAATTGTTCTTGATTTGATAAGAATTTCACTTGATAGTTCTTCCAGTCAGTCGGGCTTTGTTCTAGATGGTTATCCAAGAAATATTGCCCAAGCAGAATCATTAGACGTACTTCTGACTTCAATAAACCAACCATTGGATCATGCGGTCTTGATTGATGTTGATTCTGATACCTTGACCAAAAGGCTGTCTGGCAGACGCATGTGTTCTCTAACAGGAAAAATTCTTAATATTTATTTTTCCGATCAATCTGAGATAGACGAATGCCTGAGTTCAGGCGGTGAATTAATCCAAAGAAGCGACGACAATATTGAATCAATTACCAATCGTATCAATGTTTATAGGGAGCAAACCGAACCCTTGTTGGAGTATTATAAATCTATTGGACTCTTAATTATTGCTGATGGCAATGGCGAAATTGATGAGGTATACAAACGCGTACTGAAGTTAACAAACATGATGGATTAAAGATTTTTCAGGAGTGAGTTTAATTCTGCTCCTATTGCTTTATTTCGCCAGCCCGTTAATAGTTTTGAGTCGCTGTTTTTTTGACAAAGAGCCAACAGGTCTTTTTTACCAGCAAGTACTTCTGGAAAAATATTTAATTCCTTGGCTTTTACACTGATTATTTTACTGAGTTTTTCCAGCAAATATGGATCAGAATGAATTTTATAATTCTTATTAAATTTTGGCTTCAATTTTCCTACCCCTTCTATATTTTCTTTGTGTTGCTGAACCAATTTAGATATTTGTTTTAGTTGTGATTTTTTCAAATATCTATTTTTAATCCCAATACTTTCGAGGCGAGTTAAAGAAACTAACTCTTTTTTCGCCGTTTCTATCAAAGACTTGTCGCTCAGCAGCCATTGTCTAGGTAGATCCATTTGTATTGCGGTTTTTTCTCTCCAAGTTGCAAGTTTTACTGCTAAGTATTGATTTTTATTTTTAAGATTTTTAATTCCTGGAATTCTTTTCCACGCACTGTCAGGATTAAAAAGCTCTTTTTCGTTTGTTAAAATTCTTGATGAATCCTCCATGGCCCAACGATACCGTTCCTTTTCTTTCAATTTTTTTTCTAAAGAATTATGTAAATTTAGAAGATGATTTACGTCTTCGAGGGCGTATTCAATTTGTTTTAAATCAAGAGGTCGTTTACTCCAGTCACTTCTGGTTTCTGTTTTACTTATTACAATATTAAGTTCATCTTTTAAAAGCTGTTTAATGCCCACCTGAGGCGGATAACCCAGTAAAGCTGCACCAATTTGAGTGTCAAATATATTTTCTGGTATTTGGTTCTTGATAAGAAAAAGGATTTCTAAATCTTGTCTGGCCGAGTGAACAATTTTAAGTCTTTTGGGATTAAAAATTAGTTGCCAAACTTTTTTTAAGTTATTTTCTTGTAGGCAATCAATGCATCCTGTTCCTAAGTTAGATGAAATTTGTACTAAGCAGAGTTTGGGGTAATAAGTCCTTATGCGGACAAATTCAGTATCCAACCCAATGGTATTTGTCGATGAAATCATAGAAACGAAATTATTGATTAAATCTTCAGTTTCTAAAACATTTGGTAATTTTTGAGTATTATGCATAAATGTTTTCTGTTAAGAGAATTATAATAAAATTGGTTAGCTATGATTAACTTATTGAGTGTTTTTTGGAGAATAATGCTTAGGAAATCCAGTCCTGAGGAGCTTCCTGGTTCAAATTTTTTACTGATCAGTACGTTTGTTTTTTTTCTTCTTTCTCAAATCCCAGTTGGCATTAGGCTGTATGAGTCTTTAGGTGAAGTTTTCCAATTGTTATTTCTCGATGCTATCTTGCTGTCAGTTTGGCTGAGAATTATTGTGCAATTATCAGGCAAACTGGATCGATTTAAACAAAGTTTAATTGCGCTATTTGGAACAGGTGGCTTATTCAATTTAATGGTTGGGCCTTTCCTTTTTGTTTATGCGCCATACTTAAAAGAATTGAGCTCTTTAGATGAAATACAAATTCCAGCATGGATTACTTTGATTATATTCATCGTAACCATCTGGTCGGTATTGGTTATGGCGCACATATTCTCCAGGGCAATAGCAAAAACACCAAGTGTTGGGTTAGGGCTGGCCTTAGTCTACATGCTTATTAGTTTTTTAATATCGTCCTCAATTTCAGCACCTTGAATTCCAGAACCTGATGCACATCCATATTTTGGGAATCAGCGGCACATTCATGGGCAGTTTAGCTGTCTTAGCAAAAGACTCAGGGGCTACGGTTACTGGTTCTGATCTTAAGTCTTACCCTCCCATTAGCGATCAACTGGAAGACTTAAATATTAAGGTCATACCAAATTATGATATTGATCAGCTGCAACTTAAACCTGATCTCTTTGTCATAGGCAATGTGATGTCGAGGGGAATGCCTATTATTGAACAAATATTGACACAAAATTTACCCTATACTTCAGGTCCAAGGTGGTTGAAAAATAACATTTTAGACCAGAAACAAGTCATTGCAGTAAGCGGCACCCATGGTAAGACCACTATTGCAAGTCTAATCGCTTTTATTCTCAAGGATCTAGGGGCGGACCCAGGTTATTTGATTGGTGGAATACCGATTGGCTTTGACCGGTCATCGAACATTGGTACAGGTCCTATTTTCATTGTCGAAGCTGATGAATACGACACAGCATTCTTTGATAAACGATCCAAGTTTATTCATTACAAGTCGGATGTTTTATTAATTAATAATATTGAATTTGATCACGTAGACATATTCAACGATGTTGACCAAATTATTTGGCAATTTCATCAACTGCTTAGGACTCTTTCTCCACGAACAAGAATTATTGCTAACGGGGATGACTTAAATATTCAAAAACTCTTTGCATTAGGCGTATGGTCAGAGATTGATTATTTTGGTTCTAGCTTCAGTGATTCACAAAAGTGGACTTGTGCTCTTGATGATCATGGCCAATATAATTTATCCCTAAAGGGCAAGAAGTTAGAACCAATACACTCCAAACTTTTTGGCCAACACAATATGCTGAATGTAACCGCCGCTATCGCATCTCTTTCAAATTTGGGGTTGAACCCCAGAGAACTAATGGCAAGTGCACAAAATTTCATCGGTGTGAAAAGAAGGTTGGAATATCTAGGGAAATTTTCCAACATCCATTTGTTTGATGATTTTGCTCATCACCCAACAGCGATCAAAGCATCAATGGCAGCTATGAAAGCTAAATTCCACTCATCCCGGCTTTATGCAGTTGTTGAATTGGCTTCCAATACCATGAGGAAAGGAAGTTTGAAATCTGATTTAAAAGAATCTTTTCATGATGCAGATTTCGTCTGGATATTAGATTTTGGGGATGCCGAATGGGATATACAGAAAGAGTTCTTGGGCATTAAAAATGTTGGCATCGCAAAAAATATGGAGGATCTATCTGACCAGCTATGGAGCAAGTTAAAAGTTGATGATTCCCTCGTAATTATGACCAATAAGGATTCAGTTGGGATAAGAAACATTTTAATCAAAGGCCCACCAATCTAAGATAAAGTTTGATGTCAGATCAAAGGATACCAATCTTCCCCCTTAGAACCATTCTTTTTCCTGGTTCAAAGCTTCCTCTTAGAATCTTTGAACCGAGATATCTAGACATGGTTAGTGCTTGCATGCGTTCCAAGAGAGAATTTGGAATAGTATTGAGTAGAAAAGTCCCACAACCAGGCATGCTTGAAACCTATGCTACGGGAACCTTGGCGACGATTATCGATTGGAATCAGGGGAATGATGGATTGCTGGGTATTACCGTTCTTGGTACAAATAAATTTGAATTACTGTCTATGATAAAACAGGAAGATGGGCTAAATATTGGGGAGATAAAGATAATAGAAAGGGAAGAAGATTTTAAAGCACCACCAAATTTTGACAACATGATCAGCTTACTGGAGGCTATATTGGATGACATCGATCTACACGATGACAGAGAAAAGTTTTTTGAAAGCGCATCTTGGGTAAGTTTTCGCTATGCCGAAATTTTACCGCTGAAAATTGAGGATAAACAGAAATGTCTGGAAATTAATGATCCAATTTTAAGACTGAATTTCTTAGAACCTCTTATCAAACTGATAAGAGAAAAGTCCCAACAATGATTACAATTCAATCTATGCGAACCACTTTGGTTTCCAATTTTCCTGACTTGAATAATTTGATTTGCCTATAGCCTGGTTTGTTTGTATCTGGCTTCTCTGCATTTCCGCAAAATTGATAGCATGTGGAGGGGGTTGATAGCATCTTAATTGATCCCAATGCACTCTCGGACTCATGGTGAACGTGACCCCAGACAACAGCCTTTACATTGGATTGATTGGCAATTGAAGCAATAAATTGATCTGAATTTTCTAGCCCCACTTGATCGATCCAGAAACCCATTTTGATGGGTTGATGATGAAGGCATATAACTAGACTTTTATCTTTATTGTTTGCAATCAATTTTCTGAGTGAATGCATTTGTTGTTTTGTTATGCGGCCAGATTCTTTGTTCATTGAAGTGCTATCTATAGTTATTATCAACCAAGATTCTGACAGGGTTATTTTTTCAACTGATGAAGATTTTGTTCCAAAAACAGCGTGAAAATTCTTGTGGTTATCGTGATTACCTAGAATGGTAAAAACCGGTTTTTCAAAACGTTCTATTCCTTTCTGATAAGCCACATAACTTTTCTTGGTGCCATCTGCTGATATATCGCCCGAGACTAATATGAAATCTGGATTTTCATTGGTTTTAATACAATCTACTGTCCTTTGAAAGGATGACAGAGTATTCCACGATCTAACTTCAGTTTTTTTATTTTCGGTTAAATGTAGATCAGTGATTTGTATTAAAGAAATCAAATAGATTTGGAAGTAATGTATGTCTGATCAATATCGGTAGTAATCCGCTTTATAAGGTCCTTGCTCTGATACCCTGATGTACTCAGCCTGTTTCTTAGTAAGCTGTGTTAATTTTGCTCCAACTTTGTCCAAATGGAGACGGGCAACTTTTTCATCAAGTAATTTTGGAAGAACATAAACTTTCTTTTCATATTTGTCCGGATTCTGCCACAGTTCAATCTGTGCAAGTGTTTGATTTGTAAATGAATTTGACATCACAAAACTTGGGTGTCCTGTAGCACAGCCTAAATTAACCAATCTTCCTTCTGCCAGTAGAATAATTTTTTTACCATCTGGAAAAACTATATGGTCAACTTGTGGTTTAATATTGATCCATTCAAACTTTTTTAAAGATTCAACATCAATTTCATTATCAAAATGGCCAATATTACAAATAATGGATTGGTCTTTCATTTGTTCCATATGCGACAGGTTAAGGACATGATAATTTCCAGTTGCTGTAACAAAAATATCAGCCTCTGAGCAAGCATCCTCCATGGTTACAACACGATAACCTTCCATGGCTGCTTGCAGAGCACAAATTGGATCAATTTCCGTTACCCAAACCGTTGCACCGAGTGAGCTGAGGCTTTGAGCACAGCCCTTACCAACATCTCCATACCCGCAAACAACAGCAATCTTGCCAGCAATCATTACGTCTGTTGCCCGCTTGATTCCATCAACCAGGGATTCTCTACAACCGTACAGATTATCAAACTTAGATTTCGTTACAGAATCATTCACATTAATTGCAGGACATAAAAGCGTTGCATTTTCTTCCATTTCATAGAGTCTTTGTACGCCCGTTGTCGTTTCTTCAGAGATCCCTTTGACATTTTTTAAAAGCTCGGGGTATTTTTCATGCATTACCAAAGTAAGGTCGCCGCCATCGTCAAGGATCATATTAGGAACCCAACCATCGGGTCCTTGAATGATTTGTTCAACACACCACCAATATTCTTCTTCAGTTTCACCTTTCCAAGCAAAAACGGGCACGCCTTTCTTGGCCACAGCAGCAGCAGCATGATCTTGTGTAGAAAAAATGTTACAGGAAGACCATCTTACTTCTGCACCCAATGCAATCAATGTTTCAATTAGAACTGCTGTTTGAATAGTCATATGCAGGCACCCAGCAATTTGGGCTCCTTTGAGTGGTTTTTTTGACCCAAATTCTTTTCGTATTGCCATCAGGCCGGGCATTTCAGTTTCTGCTATTCCTATCTCTTTTTCGCCCCATTCGGCCAAAGCAATATCTGAAATTTTGAAATCCTGATTCCTATTTTTTGCTAACTCAATCACCATATTATTTTTCTCTATCAAAGATCATTACCCATTTTACTAGATTCTTTGCCTAATTATAAACCTGCTTGTTCTTTTAAAAGCTCAGCTTTGTCGGTTAATTCCCAAGAAAACCCTTCATTTTCCCTCCCAAAATGGCCATAAGCAGCTGTGTTCTTGTAAATTGGTTTTAACAGATCCAACATTTTAATAATCCCAAAAGGAGTTAAATCAAAATTCTCTTGAACC
>Ga0257113_1000867_pt1 | contig 10113 bp, 8 predicted proteins | sample LP_taG_4_FD_191568 | JGI IMG/M metagenome (GOLD analysis project Ga0257113, IMG submission 191568) | Marine microbial communities from Northeast Subartic Pacific Ocean, Canada - LP_J_2015_P26_2000m | ecosystem: Environmental > Aquatic > Marine > Oceanic | place: Canada: Northeast Subartic Pacific... | reverse complement strand
ATAAACGCAATTATTTTTAATGAAGCGGAAAGTGCCCTTTATATTTCCATCCGCCACCTTTCTAGAATTATAAAGATTGATTATCCCAGTGGAAATATTATTTGGGATATGGGGCATTATATGCCCTCTGGTGATGTTGATATGGGACATGACCTTGGATTTAGCTGGCAACACGGCCTTCAAATATTAACTAACGGAAATATAGTTACACTTGATAATGGCAATAGAAGCGAAATATTTCTTGATACTGATTTTGAAACTTCAAGAGGTATTGAAATAGGTATAGAAGAAAACAATGGAGAGTATTCTGCAGAAATTGTATGGGAATATAGCTTGCCTGCGAACCTATTTGGTGCTGCTTCCGGGAATGTCCAAAAACTTGAAAATGGGAACTATCTTATTACTACCGCAGGCGGGGGTGGAACTGTATTAGAGATAACTACAGAAGACGAAATTGTATGGCAAGCAAATCTAAACCTAAGCTTACCAAGTGGCGCTGTGTATAGAGCAAATCGTATTTCAAGTTTATACCCAAATGTTTCACAATTAGGAGTTGATGGTCATATACCGTCAATAACTGATTTTCATTTAAACGCACCTTATCCAAATCCTTTTAATCCTACGGTTAATATTGACTTTTCTATAATAGAAAAGTCAGTTATTCACTTGTTAGTTTATGATATTAAAGGCACTGAATTAGAAACCATTTACAGTGGTATTAAATATCCCGGAATATATAAATATAGCTGGAGTGCAGAAAAATATCCTTCAGGCACTTATTTTATAAAGCTTGAAACTGAAAAACAAAAAGAGATAAAAAAAATAGTTTTATTGAAGTAGGAATAAAATTAAAAGAAAATATTTTATGAAGTTAATATTGCGATATATTGTAGCTATCAGTTTTTGTAGTCAGTTATGTTTTCCCCAGTGCGACTCTAGCTATACCTACATAAACGATTTCCCAAGTTCGGTCACAATCCTTGCTAATGGAGATAGTTGTTTCTTTGACAATGACCTAGATGCATTGAATGATATTATTACTGCAAACCAATTATCATATGAAACCCCTCTTCATCTTGGAACTCAGACATGGCTTAGTGGAAGGTTAAGGTTTTTTGTTGCTGGAAATTATTGGGGTGGTGTGGAATCTCCATTAAGTATATTGCCTGAGAGCATAGGAAATTTGGATGATTTGAGAGCATTGTATCTTGAGTGGAATAATTTATCAATCTTACCTGAAAGTTTTTATCAACTCACAAATCTTATGTCCCTTTATATTTCCAATAATCAGATAGAGGAAATCGGTGAAGGTATTGAAAACTTGAATAATTTATATTTTTTAGATTTAGGCTATAATCAAATTCCATCCATTCCTGATTCATTTTGTAATTTGGAAAATTTAACCTATTGGTGGATGTTTAATAATGAACTGGATCAGCTCCCCGATTGTATCTGTTCATTGAATATCAATTGGAATGATGATGATGCGGGCGGCTATCCCTATTTTGCAATTGGAGGAAATAATCTATGTGTTAATATTCCAGATTGTATTGAAAACAGTGAATATTTTCATATTAGTTTAGATCAGTTTTATTATACCTGGCCTGTAACAGATTCACAAAATTGTGATGGACTATACAATTCGTATGAATTTATTAGCCCTGTAGATTTTAATCTTTCACAGCCCTATCCTAACCCTTTTAATCCTGAAACGGTCATAACCTTTGAAGTTTCGAAAAAGGCTTATATACAATTAGAAGTTTTTAATATAATAGGTAAAAAGATCGCAACTTTGCAGAAAGGGTATTTTGAGCCGGGTCTGCATAAAACTATTTGGAACGGACAAAACTATCCATCAGGAGTTTATTTAATCAGGATGAAAACGGAAGATTATTCTCAATTACGAAAAGTAATATTGATGAAATAAATTATTTAGAAAAAATATTTTATTTCCATTCGAATATGTGAAAAACTCTCCATTTGATTAAACCTGTATAATTCTTTATCAGGATGATCATCTTTTCCTTTTATATTAGTTATCCCAAGAAGAAATTTCAAATTCTGTGTAACATCATATTCAGCAGTAAACCCCCAAAGGGATCCCCAGATATCGAACGTTTTGGTAGAATCTTCAGGATTTGCAATATCGAATAAACTCAAAATATTTATTTTTAATTGGTTATCTAGAAATGTTTTCTCAAGACTGAAAAGAACTGTTTGTTTTGAGAGTACAGCCAATGGTGTTCCTAATCCCGGTGTAAATAAATTTTTTGGATTAAAACTTCCAGATGCAAAATTGAAATTAGGAATGTTAATGGTGTCATTGATTGGCAAAATATTGGAGCTATAATTAAGAGTATCATAATGGAAAAACTGAGTTGTGAATATTATGTCATATGGAAGCTCTGTTTCCATTTGTATTGTAGTTTGGAAATAATCTACGTTTTCGTTCATAGGGTAGGATAAATGGAGGGAGTCATAGGCCGCAATTCCTTCAGTTGCAGCATATGCATATTCGTTTAATGATTGGCTGTATAGCTCACCATCATGATATCGACCAATGTTATTGTTTACATCGTGGGTTCCGAACAATGCGAAATCTCCACGGACTGTGAACCATTCGGATAATATTGTACCACCCAAGCCCATCACATCAGTTTTTCTGTAACCAAATAATATATCAAGACGTGGTCGATCAAGTGATGCTCCTTGGCCCCAAGCATTAATTCCCGTAAAATTAAACATACGATCATAACCTTGAAAAAAGGACAATCTCAAATCTCCCATGCTAAATGAACGTTCTAGAAAGGCACCAAATTCGAATGGATTTCCTCCAAGGTCAAACATCTGTTTTTCTTCCGGTATTATTGGTAAACTTATTGGAAATTCAGGATCATTCAGGGGAAACCTGTTTGTTTGGTGAAATGGAGATAAGACGGCACCAAATTTCCAATTATTAAAATAAACATTTAATGCGGCAGAATAAGATCCCAGCTTCCGGTCACTGCCTTGAAAAAACAGGTAATAATAATCAAAAGCGTTTACTACATCCAGCGGGCTGTTTTCATCCACGCTCCCCCAGGTGTGAATTTGTTTTCCCACTTTGATTTCCCCAAAATTCGTGTACCAGGTCAAATATAACTCTCTCAAGTCCCATAAGAAATCCTGGGGGGTACTGCTTGATAGATAATGAGAGTGACTTTTTGGTGCGTATTCCATTGCAAGGTCAGCATAGATTTCAAGATTTTCATTCTGATGCTGAAGAGTTAAATCAAACATTCGATAGGGGAGGTTGATTAAAGAATTATCTGATAAATGAGCCATATAGTACAAATCTATATATCCTGAATAACTAGTACTGCCTTGCCCAAATGCCAATCCATTAAATAGTAATAATAATGATAGAAAAAATTTAGGTCTCATATATTGATTTCTGATATGTTTAGTTATTTATTGCTTTGTCTGTAGCTTCCAAAAGCCAATTTAAAACTTCATTTCCTTGGGTTTTCCATGCTCTTGGCAAAGCCCAATCTGGAAAGTCTCCCAGAAGTTCACCATTCCATGTATATATAACTTTAGTTTCATTATTGTTTACGGGAGAAAGTCGCCATTCTCCAGCTGCATTAACAAGCCTAATATAGGATTTCATCAGAGTTGCTTTTTCATGGTTCACTGCGCGAAATTGATAGAGCAGATCATTACCGGTCAAATGAGTGGTATATTTTACTATATAATCCCGACTTGCAATGGGGAAAGGCATGTCAAGCATGATATGAACAATTTCTGGTTCCAGTATTGTTGTAGTTTCAATCCGTTTAAATACGTTGGGATAATTGGCTTTATCTTCAAGAATTTCTGCGATATTGTCCATTGAAAAAGGAAATGTTGTCTGTGCTTTACACCATGGGACATCACCTTCTTCAGCCCATCCAATCCATATTTTCTTATCCTGAAGTACGTTCCAGTTTTTCACATTATGTAGTGGCTCTGCACTTAGAGCATGTCCATATATAACAAACAGGAATAAACCTGTGATGTAAAAGGAACTTTTGTTAAATGAAGATAATAAGTTGGTCAGTTCAATTCTCAGGTTAAAAATGTTTCATAAATTTTTGAACAGTCAGATCGAATTTGTTCTGTACTGAGTCCGAATTTTTCCAAATTATATTGGTGTTTGCTTTTGAAGGTTATTTGACTTTCAGCTGTTTGTTGTATTGATTTCATTAAATCCGTTGAAGGTTCTTGATTGAGAAATTGGAATATTTCTGTCATAAGTCCATCAAAATTATTCATCATTTTATCAAAATGTACAATCATCACTTTGGAACGGTCGATACGATTATTGACCCAGTCATCCTGAAATCGAACTAAAAGCGTAACGAGTGCTTTATACAATCTTTCGATATACTTTTTCCGTTTATCTTCAGGCAAATCCCAGAATCCAAACCGTTTGTCCAGTACCCCGGTAACAAGACTAAGGCCGGAGGGTATCACACTGAGGGGATCACGAACCATATAGAGAATTTTTGCATCAGGAAAGCGCGTCATGAATCTGGGAAGGTTTGCACTGATTGAAAATAATTTTGCGATGATTTTATCATTACTGGATTGTTTGAGTACTCTTCTCCAGATAGATTCAAGCCAGTTGAAATCTCTTGCAGACGTATCCCTGATTTTCGGATCAAACCATTCAAACAAATCCTCTTCTGCCCAGGAAAGAATAAATCCGTAGAGAAAGAATCCATCAAAATACCTAAATAAAATTGATGCATCATCTGTTTCCACAGATCGGAGACTTGTCTTGTGAGCTTCAGTAGAATGATGACGGGTGGGACTTATGAGTTCTAGGATAGGTAATAGGGGTCGAATACATTTTTGGATCAAAACAGATGGATAGAGCAATTGCCAGAGTTGAGCACCGGCACCTATTTTATTTTTTACTAAAAAACGATGTAGAAATGTTGTTCCAGACCTTGGATTTCCTACAATCACAATGGGATTTGTTATCTGTCTTTTTCTAATACTTGGATAGAATATTTTGTCCATAAACATGCCGAGACTGATCATGAGCCGTAAAATAGATATAAGAAGACCTGAAAAAATGGGAGAAATCCAGATACCAAAGGAGTGACCAATTGTCAGGTAAGCTTTATTGAGTCTATTTAAAGTAGATATGTTCGATTTCATTAGTGAAAATTATTGTTATTACGTTCATATGTTAAAGTGTACTGAAAAAATATAGGCCAATTTTTATGATAAACTTTACTAACCTTAATTGAGGTTATTCCCATATATGAGTATATTTAAGAAATAAATCGTTTGAAAATAACGGAAAATCTATTTAACAAGCAGGATATTATATGAAAAATAAAATTGTTGTACTATTTATTGGATTTTTATTTCAGTTCATAGGGGCAGAGGTGTTTGAAGGCTATGCCATTTTTACGCAAGGTTCTCCTGGCGGACCAGGCGGAGGCGGAGGCGGAACCACGTATATTATGGATCACAATAGTACAGTGATCAAATCATGGTCTCATACGCGGGGTGCTGCAAGCCTTCCATATCTTCTCCCAGACAGTTCATTTATTTATCCGTACCGTGTACAAAATCCATCAATGAATGCCGGTGGAGTTGGTGGAGGGATTCAACGGATCACGTGGGACAATGATATCCTCTGGAATTATACCTTTGCAAATGCTACCTATCAGCATCATCATGATGTAGAACCGCTTCCTACTGGCAATGTTTTGATAATTGTATGGGAGGCCAAAACGGCACAAGAAGCTTATGATATGGGGAGACAGACAATAGATAACCCCCTTAATGTTATGTGGTCCGAGGCAATCTTAGAATTAAATCCTATCACAGGTAATATAGATTGGGAATGGCATTTATGGGATCATTTGATACAGGATGTGGATTCTGGTTTGCCAAATTATGGGGTAGTATTTGAACATCCGGAATTATTTGATATAAATAATGGAGCTGCTGGAAGTAGCGGGGGCCCCGGAGGAGCAAATGGTGATTGGATGCACTTAAATGCCATAAATTATAATACTGAATTAGACCAAATCGTAATTTCATCCGCTAAGCAGAATGAAATATTGGTTATAGATCACAGCACCTCAACGGAGGAAGCAGCTGGCCACACTGGTGGAAATTCAGGGAAAGGTGGAGATTTTTTATATCGTTGGGGGAACCCACAGAATTATGACCGGGGAAACAACGATGACCATATTTTGGGTCATCAACATGGAGTCAACTGGATTCATGAGGATTCTCCGGGAGCAGGAAATCTGATCCTTTTTAACAATCATCATAATAACAACAATTCTGGAGCTGTGATTGAATTTATCACTCCAGTTGATGAAAATGGCAATTATCCCATCGGAAATGGAGAGCCATGGGGACCTGAATCATTTATCATGATCTATAATGATATTCACACTCAAATGCAGGGAGGAGCTTTCCGCCAGCCGAATGGGAATACACTAATTACCGACTGTGATGATGCATATATTTTTGAGATAAATTCCAGTGGTAATCTTCAGTGGGAGTATAATCCGAGTGGTGACTATCAGATTCCGCGGGCTCAAAAGTATGGATTGGATTATTTTGACCATACTGAAGAATTTATTTCTATGGAAATTTCTCACTCTGCTGGATGGAACCTTGTGGGCTTGCCTATTGAGGTTGAAGATTCTTCCTATGAAATTCTTTTCCCGGAGTCAGTGGATGGAACCCTGTATTCATTTGGTATGGGATATATATTGGAAACGGAATTATTAGTTGGAACGGGATATTGGCTTCGGTTCACTAACGATGGGATCAGCACTATTACTGGTTACGTTGTGGATAATTTGGAAATAAGCCTGATGGAAGGATGGAACTTGATTTCCGGGATTACCAATCCTATTGTTATAAATAACATTGGTGATCCTGGCGGAATTATTATCCCGGGGACCTTTTATGGGTTTGGTAATTCGTATGGGAATGTAGATGTTTTGGATCCTGGTGAAAGTTACTGGGTGCGCACAAACGGTGCAGGGGTAATTACCTTTCAGGGGGGTTAGTAAATAATTAAGGAGAAATTATGAAATTTGATACGAAAATTGTGAGAGCCGGAATTGAACCGGATCCAACCACAGGTGCAATCGTTCCGCCAATTTATCAAACAGCAACCTATGTTTTGCCGGAGGTTGGTAGAGATTTAGGATTTGATTATACCCGTTCTGCTAATCCAACCAGAGAAATATTAGAAAACAATTTAGCTGCTATAGAAGGAGGAAGATTTGGTACCTGTTTTTCCAGTGGGATGTCCGCAGTGGATAGTGTTTTAAAATTACTGAAAAAGGGTGACCATGTAGTTTGCTCCGATGATGTATATGGAGGAGTATCTAGACATTTTAACAATATTTTGGTGAACTATGGATTGACATTTACCTATGTGGATTCATCCAATCCGGAAAATGTGGAAAATGCCATCACATCTGAGACGAAACTTTTCTGGATTGAGACACCGACAAATCCACTTCTCAAGATTACCGATTTGAATGCAATATCAAAAATTGCAAAGAAACATCAAATTTTATTTGGAGTAGATTCCACGTTTGCTACGCCTGTTTTTCTACGTCCGTTTGAATTTGGCGCTGATATTGTGATGCATAGTACCACAAAATATATCAGTGGCCATAACCAGATCATAGGAGGTATCATTATCACCAATGATAAAGAAATCCACGAGCGGATGAAATTTGTTCAGAAAACTATTGGAGCTGTCCCCAGTCCATTTGATTGTTGGCTTACTCTCCTGGGTGTTAAAACTCTTCATCTCAGAATGGAACGCCATGCTTCCAATGCACAAGCTGTAGCGGAATTTTTGGAATCACATCCACTGGTGGAGAAAATAACCTACCCCGGATTAAAATCCCACCCACAATATGGAGTTGCAAAAGAACAGATGGATGGATTTAGCGGTATGATCTCCTTTGAATTGAAAGGTGGAATTCCTGCAGGAACTACTGTGATGAATAATATCAAATTATGTTCTTTGGCAGAAAGTCTTGGTGCGGTTGAAACTATGATCACTCATCCAGCTACCATGACCCATGTGGATGTTCCTGCGGTGGAACGTCATGCCCGCGGCCTCACCGATGGATTAGTTCGAATTTCAGTTGGGATTGAAGACCCGGATGATATTATAGATGATTTAAAACAGGCTTTGGAAAAAGTGTGATCCTTTAGAAATTATTTGAGAACAGCAAATATCATCCTCCTTGTTGTTTAAGATGATTTATCTGAAATTTTGCTCATTATATATTCAGCCATAGCGGTAATGGTTAGACTGGGATTTACACTTAAATTGACAGGAACGATGGATCCATCTATCACATAAAGACCTTTGTATCCATGAATTTCTCCAGCATGATCAATGACACCTTCTACTGAACTTTCAGACATGACACAGCCTCCCAAGATATGTGCTGTAGTTGATGTATTGAATAATACTTCCGGCAAAACACTGAGAGGTTCTCCCTTTACTTTTTTGGCCATTCGTTCCGCAAAGTCATTTGCGATGGGAATATAAGAAGGCACTTTTTTATCTGTATCCCAATGAGAGTTCATTGATTGTCTGCCTAAGCGCCACCACCGTGATTTATATTCAAACCGCATATAATTATCTATCTTCTGCATCACCAACAGGATGGTTGACCTTTGAGCCCAGCCGAATACATTGAGATTTTTTAAGAATTTAAAAGGATGCCGTATAATAGTTCCCAGAAAATAGAGAAAACGAGGCCATTTAGACCCGCCCCCAACGAGCAATGTTCCTAGGCCTGCCATTGCATCCTGTCCTTTCCCAAAACGAACTGTTTCGATATGGGTGTGTTCGTCCGGATAAATGCCAGAGGTAATTGCTATACCTTTAGAATAATCAATATCCTTTTTTTTCGCTTTTACTCCAACAAGTGCTTCACTGTTTGTTCGAACAAAATTACCCAACTGATCCGAAAGTTTGGGCAATGAACCTCTGTTTTTACACTGCAAAAGAAGCTTTACAGATCCCATGACACCGCCTGAAAAAATCACATTTTTCGCGTGAAATAATTTTAGGGGACTGAATAATTTTGTTATTCTTTTTGTACGGAGTTCATATCCGGACTCGAAACTGGGTTTTACATCCAATACTTTTGTCTCTGGTATGATAGTTACTCCAAGTTGTTCAGCAAGATATAGATAATTTTTGTCCAAAGTATTCTTTGCTCCCACCCGGCAGCCTACCATACATCCCCCGCAAAAAGTACACCCGGTTCGTTCAGGCCCTTTGCCTTCAAAATATGGATCGGAAACTGTTTTGTTTTCCTTACCAAAGAATACTCCCACGTCATTTACATGAAATGTGTTTCCTTTTCCAATATCTTCTGCACAGCTTTTCAGCAATTTATCGGCATGGGTGATTTGCTTGCTGGGTGTTGCACCAAGCATTTTTTGAGCAATTTTGTAGTAGGGTAATATTTTTTCTTCCCATCTCTGAATACCCCATGCTGGATCTTTAAGCACTTGATCTGGCGGTATGAGTAAATTATTAGCATACACAAGACTCCCTCCTCCAACCCCAGCACCATGGAGAATGAACACATCTTTTAAAAGTGTCATAGCTTGAATGCCGAAAAAATATAGTTTAGGAAACCAGAGGTATTTTCTGAAGTTCCAATTTGTTTTTGGTAAATCTTCAGTTTTATATCGTTTCCCTTGTTCTATCACCGCGACTCTGTATCCCTTTTCTGCTAGTCTGAGGGCAGATACAGAACCACCAAATCCGGATCCAATAATAATATAATCGTAGTTAGAGGCCATATTTTTTTCCATAAAAAATTAGGGAAATCCTCTTTATCAGAAAAGAATATTAAGTTATGTACCCATTATCAATTCTATTCGTATTCATAATTTTATTCGTAATATTAAGTGTGTTGTTTTTGATAAGAAAAGAAATCAATAAATGAAGGGTTTAATTGTACTATGAAGAAAATTGAGAGTATAAAGAATCTGGTGTAAATTATTTGAATAATTGACCATGAGTATTTTTTTTTGTAGGACATTAATATTAACTTT
>Ga0257113_1000865_pt1 | contig 10119 bp, 7 predicted proteins | sample LP_taG_4_FD_191568 | JGI IMG/M metagenome (GOLD analysis project Ga0257113, IMG submission 191568) | Marine microbial communities from Northeast Subartic Pacific Ocean, Canada - LP_J_2015_P26_2000m | ecosystem: Environmental > Aquatic > Marine > Oceanic | place: Canada: Northeast Subartic Pacific... | reverse complement strand
CTCGCAGAAACCGCCGCCGCCGTCAGGCGCGACGCCCAACTCCTCGACCATCTCCCTCAGCAGTGCGAATGCAGAGACGCGATCCCCTCCTCTCTCGGAGAGCCACTCCGGATGAGATTCGGCAGCGGCCCTGTCGGTCCTGCTGATGCCGCCACCTGGGAACGACCAGACGTCAGGGAAGGCGGGAAGCTCGGAGACGCGGTGCCCCAGCAGTATCTCGTGTCCTCCGGCACGCTCCCTGCTGAGAATCACGGAGGCTGACGGATGAGGGGTCGTAATCTTGGATTCTGGCATATCCATCCCCTCCGGCAACTCTCCCATATCCATTCGACGTGGTGCGACGCTTCAACCTCGCTACAATAACGATTGAATACGTAATCCAACCTTCGCAGAGCATGGACTCGTTCACCATCGCGAACACCAGCACCAGCACGGGCGAGAGGCTGCATCAGGCCGAGATGCCGCGGTTCGGTCTAGGAGTCTACCTTATGGGCGAGCCCGGCGAGTGCAAGGCCTCCGTGTTGTACGCGCTCGAGCAGGGCTACAGGCTGATTGACACCGCGATGGCCTACGGTAACGAGGACGAGGTGGGCCAAGCCATCAGGGAGTCGGGAATCCCGAGGGAGGACATCTTCGTCGTAACAAAGTTACGACAACCCCACGCCAACAGCCATGAGGAGACGCTTCAGAGGTGCCAGCAGAGCCTCGAGAACCTCGGTCTCGACTACATGGACCTGTACCTGATCCACGCCCCACCCAAGGACCTCAGCGCTAGGGCCCCGGTGTGGCACGGCATGGAGGAGTGCCTGTCCAACGGCTGGACCCGCTCCATCGGGGTTAGCAACTACGGCGCACAACACCTCGACGCCATGCTGTCCTACGCGAGCGTGATGCCTTCAGTCAATCAGATCGAAATCAACCCGTGGCTCCAGCGCCCTGCGCTACGAGCGGCCACAGAGGGCGTGGGAGCGAAGGTGATGGCCTACTCCCCACTCGCCCGCGGTCACAAACTGGCCGATTCGGGAATATCCGAGATAGCCGCCTCGCTGGGCTGCACGCCCGCGCAGGCCGCCATCAAGTGGTGTTTCGATGTAGGCGCTATCACCATACCGAAGTCGAGCAGCCCCACTAGGATACTGGAGAACCTCGCTTCGCTCGAGGTGGACCTGTCTGGAACCGAGGTGGCATTCACCGCACTGGAGGAGTCTTACATATCTGGATGGGACCCGACTTCGGAGCCGTGAGTTTGACATGAAGGCCCCTGAGACCATCGAGGAGGAGCTCGAGATCATAGCGGAGGCGATAAACGCCGGAATCGACCCGTTCCCACCCAAGAAGGAGCCGAACCGATGGGTCAAGCCCGCCTTGGGGTGGTTCATGGTCATCATCATGGTGAGTTGGGTCTCACAGTTGCTCTACCGCTCACTGTGACGCGGTTGTGGTAGTCCCTCCCGGATTCGAACCAGGGTCGTGGGATCCAGAACCCCACATGATGGACCACTACACTAAGGGACTATTGGGTGACGGAGTCGGATTCGCTATTTCAACGAATCCGACTGTCGAAAGAGGCTACTCAGGCCGCGCGAAGGGCGGCGTTGACATCGTCTAGGCTCTGCCTGCTGGGCCTCATTTCGGCCTCGCTGAGGCCGGACAGAGGCGCCTCGGTCAAGCCGAGCACCTCGTCCGCGGTCTGCAGGCCCGCTTCGTAGTACAGCAGACCGGTCACGTGGCTGTTCCCACGCTCTGCTTGGTGTATCGCCTTGAGCGCGGACATAGCGTCGGACGGGTCGTGGTCACTGCCGATCGTCTCGAGCCTGAGGGTCGAGCCGTCGAACATCTGGATGTCCTCATACTCGCCCTCGGGGATGTCGACCTCCTCCATCGGCGTGAAGTGCGGGATGTAGTCGAGCAGGTGCAGCACCTCGTCGTTCGCCTTGACGTAGTTGTACGACTTGTAGGACTCGTCGTTGTTGGAGAAGGTGACACACGGCGAGATGACGTCGATGACCGCCATGCCGCGGTGGCCCATGGCCGCTCGGACCAGTGCGGTGAGCTGCTTCTTGCTGCCGGAGAACGAGCGAGCGACGAAGCTGCAGCCTAGGTTTATCGCCATGGCGCAGAGGTCTATCGGTGGCTGCGCGTTGGCCTCTCCCTTCTTCTTCCTGGAGCCCTTCTCCACCGTAGCGCTGTACTGCCCCTTGGTCAGCCCGTAGACCCCGTTGTTCTCGATGATGTAGACCATGTCGAGGTTCCTGCGGATGGCGTGGACGAACTGCCCGATGCCGATGCTGGCGGTGTCCCCGTCACCGGTCACTGCGATGAATGACAGGCTTTTGTTGACCATGTTCGCCCCGGTGGTGACGGAGGGCATCCTGCCGTGGACGGTGTTGAACCCGTGGCTCTTGCCGAAGAAGTAGGCGGGCGTCTTCGAGGAGCATCCGATGCCGCTCATCTTGGCGATGCCCTCCGGCGGGATGCCATTCTCCCAAGCGGCTTGGATGATGACGTTCGAGACCTGGTCGTGACCGCAGCCGGGGCACAGTGTGGACTTGCCACCGGTGTACTCGGACTTCTCCAAGTCGATCACATTGAGCTTGATTATGCTCACGCCACCACCTCCAGGACATCCAGTATCTTGTCGGCGTAGACCCGAGCACGCGGAGGTATGCCGTCGGTGTAGGCCACACTGTGCAGACGCGCCAGCAGGTTGGAGGGCAGCTCCTTGCGCAGAATCCCGTACAATTGCCCGTCGCGGTTGATCTCGAGCACGATCACCTTCTCGTGGCGCTCGATGAAGCCCTCGACCTCGGAGTGGTATGGCAGCGCTCGGACCCGGCAGGTACTGACCGAGAGACCGGTCGACTCCAGCATATCGTCGATCTCGGTGATCGAGTTCTCCATCGAGCCGTAGTAAATCACACCAATCTGCTGTTCCTCCTCTTCCCTGATGAGAGGGGCCGGAAGCAGGTCGCGAGCGCCGTCTATCTTCCTGCGCAGGCGCGAGACCGTGGCGTAGTACACATCGGGGTCTTCGGAGTAGATTCCGTCCTCGTCGTGCCCCGTGCCACGGTACAGGATGGGGTCCAGACCGCTGCCGGGCAGGGTCCGGTACGGGATGCCATCGCCGTCGACGTCCCTGTAGCGCCCGTAGTTCGCTACCGCGTCCATCTCCTTCTGAGTGCGTATGACCTTGCCTCTGTCCATCGGAGTCGAGGGGTATTCGAAGCCGGCTGTCGACCAACGGTTCATCCCGAGATCGAGGTCGCTGAAGCCGAAGACGACGGTCTGGAGCCTCTCTGCGTAGTCGAATGCCTTCCAACCGTACTCGAAGCACTCGTCGACGGTTCCTGGTATCAGCACCACGTGCTGGGTGTCGCCGTGGCTAGCCTCGTAGAGCATTGAAAGATCGCCCTGTTGGGTGCGGGTCGGAAGCCCGGTAGAGGGTCCGACCCTGTTGATGTCCCAGATCACGCCAGGAACCTCGGCGAAGTAGGAGAGCCCGATGAATTCGGACATCAGCGAGATTCCCGGGCCGCTGGTGCAGGTCATGCCTCGTCCGCCGGCCCAGCCGGCCCCGACCACCATTCCGGCAGCTGCCAACTCGTCCTCTGCCTGAATTACCGCGCAGGTCGTGCCACCATCGTCGGCCTCTCTGAGTTCTGGGAGCCATTCGATCATGCTCTCAGCCATCGAGGAAGATGGGGTGATGGGGTACCAGGACAGCAGGTTTACGCCCCCGTATATGGCGCCTAGGGCCACGGCTTCGTTGCCCTCCACGAGGAAGGTGTCCGGGTCCTTGTCCCGGGACTCGACATGATAGGGGGACTCATCAGCCCAGTTCTCGGCCGCGTAGGCCCGGCCTTCCCCGATCGCCCGCAGGTTGAACTCGATCGCCTTCTCCTTGCCCTTGAACTGGTTCGACACGCATTCGTTGATCACATCCTCGTCGATTCCCAGCAAGTGGGCTAGGCCGCCGACGTAGTACATATTACACATCAAGCGAGCCAACTTGGGATTGATTCCTCTGGCCATCTTCGTCATCGGCATCCCGAAAGCGGGGCAGTCGTCCCTGTCGATGGGTAGTTTGACGTCCTCATTGTAGACTACCAGTGTCCCCGGCTCGAGCTTCTCGAGGTCCTTTCTCCAGGAGTCCTTGTTCATCAGAACCTGGATGTGCGCCTTGTTCCCAGGAGCCTGATAACCGTCATCGCTGGCTCGGATGATGAACCACGTGGGCAGACCCGCGATGTTGCTGGGGAAGAGGTTCTTCCCGCTCACTGGGACCCCCATTTGGAACATGGAATTAAGGAGAATCAGGTTCGAGGACTGGGAACCAGTCCCGTTCGCTGTTGCAATGTTGATTGTGAAGTCGTTGTAGATGTGCTCCATCGTTTCCTGCTTCTCCTATGGTTGGCTTGGCTCTACCTAGGCTCTCGCGCATGATGACCCGGTGATAATCAAGTCTTAGCCATTACCGTTCAAAAGTCACCGAGAATTGACTGAATGAGCATCCGCTGCCATTTTCAAGGGATGCGCTTTCGGGCGCGCTATGGCCATCCCCGAGGCGCTGAAGAATTCTTGGGACGAAGCGATCCTCCTGACCGAGTCAGGAGAGCCTGAAAAGGCACTGGAACTACTGCGCTCAGAGGCTTGGGATGCCTGCGAGAACGGTGCACAGCAAGCCAGAACACTGCGTTTCGCGGGCGATGCTGGAACCGCGCTTGGCGAGGAAGACACCGCTAACCAGAGGCGCCACTGGCAACGCGCACACAGGAACTACCGCAAAGCGTTGAACTTCGACCCCAAGAACAAGGAGACACGACGCCGCATGAACAAGCTCGCATCCCTGATGGATGAGAATGCGATTTCACTCGGAGTCGGCTTCCAGATGTTCGATGAGGGTAACCCGACTCCAGTGGGACTCATCGTCCTCCTCGTTGTCGGCATGCTGCTGTTAGTCTCATTCAAGGTGATTACGGATTGGCTCGATAAACCAGAAGAGAACCCTATCGTCACCTTGGAGATATCGTATATGGCCAGTGGATCCGGGGAGCGGACGACGGCATTCATCGAAATCGAACTCTACCAGGAGGACGCCCCGTTGCACGTCGAGAACTTCCTGTTGCTGGTCGATGACCTCCGTTACGACTTCACGACGTTCCACAGGGTGATTGACGACTTCATGGTTCAAGGAGGGGACTTCGAGAATCGGGATGGAACAGGCGGCTACACCGGAAAGTGGTTCGGCTACTGCAACGGCGATGAGCACGATGATTCTGGCAACAGGCACACCTCCGAGACATGCGAGTTGTCACGATGGTCCTTGCCCGGCGAGCACACTAACGGCTTGACGCATGTTCCGGGCGCGCTTGCTGCAGCCCACTCAGGTCTCAACACCGACTCGAGCCAGTTCTACATCGTGCCCGAGGACAGCACCCCATTCCATCTCGATTGGCAGCCTGGCAAGGATTGCAGTCAGGAGTCCTGCCACACCGTCTACGGCCAGGTGATCAGCGGTCTGGAACACATCACGGCAATCAGCGAGGTCGAGACTGGGAGCAACGACGTCCCTGTGAACGAGGTCCGGCTGATGCACGTGACTTTGAACGAGTGAACCCGGCCAATCGGTCTGGCTTTCAATGAGTCAACTTCATGGAGCACACCATAGCCGGTATCACCGTAGGTGATGGCATGGGCGCTAGCGACCCCTTCGGTGCGATGTCCGCATTCACGACCAGTGATGGCTCGTCCGCCTCGTTCATGGACATCGGAGCCCTCGGTAGGGAAGAGGGCTGCAACCTCGACAATCTCCCGGTCTCGATACGGATCCTACTCGAGACCGCTCTACGCAAGTGCGACGGATTCCTAGTGACCGAGGACGACGTCCGACGCATCGCAGCATGGTCACCGACGATGACTCCCGAGGAGATTCCATTCAGCCCCAGCAGGGTGATCCTGCAGGATTTCACAGGAGTCCCCGCCGTAGTCGACATCGCCGCCCTCAGGGATGCGATGGTGGCACTGGGTGGCGACCCGGAGGTGGTGAACCCGCAGGTCCCCGTCGATCTGGTGATAGACCACTCGGTCCAGGTCGATGTCTCTGGCCGCTTTCCTAATGCTCGTGAGCGCAACCTCGAGATTGAGTACGAGCGCAACTTCGAGCGATACAAGTTCCTCAAGTGGGGTCAGCAGAGCCTCGACAACTTCCGTGCCGTTCCCCCCGGCCGCGGTATCGTCCATCAGGTCAACCTCGAGTGGATTGCCAGCGTAGCCCGTGAGGAAGGCGGTTTGTGGATTCCCGACACCCTTGTCGGCACCGACTCCCACACGACGATGATCAACGGCCTCGGAGTCCTCGGCTGGGGCGTCGGTGGGATTGAGGCCGAGGCCGTGATGCTCGGACAGCCGATCTACATGCTACTGCCGGAGGTTGTCGGATTCGAGCTCACGGGTTCCATGCAGCCCGGTGTCACAGCCACCGACATGACCCTTCGAATCGTCGAGATGCTCAGGCAGCACGGCTGCGTGGGCAAGTTCGTCGAGTTCCACGGCACTGGCCTTGCGAACCTGAGCCTGCCAGACCGCGCGACCATAGCCAACATGTCACCGGAGTACGGCGCCACTTGCGGCTTCTTTCCCGTGGATCAAGTCACTTTGGACTACATGCTTCTCTCCGGGCGAGAACCCTCGCACGTCGAGGACGTCAAGCGCTATCTGACCGCTCAGGGGCTTTTCTACTCTGACTCGACACCCACCCCCGGATTCACTTCCAGCCTGTCCCTCGACCTCAGTACAGTGGAGCCCTCGCTAGCCGGCCCCAAGAGGCCGCAAGACAGGGTCTCACTCTCAGGTATGAAGTCCCACTGGAGGTCCAGCCTGAATGCGCCGTTCGGACATCATGGTCACGGCGTCGATCCGTCTTGCAATGACGCTACGGCCCCGATTGCAGGTCGCGACTCCGAGTTGGGTCACGGTGACGTGGTTATCGCCGCCATCACGAGCTGCACCAACACCAGCAACCCGAGCGTGATGATCGCTGCGGGGCTGGTCGCTAGAAACGCTCGTTCAAGAGGGCTCACCATCAAGCCCTGGGTCAAGCCGAGCCTCGCCCCAGGCAGTCGCGTGGTCACCGAGTACTACGACGCGGCCGACCTGAGTGAAGATCTCTCTGCTCTCGGATTCAGCGTCGTAGGCTACGGTTGCACGACCTGCATCGGCAATTCTGGCCCCCTCGACGAGGAGATAGCGGCTGCAATTGACGAGGCCGATCTGGTGGTCTGCAGCGTCCTCTCAGGCAACCGCAACTTCGAGGGCAGAATTCACCAGAAGGTGAGGGCGAACTATCTCGCAAGCCCGCCACTGGTCGTGGCCTACGCTCTAGCGGGCACGCTCGACATCGACTTCTCCAGCGAGCCGTTGGGTCACACTGAATCCGGCGAGCCCGTCATGCTCGCTGACCTCTGGCCCACTGACGGCGAGGTACGCTCGATCATCGAGAGAGTAATCGGCCCAGAGATGTTCAAGTCGCGTTACTCGGACATCCTGAGCGAGCCGCGCTGGGACGCCATTCCCAGCGAGTCCAGCGCCCTCTATGACTGGGACGACTCGTCCACCTACATCCGACCCCCCTCCTTCTTGCAAGGCATCGAGTCCGAGCCCGCGCCCATCGAGCGGATTCAAGGAGCCCGCGTTCTCGTCAAGGTCGGTGATTCGGTGACCACCGATCACATCAGCCCCGCAGGGGCATTCCCTCACCACGGACCAGCGGGACAGTACCTAATGGAAAACGGAGTCCAGCCGCGCGATTTCAACTCGTTCGGGAGCCGCAGAGGCAATCACGAAGTGATGGTCCGTGGTACCTTCGCCAACATCAGGATGCGCAATGAGATAGCTCCGGGAACAGAAGGCGGATTCACCACCCACTTCCCCTCCGGGGAAGTAACCTCGATCTACGAGGCCAGCAACAGGTACCAGGACGAAGGGATTCAATTGGTCGTCCTTGCTGGTTCGCAGTACGGAACGGGCAGCAGCAGGGACTGGGCTGCGAAGGGCACCCTGATGCTCGGAGTCAAGGCTGTAATCGCCACTTCGTTCGAGAGGATACACCGCTCCAATCTAGTCGGCATGGGGGTGCTGCCGCTGACATTCCCCGAGGGAGAGGACGCGGATAGCCTCGGTCTGGACGGCACAGAGGCCTTCGACATACCAGCCAGCGCCGAGCTCGAACCGTTCTCGTCAATCCCAGTGACCGCCACTAAGGCAGATGGTAGCGTGACGGGGTTCGACGCTGTTGTCCGCCTCGACACGCCCGTCGAGGTTGATTACTACAGGAACGGCGGAATACTGCAGGCCGTACTGAGGAATCTGGCTGAAGCATGAAAACCGCTCTGCACCCCACGCAGTTAAGTTCCTGATGTTCCGGAGGTGAGACGATGGAGTTGCGAGGAACAGTCAGATTTCGCTTCCGTTCCCCCGAGCACGACGTCGATGTGCTGCTGGAGGGCGAGGTGAAGTGGGTAGAGTCGCTGCGCGAGGAGATCGGCTTAGCAGGCGAGGTCGGTGTCGTCCAGCCGCTGGCCGCTCGTATGGTCGACCCTGACGAGCCCGAACCCGAGTCGGCCACCGGCGATGACGAGGACTTCTTCGAGGAACTACCGCTGCCCGAGGAAGCGGTCCTCCCAGGGCCTCCCCCAGATCCGTCCCGTATACCCCCAGTGCTGAGGGTCATCGGCAGCCTCGACGTCGATTCGAGCATCACAGAGCTCGGTGGTCGGGAGCGTAGCGACCCCAACATCCCAGCAATCATCGAGGTACTCGACGAGGTCCAAGACGAGATAGAGCCTCTGAAGGACAACTTGTCCGGAAACCCGTTGGCCGAGGCCTGGATCCAACTACTGCTCACTCTGGTGGTCAGGGAGCATGGTCACACCTCACTGCCAGTGAGTCAAATCGCCGAGGCGATCGGCGAACGCACCAACCTTCATGGGATCGATCTGGACATCTTCCTCGACCGCCTGTGGATGATGGGGCGCCTTGAGCGGATCTACGGCGGCGTGGAAACTCAGTACGCCCCGAATCCCAGTTGGCTGGAAGCACAATAATCAACCCCCCAACTCAACAACTCCTATGGAGTTGGCCAACTCATTTGGTGCGAAGGCATAAGAGACGAACGAAACTCCGACTGAGCATGCTGGATACGTCTGAGTCTGCCCGAAATAGAACAAAAGAGGGTAGAACGGCCGTCTTACTGGTGTTTTTGATGCTGACCTCACTGATGGTATCGCTAGTGCCGGCAGTGAGCGCATCCCACATCACCCAGTACGCAGTCCAACGTGACCCTTCCCACCTTTCGCTGGGCGATCTGGACTGCGACGGACACAACGACATCGTCGCGGTAAGCATGATGGGGCACTTCATCACGGTCCTGTACAACGATGGCTCGGGCGGCTTCCAAGACAGGCAGGACGTGTTCATCTCGAACAATGACTCCCAGCGCGCTGGGTTCGTCGATACAGCAAACTCCGTCGACGTCGAGATAGCCGATATCGACGGCGACGACGTGAATGATATCATCTACTACCAGGAGAACATCCGCTTCGTCGGGGAGAGCTTCGTCAGGCCGGGTAACCTCACTATCATGTGGGGCGATTGCAGTGAGAGGGTGAATCAGTGGGACGACACCGAGATCACGGTCTCAAACCCGTATCATCGAGGTATGGCAGTCGGGGACATCGACGATGACGGCAACGTCGACATCGTGCTTGTGACCCAGGACGCAACCGCGGCCAACCAGTACATCCAGATCTACCGTGGGCCAGACCCGTCGCTGCTGACCAACCAGCAGTCCATCCCCGTGCCTCTGACCAATGGCTTGTATGTCGAAATGATGCTCGGCCATTGGGGTGAGACAGTTCAGGGCGGCGGCATCCCAGGGGGCTTAGGCGACTGTGAGGATCTCGACATCTGGCTTCTCCGGACCCCTCCGTACAACATTGGCGTGGGCTACTCGGTCGGCCACTACGACAACATGACCGTGCTCGAGTACGACTGCCTGACCAACCAGTATCCCAATCCCATGGACGCGACCGCACAGGGGATTCACGAGTTCAAGTTAGACGC
>Ga0257113_1000860_pt1 | contig 10142 bp, 6 predicted proteins | sample LP_taG_4_FD_191568 | JGI IMG/M metagenome (GOLD analysis project Ga0257113, IMG submission 191568) | Marine microbial communities from Northeast Subartic Pacific Ocean, Canada - LP_J_2015_P26_2000m | ecosystem: Environmental > Aquatic > Marine > Oceanic | place: Canada: Northeast Subartic Pacific... | reverse complement strand
GGGTGGGAATAAAGAGTTAAAGGCAAAATATCCGGAGTTAATAATTTACGGCCATGAATCCGACCGCGGGAGGATTCCGGAACAAACTGTATTTTTGAAAAGCGGAGATGAGGTACGTTTTGGGGAGGAAACCGGAACTTTTTTGTACAATCCGGGACACACTTCCGGAGCCATAACTTTTGTGTTTGGCAAGACTGCGTTTACCGGAGACACTTTGTTTGCGGCTGGTTGTGGCCGTCTTTTTGAAGGAACACCTGAGCAAATGCATGATTCGCTTAATATTCAAATCGGTGGGCTTCCGGACGATACTGAACTGTATTTCGGACACGAATACACTACAGCCAATTTACGCTTTGCTTTGAGCGTAGAAACAGGAAATACGGAAATTAATAAAAAACTTGCTGCCGTTTCGGTTCTGCGTTCATCCGGTAAATTTTCCACTCCCACGACTTTGGCCGAGGAGCGCCGGACAAATCCGTTTATGCGCTGCTCCTCAGCCGAAATTTGCGAAACCGTTACGTCCAGGGAACCCGGACACAACCTATCAGAAAAAGAAGTATTTCGGACATTGCGGGAACTAAAAAATAATTTTTAAGAAATGCAAACAACTGATCTCACGGAAAAAGATGCCTTAAAAGTTACCTGGCTTGGTCTGCTGGCAAATCTTCTTTTGGCACTCGCCAAAGGCTTCATCGGCTTTATTGCAAATTCATCAGCCTTGATCGCGGATGCCGGTCATTCTTTTTCGGATTTGCTTTCTGACGGGATCACGCTCTGGGCGGTGCGCATGTCAGGAATTCCGAAAGACAAAAATCATCCTTACGGACACGGAAAATTTGAAACTGTCGGCACTTTTATTGTTGCGCTTTTACTGCTATTTACCGGAATCGGAGTGGCCTGGCATGTTTTTAATAAAATGGATTCGCCAGAGGTGCCTGGAACAATTGCACTTTGGATGGCGGGAATTGCAATTGCCGTTAAAGAAGTGCTTTATCATGCCACAAGAATGGTTGCCAGGCGAACCGGAAGCCGCATTTTGCTTGCAAATGCGTGGCATCACCGCTCGGATGCAATATCTTCTGTGGCGGCACTCGTCGGAATCGGAGGAGCGCAATGGGGACTTCCATTAATGGATCCAATCGCCGGAGTACTGGTTGCAGGTCTGATTATAAAAACTGGAATAAACATTGGTTATGAAAGTATACGCGAACTGACGGATGAGACGGCGGAGGAAGAAGTCATCAGTGAGTTAGGGCAGATCCTGTCTGGAATCGAAGGAGTGGATCATTATCACGAAATGCGGGCACGAAGAATGGGGCCGCATCTGCTGGTGGATTTACACATTGAAGTTGACAGCATGATGAGCATTTCCGCAGCACATCAGGTGGCGGAAAGAGTGCGTTTGGGTATTTTAGAAAAGTTGCCTGCTGTTAACGAAGTACTCGTGCATGTCGATGCAGAAGATGATTTTTTTGAGGCGGAAGGCACGGAAGATCCGCAAAAAATAGTGCTGATGCGGCCTCAAAGTGAAATAGAAAATGATGTCAAAAAAGCCTTGAGTGTAATTCCTGAAATTGAGGGCATAACCCACATTTACTGCCACTACCTGAATCAGGAACTGACTGTGCAGGTTAACATTATTCTTGATGTGGAAATGCGTATTCGTGATGCCCAGAAAATTGCTTCGAAAGCACGGATGAAAATTGAACAAATAAAAGATATTGATGCAGCCGATCTGCATCTTGAACTCGATGATGCATTGTAGTGTGAAGGCGTTCCCCTCGATCTCCATTTAGAGTGGAACCATTACATACCAAAATGTTCCGCTTCATGGATCAAAGGTATGAACATCAACCGGTAGGTGGGGGAAGCTCATGGAATGAGCTCATATACTTGTAAATTGCGAACCATTCTGTCATACCTGCGGGTTTCGATTTCTCCTAAATAACGCAGCGGCATTTCAAACCGTTCATAAAAATCGACTACCCCACCCTGACATTCCTGTAATTCACAAACGAAAATACTGGGGCCCATTTTTACTTCATCCAACGGACTCCACAAATTACGTTCCGGTTTTTCAATACTGTGCGGCCAGGGTTGGTGTGGCAGATAGAAAGACAAAGCACCGCTTAACTGATACTCACGTGAAACTATGAAAGCAATTTGAGGAATTCCATTTTGAACCAGCAACTGCTGCAGCTGTTCACCAGTTTTGTCCCATTCAAGAACCCTGGTCAGCCGGTCAGAGGAAATATCCATGGCGGTTTTTTGGATTAATCCGCCATATTCCTCAATCTCAGCCGGTGAAAGGATTTGCTTTAAATGCAGGCGATACTGACCCGTGCTGTAGAGACGCTCGTCATTATTCCTCAGTTTTTCCAAAGTAGCCTGTGGGACATTATTATTCTTTAAATAATCATAGTTCTTCAGTTCATAGGGCATCCAGTCAAACAATGGATTTAGTGCGTGAGTAACAACAGTTCCGGTCAGGGCCACATTGATTAATAATCCAGATGCCAATAAAACATAAAGTGTTTTCTTTTGGAAACGCCATAGCAGTTCCTTGCCCAGCATAATTGCAATTCCCAGATATGCCAGGTTTGCCCAGTGTGGATCCGAGATGGTTCCTTTGAGACTCATGACTGTGAAAAAGAGCAGCGGAAAGATAGAAATCACCGTTATCACTGATTCGGGACTTCTTGCTTCAACCAGACGGTCCCGCAGCCACCAGATACCCAGGCCTCCCATCAGCGCCCAAAGTGGAGAAAACAGGAGCAAATGTCCAACAGTAAAAGCCAATGTGTTTTTACCAAAATCTGCTCCGGAAGTACCTTTTTCCAGCTGCCAGCGGAATGAAACCCAGTCGTGTTGTGCATTCCAGATAATTACCGGAATAAAAATGGCCAGTGAGATTATTCCTGCAATATAAAGCCATGGGTTAAGAACATCTTTACGGGTTTTCCTGTAAAGCAGAAGATGCAGAAATAGTCCTACGTAAAAAAGCAGCATTATGTACTTTGAAAGTGCACCAAATCCTGCCGCAACTCCAATCCAAAGCAGCCAGTTATTAGCAGGCTGCTGATGAAAACGAATCAGGAGAAAAAGAGCCAGAATCCAAAATAACAAAAAAGGCTGGGTGATGTGCAGAAAAATGCTGCCGAGAGTGAAATACGGCATACTGCATAAAATAAGCAGGGTTACCAGGGCAGGTTTAATTCCGTACAAACGAAATGTGCCGGCATAGACTAAAGTCAGTATGCTTAGAGTAACCAGTTGTGAACCGAGCTCAAGAGCAGTTTCATTATTTCCGCCAATGAAGGTTATACCACGAATGAGCCAGGCAATCATCGGTGGATGCTCATAATAAGAAAAGCTCAGGTAGCGCGACCAGACCCAGTGGTCAAGCATATCCGGATGTGGATTCAAATTTTGATTAACTATAGCAAAAATCAAAAAATGAAGGACAAGGATGCCGAATGCAGGCGTGTGTTTCAAAGTTTTAAAAAAGGTAAAGAAGGCACTAAGGCACTAAGGCACTAAGGCACTAAGGCACTAAGGCACTAAGGCACTAAGGCACTAAGGCACATAGTTACAAAAGTCTCAGAGTTTTAAAAGTGCCAAAGTATTTATAAAGGCAAAGAAGGCACTGAGTAAAAAGAGTTTCATAGTTTTAGAGAGTTTTTTTCTTAGTGTTCTTAGGGCTAAAATAGTTTCAGGCAAAAACAATGGCCCGCAAATCAAGATGCCGTCCGGACCATTCTGCCAGTTGACTGCACAGCCAAAGCCGATTTCCGCATTTCACCGGATCTTCGTCCATGACCATAACATCTTCAAAAAAACGGGTTACGACCGGTTCAATCGCATGCAGTTGTTTCAAGTAGTTTTCCGGATTCCAGCGGGCTTGCTGATCAGAGTTGAGAATGGGCTGCAGAGCAGTGAAAAAGTTTTTTTCTTCAGTCAGTTTCAAAGCAGATTGATCCATAGTTTTGGCAATTTTATTTGGATATTTGTAACTGATATTTGCAGCACGAACGATTGCTTCAACGGATCTTTTGAAAATATCTGTTTCAAGATGTTTCCCCAAAAACTCAGCTAATTGAAGCTGCTCAACTGGTAAAGCTTTGCTTTCTGCTCTTTCTGACGGCCGGAACTGGAGAACTGCCTCAATTAAATCATAGCGGATGTTACGTTGCTGCATATACCAGCGTTGGCGCTGAAGAAGAAATTCAATTAATTCCTGCTGTAGTTTTGAGCGGTCAAGTCCCAATTTCTGCTGGGCATCAAGTAGACGAATTGCTTCTGAAGTAAGATCATGCAGACCAAGTGAAATACCGGATCCCAAAATAAGCTGGATGATTCCCTGTGCTGTTCTCCTTAATGCAAACGGATCTGCAGCGCCGGTTGGAATCATGTCCAACGAGAAAGCGGTGTTCAGCATATCAAGTTTATCCGCAACAGCAACAGCAACTGTTTCCAGGTTTTGCGGCAGTGAATCTTTTGCAGTGCGCGGATAATAGTGTTCCCGGATTCCGCTGCAAACCAAAGCAGGTTCATTTTTCAATTTAGCATAATTTTCACCCATCACTCCCTGCAATTCAGGAAACTCAGCAACCATCCGCGTTCCAAGATCAAACTTGCTCAGTTCCGCAATTCGCTGAACCTGTTTTTTCTGAGCTTTTGAAAGATTTAAAGCATGTGCGATATAAACACTGAGTTCTGCAATACGCTGAACACGTTGAGCCTGCGAGCCGCGCTGCTGAAAAAATACGACATTATCTGCTTTTGTTTGAAAATCAGACAGAGCTTTTTTTTGGTCATCCAGATAAAAGAAACGTGCATCACTCAGTCGTGCACGCAGAACTTTTGCATTTCCGCGCCGTACAGTTTCAAGAGCCCTTTCGTCTCCGTTGCGTACTGTTACGAAATGAGGAAGCAACTTTTTTTCTCCTGTTTTATTATCTTCATTTTTCTGGAAAACCGGAAAATATCGCTGATGGACCGCCATGCTGGTTACAAGCACTTCACTTGGTAGTTTCATGAAATCCTTTTCAAAATCACCTAAAAGAACAGTGGGCCACTCTACCAGGTTCGTAACTTCTGTCAGCAGTCTATCCTCCAACTCGACTTCAAAACCGTGTTTCTGCTCCAGCTTTTTAACTTGTGAAAGAATAGATTCACGCCGTTTTTCAAAATCTGCCATCACATTGAGTTTTTCCAGCAGCTTTTCATATTCAGCTGCCTGTTTAAGTACGCTTTTTCCTGAACTCAAAAATCGATGTCCCCTGGTTTCATTTCCGGCTTCTACCATTTCCAGTTTAACGGGTACAACTTCATCATTCCAAAGTGAAACGATCCAGCGTATCGGACGAATGAAACGCATCCGATATGAACCCCAACGCATATTTTTTGGAAAATTAAGTTGAGAGATCCACTGCTCTGCCTCTGTCTGTAGTAACTCCGGAACCGGCTTCCCCAACTCTTCGCGTTGTACAAACAAATACTCTTTGCCCTCGAATTCACGAATTTCGAGATTGTCAACGGAAACCCCATTTTTACCTGCAAATCCCTGCGCAGCTTTGCTCCAGTTATTTTTTGCATCTTTTGCAATTGCAGCCGGAGGACCCTTTAATTCTATTTTTCGATCTGCTTGTTTTTCCGGAAGTCCCTGCAGTTGTACTGTTAATCTTCTTGGTGTGGAAAAAGTTCGAATATTATCAAAACTCAACTGATACACTTCGCAAGTTTTGTTTGCTAAAGATTTTAGTTGTTCAACTGCAGGCAGAATCATCTGTGCCGGCATTTCTTCAAGTCCAATTTCAAGTAAATATGTATTCACAATGCAGCTATCACATTAATTTTCAGTTGTTAGTATTTCCACCCATTTCTGAGCGGCTTCACGATCTTTCATTAAGGGAAAGGCCAGTTTGCAGCGTTCTGACAGAAAAAGTTTGGCGATTTTTTGGGCTAGTGTTCGTACACGTCCTATGTATGAAGCACGTGCTGAAACGCTGATTGCTCCGGCAGCATCCAGCTGGTTAAAAGTGTGCGAGCATTTTAGAACATAATCATAAGCAGGAAAAACAAGATTTTCAGCCAGGGCACGCCCTGCTTCCTGTTCATAATCGTTGAACCAGCGGATCATCAGTTCTGTGTCAGCAACTTCAAAAGTATATTTTGAATGTTCGAATTCCGGTTGCCGGAAAATTGAAGCGTAACTGACTCCTTTCGTATATTCGAGGTCAAAAACGTCTTCAACATCCTGAAGATAAGAAGCGATTCTTTCGATTCCATAAGTCAATTCTGCAGAAACCGGCTGGCACTCAATTCCGCCTACCTGCTGAAAATATGTAAATTGTGTAACTTCCATGCCGTCCAGCCAAATTTCCCAACCCAGTCCCCAGGCTCCCAGTGTTGGTGCTTCCCAGTTGTCTTCAACAAAACGAATATCGTGATCCAGCGGATTGATCCCCAATGCTTCCAGGGAGGCCAGATATAATTCTTCCACATTATCAGGTGATGGTTTCAAAATTACCTGATATTGATGATGCTGATAAAGACGGTTTGGATTTTCACCATAACGTCCATCTGCGGGCCGTCGCGAAGGTTCGACGTATGCCACATTCCATTCTTCCGGACCAATAGTACGGAGAGTGGTCATCGGATTCATTGTTCCAGCTCCGGTTTCTACATCATATGGATTCATCAGGATACAACCCTGCTTATTCCAAAATTCGTTCAGGAGCAAAATTATTTCCTGAATAGTGTGTGAACTGTTCATTCTGTTTTATCTTGAGGAATTTGAAACAAGTTACGATCTCGATATAGAAGTTGTTTAAGTGAAACATGGAGCCAGCGAAAAGCCGATTTATTTTTTTTGTTTTGGAGCAACTCTAAATTGGCTTTAATTTTCTTAATGTGCAGTTTTTGTTCATGCAAAACTGTTTCTGCTTGTTTGCTTTCCAGAAGAGCTTTCCGACACAGGTTTTCCAGGTGAGTTCGTGCGGATGCTGAAATAATAATGGTTCCCGGTTTTAGATAGGAATGAGTCATTTTTGAATTGAGTTGAGTCAAATCTTCGGCATGCTGAAACTTGAAGGGGTTGATCCAGAGTTTTCTAGGAACTTCAGTTAAGCTGAGATTCAATTCAGCAGCAACATTTTCATTTTCACAAAACAAGATCGCTCTTGGCTGTTTAATTTTTGATGCAAGCTCAACAGCACTTTCCCACGTCCTGCTGGCAGACAGGACTTCCAGCAGCTTTCTGGAAAAAGGTGTTATTTTTTTCAAGATATTCCGCTCCTGAGTATGGAGCATCTGATCACTTTGGGCTTGTTGATTTTTCGTTTCTGCATCTTTTATCTCTTTCAATAAATTATCCCTAAACTCTTCGAATTCAATTTTATGGATTGGTAAAGCAGCAGAAATATTTTCCATTTTTAGATCACTTAAAAAAATAAAATGATTAAGCGGTTCAAGTATTTGATTCAAATCTTTACTCCAGTCTATGTGTTTCTGCCGGATTTTGTTAGCTGGAAAATTGTTTAATTTCAAATAAATATCGGAATTTTTCTGTTTCAGTTCTTCGTTTTTAATTTCTGAAATTAACTTAAAATTATTATATCCGATTTCCTTTAATAACTTTTGCATCAAGGTGTTGATAATAGGATACTTGCCTGTGCAATGAATGTGAACCGATGCACGTTTGGCTCTCTCTTTGTCAGCACTTAACCATAAACGATGTTCCTGTTCCATGTTTTCAATGAAACGTTTAAAGGGCGGATTTTTAATGCTGCACTCATCAAGCCGAATTACGTGTTCGATCTTAGTTTTGTCAATTTTCAGACTCAGGATGGAATTAAATGGAATGCCTGGAAAAAGGTAGCAGCCTTTTGTCTCACGCAGAATTCCCACAACCTGGTCCGGATGAGCTACACTGTCCCGCTCAAGTAAAAAATTATTGAGCCACTTTTCTGGTGCACTTCCAACTTTTCGCGTTTCAATTTTCTGAATGTTTTTAAATGGAATGAGAGTGTTGAGCGGAACTTCACTTGGAGATTGTCGTACAAGTGTTCCGGAGTTATCAGTGTAATCCAAAGTCCGAAAGTCTTTCTCCAGACGAATTCTGGGAAAACTCCGGATGTGATGTGTCAGTAGCAAATCAGGATCAGAAATCTTGAATCGCATTTTGTTGACCAACTCAAAGACTGGCTGGAGTTTTAATAAAATCGTTAAACCAGGATTGATTTCGTCAATTGCCAATACAAAGCGTAAATTTTTCCTGGAAATATTTTGAACCTCCTGTAGCAAATTTAGACACAGTTCCGGAGTTTCAAACGCACTTGCTGAAAACAAAACCCAGTCTGGCTTCAGCTTTACAATCCTTTCAGTAATATCCGCAGATTCTTTTGACAAGATTCCAGGTTTTAAAACTGAATTGGACTCTCCAACTAATTCGGTATTCAATTGATGAGAAACCTGATTTTGGAGCCGCTTAATTAATGGAATCCAGTATGATCTGGCAAAACCAATGCCGACAAGTTGCATCGTGCAGAATAATCAGACAGTTTGAGGGGCAAAAAAGAAATCTTATCATACCATGCTTTCATAACGATGTAAATTTACTTGACTTATTTAAGCTCAAAAATAGAAAATGAACAATCAATAAATATCAATATTTAGCTGCAAATTGTTTTGAGCAAACTGTACTGGCTCTTTGACTTTATTGGACATTAAACTAAGGCACTGAGATTTTGAGTTACTGATGTTTGAAGAAAAACCTTTTACCTCGTAGCCTTAGCACCTGACTCATGCTGTTATGTTTTTGCATGATTTGTCTAAAAACCTGAATATTATTTCATAGTGTCCATTATTGAATGTAAGAAAGTAGTCAGTGAGTGATCAATTCAAGGGGCTTAGCTTTGCGTTGCTCGCAACGCTTGGAGGAGGACTTTATGCAATTCCATACCGTTTGAGCCTGGAAACAGTTGCACCTCTAACTGTCATCTGGGGTGTTTTCCTGTGGGCTCTTTTGTTTTCTCTACCTGGAGCCTGGCTTGCACGTCATCAAACTAAATATTCCTGGAAAATTGGGGGAATTACTTTGCTGATCTCCCTGGCAGGATTACTCGGCAATTATTCAATTTGCCAGGCCTTGAATCGGGCTTCCCCGACTATGCTGATTTTACTGTCGCGCAGTGAGATTATTATTGCGATGCTACTGAGTTGGTTATTTTTGAAAGAGATTATAACTGCTAGAGTTTGGCTTGCAGTAGTGGTTATTATTGCAGGCATTATCGTGATGAAACTGAATACTTTGAGTTTTGAACTTAATGAGTGGTCTGCAACCATCTGGGCAATTACGGCAGCTTTTAGTTTTGCAGTAATGCAGGTTCTGACAAAAAGTATTATTCGTGAAATAAATCCACAGGTTTTAAATGTTTCACGATTAGCTCTTGCACTTGTTATCCTTTGGAGCCTGGAGGAAGTAAGAAGCAGAGTTGCGGTTTTAGAATTTAATGAGTGGCAATGGCTGGCACTGGCAGCTTTTTGCGGACCGTTTGTAGGGCGGGTTTCCTATACTTATGCTTTGCGTTACCTCACTATTTCCAAGACAGTTATTATTGGTTCTTTTTCACCGGTTGCTACGCTGATATTTGAGCTTTTGGTTTTCGGTACTCTAATCAATGGTTATGAAGCATTTGGTGGAACAATAATGCTGGCAGGAATTCTCTGGGTTTTTCTGCCGGGACTTCGCAGAAGTGTTAAATTAGTAAAATGAGACTAAAATAAATCAGTCTAAACAAAATGGAAGTTTTAATTCTTGGCGGTGGTGTTGTTGGAGTCACTACCGCCTATCAACTACTTAAAGACGGCCATAAAGTGTTGGTTATTGACCGTCTGCCACCGGGAATTGGAGGAGCGAGTTATGGTAATGCAGGACTGATTGCCACAGGACATTCCATTGCCTGGGGATCACCCAAAGCTCTCAAAATATGGTTTAACTCCCTGTTTCATAAAGATCCGGTTTTCCGGATGAAGTTTCAGGCAGATCCGCAATTTATTCGCTGGGGTTTGAAATTTCTGTTTCAATGTACTGAATACAAAGCCAAAAGGAATTCTTTGGCAAAACATAGAATTTCTTC
>Ga0257113_1000857_pt1 | contig 10176 bp, 4 predicted proteins | sample LP_taG_4_FD_191568 | JGI IMG/M metagenome (GOLD analysis project Ga0257113, IMG submission 191568) | Marine microbial communities from Northeast Subartic Pacific Ocean, Canada - LP_J_2015_P26_2000m | ecosystem: Environmental > Aquatic > Marine > Oceanic | place: Canada: Northeast Subartic Pacific... | reverse complement strand
TATGGCAGACTTAAATAAAATTGTCGATGATTTATCTAATTTAACTGTGGTTGAAGCAGCTGAACTTTCAAAGCAACTTGAAGAAAAATGGGGAGTTACAGCCGCAGCAGCGGTCGCAGCAGCGCCACCACCAGCAGCTCCAGTTGAAGAAAAAGATGAATTTACAATTATGTTGACAGCAGCAGGAGACAAAAAAATTAATGTTATTAAAGAAGTTAGAGCAGTAACTTCACTAGGTTTAAAAGAAGCAAAAGATCTAGTTGAAGGAGCACCAAAAGAAGTCAAATCAGGTGTAAACAAAAAAGAAGCTGAAGAAATAAAGAAAAAATTAGAAGCAGCAGGCGCAAAAGTAGAACTTAAGTAAATTAATTAAAAAATTTTTTAAATACTGATTTTAAAAAAGTCAGTGTAAAGTATAGATGCAATTATCTTTTACTGAAAAGAAAAATATTAGAAAAAATTTTGGTAAACTAAAAGAAAGTTTATCTATTCCAAATCTTATTGAGGTTCAAAAAAATTCATATAAAGAATTAACTGATTACAATAATGATTTAAGTGATAACTTAGTAAAAGGTTTTAATAGAGTTTTTAAAAGCATATTTCCAATAGAAGATTTAAATGAAAAAGCTACATTAGAATATGTTTCATATAGATTTGAAAAACCAAAATTTGATACAGAGGAATGTATTCAAAGAGGTTTAACCTATTCTTCAGCATTGAAATGTACGTTAAGACTAGTTGTATATGAAATAAATATAGAAAATAATACAAAAGATATTCTATCAGCAAAAGAACAAGAAGTTTATATGGGAGAAGTTCCAATGATGACTCACAGCGGAACATTTATTACTAATGGAGTTCAAAGAGTTGTTGTAAATCAAATGCATAGAAGTCCGGGTGTATTTTTTGATCATGACAAAGGTAAATCTCATGCCAGTGGTAAATTGCTTTTTAATTGTAGAGTAATTCCTAATAGAGGTTCATGGCTAGATTTTGAATACGATGTTAAAGATTTATTATATTTTAAAATTGACAGAAAAAAAAAAATTTTAGTTTCAACTTTATTATTAGCATTAGGTTATTCAAAAGAAGATATGGTTAATCATTACTATGAAAAAGATAAATTTTCTTATGATTTAAAATTAAAAAAATGGAAAACAAAATTTAATCCAGAAAATTATAAAACAAAAAATTTTTTAGAGGAAGTCATTGATGTAAAAACTGGCAAAGTTGTTGTCAAAAGTGGAGATAAAATTAATTTTTTAAGTGCAAAAAAATTATTTGACGAAGGTTTAAAAGAGATTTTTGTGTCAAACGAAACTTTATATGGGAAATTTATTCATAAAGATATTTTAGTTGGAGAGGAGAATTTTAAAATTGGAACTGAATTAAATGAAACTGTATTATCAAAAATTATCGAGGCTAATATTCCAAGCATCTTAATTTCAAGTACAAATTCAATCAATAAAGGCTCTTATTTATTACAAACGATATTAAATGATAAAAATGAAAGTAAGAATGATGCAATTACAGAAATCTATAAAGTTTTAAGACCTGGAGAACCACCAACAATAGAAATAGCTAACCAAATATTTCAAAATTTGTTTTTTAGTTCTGAAAGATACGATTTATCAGACGTAGGTAGAGTAAAAATGAATTCAAGATTAAATTTACAATGTTCTGATAAAATTACTATTTTAAGAAATGACGATATTTTAGAAATAATAAAAAAAATGCTAGATCTTAGGGATGGAAAAGATGAAGTTGATGACATTGATCATTTAGGAAATCGAAGAGTAAGATCCGTAGGTGAATTAGTTGAAAATCAAGCAAGAATAGGCGTTTATAGAATGGAGAGAGCAATAAAAGAAAAGATGACTACTCTTGATATCGAGTCAGCTATGCCACAAGATTTAATTAATGCTAAACCTTTAACTATTGCTTTAAAAGATTTTTTTGCTACCTCTCAATTATCGCAGTTTATGGATCAAACAAATCCGCTTTCAGAAATTACACATAAAAGAAGAGTATCAGCATTAGGACCTGGAGGATTAACACGTGAAAGGGCTGGATTTGAGGTTAGAGACGTTCACCCTACGCATTATGGAAGAATTTGCCCTATAGAAACACCCGAAGGCCCTAACATTGGTTTAATAAATAGCTTAGCTACTTATTCTAAAATTAACAAATATGGTTTTATAGAAAGCCCTTATAAAAAAGTAAAAAATGCAGTTGTTGAAAATGTTATTGAATATTTATCTGCAATGGAAGAAACTAAGTATACAATTGCACAAGCAAATACAAAAATTGATAAAAATGGAAAAATTATAGAAGAGCTAGTTTCTTGTCGTCAAAATTTAAATTTTATTTTATCAAAACCTGAAAATATTGATTATATAGACGTTTCACCCAAACAATTAGTTTCTGTTGCTGCTTCTTTAATACCATTTTTGGAAAATGATGATGCTAACAGAGCATTGATGGGATCAAATATGATGAGACAAGCAGTGCCTTTACTCAAACCTGAATCTCCATTAGTTGGCACAGGAATTGAAAGGGACGTAGCTTTAGATTCTGGGGTAACAATTGTTGCAAAAAGAGATGGAATAGTTGATAAAATTGATGGAAAAAGAATAGTTATTAAAGCAACAGGAGAAACTGATTTAAAAAAATCTGCAGTCGATATATATAATTTACAAAAATTTAAAAGATCAAATCAAAATACTTGTATAAATCAAAAACCGCTTGTACGTGTTGGAAATATAGTTAAGCTTGGAGATATTATAGCAGACGGACCATCAACAAAACTAGGAGAATTAGCACTTGGAAAAAATGTAACCGTAGCTTTTATGCCTTGGCAAGGATATAATTTTGAAGACTCAATTTTAATTTCAGAAAGGTGTGTAACTGACGATGTGTTTACTTCAATTCATATTGAAGAATACGAAATTATGGCAAGAGACACTAAACTTGGTGAAGAAGATATAACAAGAGACATTCCAAATACTAGTGAAGAAGCGTTAAAAAATTTAGATGAATCTGGAATAGTGTATATTGGTGCTGAAGTAAAACCTGGCAATATATTGGTTGGAAAAGTTACTCCAAAAGGTGATACTGCTACTGGACCAGAAGAAAAGTTATTGAGATCAATTTTTGGAGAAAAAGCAATAGATGTAACTGATACTTCATTAAAAATGCCAAGTGGTAGTGGTGGTATTGTTGTTGATGTAAGAGTTTTTAATAGACATGGTATAGAAAAAGACGAGAGATCCATTACGATAGAAAGAGCAGAAATCGATGTTGTTCATCAAGACAGATTAGTTGAAGAAGAAATACTAGAAAGAAGCATTAAACAAAGAGTTAATCAAATCTTAAACGGTTTGATTTCAAATAAAAAAATTAAAAATTTAAATGTAGGAGATAAAATTAATTTAGAAATTGTTGAAAGTTTTAATATATCTGATGTATTTAAATTAACAGTAAGAGACGAAAAAATAAACGCATCTCTTTTAGAGCTTAAAGATCAATTCAATAAAGCGAAACAAGACATCCAAGAAAGATTTGAAGACAAAGTGTTAAAAATTAGAGAGGGTGATGATTTGTTGCCTAGTGTAATGAAAATGGTTAAAGTTTTTGTCGCAATTAAACGTAGATTAAGACCTGGAGATAAAATGTCAGGCCGTCATGGAAATAAGGGAGTTGTCAGCAAAATTGTTCCAGTTGAAGATATGCCATATAGAGAAAATGGAAAACCTGTAGATATAGTATTAAATCCTTTAGGAGTACCAAGTCGTATGAATGTTGGTCAAATATTAGAAACACATCTTGGTTGGGCCTGCACTGAACTAGGAGATAATATTAAAAATTTAATAAACGATAATCAAAAAAACATTGAAAAGAATGAAAAAATTTCAACTTTTTTAAAATCTATCTATGGGCAAGAAACTTATAAAGAATATATAGATAAATTTAATAAAACAGAGTTTAAAGATTTGTGCGAGAATTTACAAAATGGAGTTCCAATAGCAACACCAGTTTTTGATGGAGCTAAGGAACAAGATGTAACAAAAATGTTAGATTTAGCTAATTTACCAAAATCAGGACAAACATATTTATGGGATGGTAGAACTGGAGTTAAATTTGATAGACCAGTAACTGTTGGTACAATATATATGTTAAAATTACATCATCTAGTTGAAGATAAAATTCATGCTAGATCTACTGGACCTTATAGTTTGGTCACTCAACAACCTCTAGGAGGAAAGGCACAATTAGGTGGACAAAGATTTGGTGAAATGGAAGTTTGGGCATTAGAGGCTTACGGAGCTGCATATACTTTACAAGAAATTTTAACTGTTAAATCAGATGACGTAGCAGGAAGAGTTAAAGTTTATGAGACAATTGTTAAAGGCGAAGAAAATTTTGAATCAGGCATACCAGAGTCATTTAATGTTTTGGTTAAAGAAATTAAAGCATTGGCTTTAAATGTTGAGTTAATTTAGTTATGAAAAAAGAACTTACAGACCTTTTTAAAAATAGTGAGATTTCACAATCTCAGAATTTCAGTAGTATTAGAATCACATTAGCAAGTCCTGAAAAAATCAAGTCATGGACCTATGGCGAAATAAAAAAACCAGAAACAATTAATTATAGAACTTTTAGACCTGAAAAAGACGGTTTGTTTTGTTCAAGAATTTTTGGACCAATTAAAGATTACGAATGTTTGTGTGGAAAATATAAACGGATGAAATTTAGAGGAATTATATGTGAAAAATGTGGAGTAGAGGTTACAAAATCAAACGTAAGAAGAGAAAGGATGGGTCATATTAATCTAGCAACTCCAGTTGCACATATATGGTTCTTAAAATCATTACCTAGCAGAATCTCTTTAGCTGTTGACATGAAACTTAAAGAAGTTGAAAGAGTTTTATATTTTGAAAATTTTATAGTTATAGAACCAGGTTTAACTGAATTAAAAAAAAATCAACTTTTAGACGAAGAAGAACTTACAAAATATCAGGATCAATATGGAGAAGAATCATTTACAGCTGGAATTGGAGCTGAGGCCATTCTTGAAATTTTAAAATCGATAAACTTAGAAGAAGAAAGAAATTTATTAAAACGAACTATTAGTGAGACAAAATCTAAAGTTGCTGAGGAAAGATCGATTAAAAGGTTAAAATTAATAGAATCATTTATTGAAACTGGAAATAAACCTGAATGGATGATTCTTACTGTAGTTCCTGTTATACCGCCTGAGCTTAGACCTTTGGTTCCATTAGACGGAGGAAGGTTTGCAACTTCTGATCTAAATGATTTGTACAGAAGAGTTATTAATAGAAATAATAGACTTAAAAGATTAATGGACCTTAAGGCTCCAGATATCATTATTAGAAATGAAAAAAGAATGCTTCAAGAATCTGTTGATGCGTTGTTTGATAATGGAAGAAGAGGAAGAGTAATAACGGGAACCGGTAAAAGACCATTAAAATCTCTCGCCGAAATGTTAAAAGGAAAACAAGGAAGATTTAGACAAAACTTGTTAGGTAAGAGAGTTGATTATTCTGGAAGATCAGTAATCGTAGTTGGCCCAAACCTAAAATTGCACGAATGCGGTTTACCAAAAAAAATGGCTTTAGAATTGTTCAAACCTTTTCTATATGCCAGACTCAATAAATTAGGATTAGCATCAACAATAAAACAGGCAAAAAAAATTGTAGAAAAAGAACGTGATGAAGTATGGGATGCTTTAGAACTAATTGTAAGAGAACATCCTGTTATTTTAAACAGAGCTCCCACTCTTCATAGATTGGGCGTTCAAGCATTTGAACCTAAATTAATAGAAGGTGATGCTATAGAGTTACATCCACTTGTTTGTGCTGCTTTTAATGCTGATTTTGATGGTGATCAAATGGCAGTTCATATTCCATTAAGTCTAGAAGCACAATTGGAAGCAAGAGTATTAATGATGTCTACAAACAATATTTTAAGTCCATCCAATGGTAAACCTATAATTGTTCCGAGTCAGGATATGATTCTTGGTATCTACTATCTCTCACAACCACCCATTCAAACTAAAAATGTTGATGGTTATTTTGTAAATAGCTCAGAAATAGAGCATGCTTTGGAGACTGGACAAATTAAAGTTCATTCTAGAATTATTTCAAGATTTGAAACAATTGATGAAAAAGGAAATAAAAAATTTGAAAAATATACGAGTACGGCAGGGAGATTTTTACTTGCTAATATTCTACCAAAAAATACAAATATCAAATTTTCATTAATTGATAGACTTTTGCCTAAAAAGATAGTTTCAGAAATTATTGATATTGTTTTCAGATTTACTGGTCAAAAGAGCACTGTTATTTTTTGTGACCATTTAAAAGATATTGGTTTTAAACACGCTTTTAAAGCAGGCATATCTTTTGGAAAAGATGATCTTATTATTCCAGAAAATAAAGAACAATTAATTGAAGAAACTAAAAAGTTAATCTCGGAATATGAAAACCAATATTCAGAAGGATTAATTACAAGAGGAGAAAAATATAACAAAGTTGTAGATGCATGGTCTAAATGTACAGATCGTGTAGCAGTAGAAATGATGAAAAGAATTTCTGCAACAGAAACTACCAAAGATGGAATTAAGATAAATTCAGTGTTCATGATGGCGGATAGTGGAGCAAGAGGTTCTGCAGCACAGATGAAACAGTTAGCTGGTATGAGAGGTCTAATAGCTAAACCATCAGGTGAAATTATTGAGTCTCCGATAACTTCAAATTTCAAAGAAGGATTAACAGCGCTTGAATATTTTAATTCAACGCATGGAGCAAGAAAAGGTTTAGCTGACACAGCATTAAAAACTGCCAATTCAGGCTACTTAACTAGAAGATTGTGCGATGTTGCACAAGATTTAACAATAACAAAGATTGCTTGTGATAAACCTGGTTTTTTGAAACTTTCTGAAATTATTGAAGGAGGAAACGTAATTGTAAGTTTATCTGAAAGATCTTTAGGAAGAGTAACAGCTAATGATATAAAAAATCCAATAAATGGAGAAGTAATTTTAAACAAAAATAAAATGATTGATGAAGCAGTTTGTGAAAAAATAGACGCTGCTGGTGTTAAAAGCATTAATGTTTATTCTGTAATAACATGTAGTTCAAAAGAAGGAGTTTGTGCAACTTGTTATGGTAGAGATTTATCAAGAGGTAAGATAGTTCATATAGGTGAAGCAATAGGAATGATTTCTGCACAATCAATTGGCGAACCTGGTACACAATTAACCATGAGAACTTTTCACGTTGGCGGAACTGCTCAAATAAAACAAGAATCTCAAATTGTAAGCAAGAACGAAGGAACTTTAAAAATTATAAACACTAATCTTATCGAGGATTCCAAAAAGAATCTAGTTGTAATGGGAAGAAATACCCAATTATCTATCGAAGATGACAATGGCTTACAAATTGCAATTTATAAAGTTCCTTATGGGTCAAAATTATTTTTCCAAAATGGTGATAAAATCAAAAAAAATGCTAAGATTTGTGAATGGGATCCATACACAACACCAGTTATAGCTGAAAAAAGTGGAACAGCAGGTTTCGTAGATTTAATTGATGGAGTTTCTTTACAAGAAACAACTGATGATGCGACAGGAATATCTTCCAAATCAGTTGTTGATTGGAGATCACAATCAAAAAATACTGATTTAAAACCAAGAATTACTTTAAGAGATGAAAAAGGTAACGTTATTAAAAAAGCAGATGATAATGAAGCAAGATATTATTTGGTACCAGACTCAATTTTGTCGATCAAGGACGGACAAAAAATATTTGCTGGAGATGTTATAGCCAGATTACCAAAAGAAACTTCAAAAACAAAAGATATAACAGGTGGTTTACCTAGAGTTGCTGAGTTGTTTGAGGCAAGAAAAGCTAAAGATAGTGCTATTATAGCAGAAAATAAAGGTAAAGTTTTATTTGGCAAAGAAGTAAGAGGTAAACAAAAAGTTTCAATTGCATCAGATACTGGCGAAACATCTAATTACCTAATTCCCAAAGGCAAGCATATAAATTTTAATCAAGGTGAAGAAATCAAAAAAGGAGAATATTTGCTAGATGGTCAACCTTTACCTCATGATATTTTAAGAATTTTAGGAATAGAAGAACTAACTGAATATTTTGTTAATCAAGTTCAAGAAGTTTATAGACTTCAAGGTGTAGTTATTAATGATAAACATATAGAAACAATTTTAAGACAGATGTTGAAAAAAGTTGAAGTTAAAGCATCTGGTGATTCAAGCTTTTTGCCAGGTGAAATTTTAGATAGAATTAAATTTGATAATCTCAATGAAAAATTAAAATCTGAAGGGAAAAAACCTATAAAAGGAGAAAGAATATTAATGGGTATTACCAAAGCTTCATTACAAACTGATTCCTTTATTTCAGCAGCTTCTTTTCAAGAAACTACTAGAGTATTAACTGATGCAGCTATTAAAGGTAAAATAGATACTCTTAAAGGGTTAAAAGAAAACGTCATAGTGGGACGATTGGTACCTGCTGGAACAGGATCCATAAAAAACAATTGGAATAAAAAAGCTTTACAAGATGATGAAAAATTTATTTCCGAACAAGAAAAGATTGAACCTCCAGAAACTCAAGTAAATCAATAGAAATTCTTATTATTTACTGATGTTTTAGTTTGACAAAAACTATTTCTATAGTAATTTGTCGATATTTTTGGTTGGAATGTAGTGCTTTATGTACTAAACGCTGCCACAAAATAACATGTCAGTTATTTCTATCAAAAAAAATAAATAAATTAAATAAAAGATATGCCTACTATTAACCAGTTGTTAAGAAAAAAGAGAATTAAACCGAAAACTAGAGATAAAGTTCCAGCTCTAGAGAAATCTCCACAAAAAAGAGGAGTCTGTATAAAAGTTTATACAACAACTCCTAAAAAACCAAATTCAGCATTAAGAAAGGTTGCACGTGTTAGATTGTCTAACGGACATGAAGTTACATCATATATACCTGGCGAAGGTCATAATCTTCAAGAACACTCGGTTGTTTTGATACGTGGTGGTAGAGTGAAAGATTTGCCAGGTGTTCGTTACCATATTCTTCGTGGAAATTTAGACACTCAAGGAGTAACAGCAAGAAAGCAACAACGTTCTAAGTATGGTGCAAAAAAGAGTAAATAATAATGTCTAGAAAAAAAACTCAACCAATAAAAATTACAGTTCTTGATCCAAAATTCAAATCTGCTGTTATTCCAAAATTAATTAACTCTATTATGTATGATGGAAAAAAAGTAGTTGCTGAGAAAATTATTTATGAAGCAATAGAAAAAATTAAATCTAAAACTAAAGAAGAGCCTATTAATATATTTAATGAAGCAATAAATAATATAAGGCCAACTGTAGAAGTTAGATCAAGAAGAGTGGGTGGAGCAACTTATCAAGTGCCTGTAGAAGTTAAATCAAAACGATCACAAGCATTAGCAATAAGATGGCTAGTTGCTGCTTCAAGAAAACGAAAAGACAAACAAATGTCAGACAAAATATTTAATGAAATTTATGATGCTTATGAAAAAAAAGGACTAGCAGTTAAAAAAAAAGAAGATGTACATAAAATGGCAGAGTCAAACAAAGCTTTTGCTCATTTTAGATGGTAAGAATTATGGCCCGAACACACACTTTAGACAAATACAGGAATATTGGTATCATGGCCCACATTGACGCTGGAAAAACCACAACCACAGAAAGAATTTTATATTATACCGGAAAAAGTCATAAAATTGGTGAAGTTCACGATGGTGCTGCAACAATGGACTGGATGGAACAAGAGCAAGAAAGAGGTATTACTATAACTTCTGCTGCTACCACTTGTTTTTGGAAAGAACATAGAATTAATATAATTGATACTCCTGGTCATGTTGATTTTACAATTGAAGTTGAAAGATCTTTAAAGGTTCTCGACGGCGCAGTTGCTGTTTTTGATGGAGTCGCTGGAGTAGAGCCACAATCAGAAACAGTTTGGAGACAAGCGGACAAATATAAAGTTCCAAGAGTTTGTTTTGTAAATAAGTTAGATAGAACTGGCGCAGATTTTTTTATGTGTGTTGATATGATAAAAGACCGACTTGGAGCAAAACCTTTGGTAATGCAATTACCAG
>Ga0257113_1000853_pt1 | contig 10198 bp, 8 predicted proteins | sample LP_taG_4_FD_191568 | JGI IMG/M metagenome (GOLD analysis project Ga0257113, IMG submission 191568) | Marine microbial communities from Northeast Subartic Pacific Ocean, Canada - LP_J_2015_P26_2000m | ecosystem: Environmental > Aquatic > Marine > Oceanic | place: Canada: Northeast Subartic Pacific... | reverse complement strand
TTGCAAATATAATAGATGGATTTCAGGATGTTGAGTATGACATAAAATTTAATAGTGAGCCTGCAAAATTAATTAGAGTATACAGAACTGGAGATCAGAATGCTCTTGATATAGCGGATGCTGTACATGAATACCTTAAAAAAAAGCAGCCACTAATGCCCCCAGGCATTTCCCTAACATCCTGGAAGGATGAATCTGTTATATTAAGAGGGAGAATTGAATTACTACTTAAAAATGCTTATCTGGGCCTAGGCCTGGTGCTTTTGGTTTTGGCTTTATTTTTAAAGCCGAAACTAGCTGCGTGGGTTGCTCTGGGGATTCCGATTTCTTTTATGGGTGGGTTTTGGCTACTCCCTGTGTTTGATGTGTCAATTAATATGATCTCGCTTTTTACATTTATTCTTGTGCTTGGTATTGTGGTTGATGATGCTATTGTGGTGGGAGAGAATATTCACATATTTAGAAAGCGAGGACTAAAAGCTGAAGATGCAGCATTAGAGGGTGCATACCAGGTAGCAAAGCCGGTGATATTTGCGGTGTTAACCACAATGGTTACTTTTTCTCCTATGGTATTGGTTGAGGGGGCACTAGGTAAGATATGGAAGATTATACCGATTGTAACTATTCTTGTGCTGATGTTTTCTCTTATTGAGTCTTTGACAATTTTACCCGCTCACTTAGCTCACATGGAAGATGATAGAGGTACTAAGGACAATCTATTTTTTGAATGGTGGGCACGTATTCAGCTAGGCATTCACAATGGACTGCAGAGTTTTATAAAAAATATTTATGAACCGGTCTTAAGGTGGGCCCTCTTCCATCGAGCAAATACTATCGCGATAGCGATTTCTATATTCATATTGACCATTGGAGTAGTCGCGAGTGGTATTCTAAGGTTTAGTTTTTTTCCACCGCTAGAGGCAGATATTGTAATCGCGGGAGTTGAATATCCAGAGGGGACTCCGGTGTCTATAACAAAAAATGGTCTAGAGCGGGTAGAAAAATCAGCTTTTAAATTGAGAGATACTCTTGAAGTACTATACCCCAAACAAAAAATATTTATAAATATGTGTGCTACCGCAGGAGATCAGCCGGTAAAAACACAGTCATCAAGAGGACCAGGCAATCTAGATGCTACCTTTTTTGGGTCTCACCTTGCTGAGTGTGTTATCGAGCTTGCTCCTGGTGAAGAGAGACCCCTGAGCGCTAAAGAAATATCAAAAATTTGGCGCGAGCTAACGGGATCGATTCCTGGCGTTAAACAGTTAACATTTGACTCTGATCTATTCAGCACTGGTGCTCCAATCGAGATTAAGCTCTCCAGTATAAATCGGGAAGATTTAAAAGCTGTAACAGCAGTACTTAAAGACAGGCTTCAGACCTATGCAGGTGTTTTTGATATAAAAGACTCTTTCAGCGCAGGAAAAGATGAGATTAAGCTAAAGCTTAGGCCTGAGGCGCAAAACTATGGTATTACCATGTCCTCTTTAGCACGCCAGGTTAGGCAGGCTTTTTATGGTGACGAAATACAAAGGATCCAACGCGGAAGGGATGAGGTTAAGGTCTTTCTTCGTTATCCAAAGAGTGAACGAATCAGTCTAAATAATCTAGAACAGATGAATGTAAGAGTCGGTAATAATGTAGAGGTACCTCTTGGTCAAGTCGCGCAAGGAGAACTATCCAGCGGATACTCTACTATTACAAGGACGGATAGAAAAAGATCTATAAATATTACGGCTGATGTTGATCTTACAGAGGCTAATGCGAATGAGATACTCGCTAGGTTTGAGAGTGAGCATATAAAACCTTTGTTAGATAGCTTTCCAAGCGTAAACTATAGTTTTGAGGGAGAGCAGAGGGAGCAGCGCGATACACTGGGATCGCTATTTAAAAACTTCGCCCTAGCCCTTTTTGTGGTCTATATCCTTCTAGCTGTCCCATTTAAATCTTATTTGCAGCCCTTAATTATTATGTCTGCGATCCCATTTGGATTTACTGGAGCAGTGATTGGGCATCTGATAATGGGTATGGACCTTGCTGTTTTATCTATCATTGGTGTTGTGGCGCTATCAGGAGTGGTTGTAAATGACAGTCTGGTAATGGTGGATTTTATTAACAGGTATAGGAGAGAAGAGGGGAAAACTGTTATGGAGGCAGTCTTAGCCGCCGGGCCAAGACGGTTTAGGCCTATTCTGCTTACATCTGTAACCACTTTCGTTGGTCTTTTTCCACTTTTAATTGAAAAAAGTGTCCAGGCAAAATTTTTAGTTCCGATGGCGATCTCTCTTGCATTTGGGGTATTGTTTGCAACATTTATTACCCTGCTTTTAGTACCAACCAGTTATCTGGTTATAGAGGATATAAAAAAATATTTTAGTTGAATAAGAAAATAGAATGTTTAAAAAGATAACAAAAATTAAATTTCGGGGGCATATTTTCCATGAAGATATACGAGATAATAACGAAGCAAACTATTAACAAACCAATAGCAGAGGTGTTTTCCTTTTTTTCCAGGACGGAAAATATAGCGGTTATCACCCCTAAGAAATTAGACTTTAGAATTCTTACTCCGTCACCTATAAAGATGGAAAAGGGTACGGTTATTGACTATACGATCAAGCTCATTTTTTTTAGAGTTCACTGGAGAACATTGATCACATCATACGATCCTATCCATACTTTTACGGACGAGCAGATAAAGGGGCCATATCTTTTTTGGCACCACACACACAATTTTAAGCAGAAGGATCATGGTGTTGAGATAACCGATCGAGTCAGATATGCGATCCCATTTGGGATGCTGGGTAGGCTAGTTCACTGGCTCTGGATAAGACATGATCTAAAACATATTTTTGAATACAGAACAGCGGTTATTGAAAACTTATTTAGCTCAGAAAAATATAAGCTATATACTTCTGACATGAATCAGGGAGCTGTGGCATGAGGGTAGCTCTGTTTGGTGGGTCGGGGTTCGTTGGTTCCTATATTATTGACCAGCTTATTGAGTCAGGTCATGTGCCCAGGGTTTTAGTTCGATCTGGTTCTCAAAATAAAATTATTTCTCCTGATAATTGTGAAATTGTAGAGGGAGATATTACCAGTAAAGATGCTATTATGAATGTTCTTGAAGATGCCGAAGCAGTCATTTATAATATCGGAATTATAAGAGAGTCGCCTGGCCGAGGGGTCACTTACGAGAAACTACATTTTGAGGGTGCAGTAAGCTGTATGGATGCTACGGCTGATAAAGGGATCAAACGTTTTATTTTAATGAGCGCGAATGGTGTTTGTGCAAATGGTGTAGGATACCAGAAAACTAAGTGGATGTCCGAACAATACCTAAAAAATACTAATATCAATTGGACCATCTTTCGTCCTTCTCTGATTTTTGGTGATCCCCGGGGTAAGGATAGGCCAGAGTTTTGCACACAATTAAAAAAAGATCTTATAAATTTCCCAATCCCAGCACCTTTATTTTATGAGGGACTCATTCCGTTTAATGCGGGGAGTTTTTCTATGTCACCTATTCATGTAAGAGATGTGGCAGATATTTTTGTTAGTTCCATTGAGCAAGAAAACCATTATGGAAAAACAGTTGAGCTAGGTGGAGAAAAGGAAGTAACCTGGAAAGAAATTATCAAAATTATCAGCAACGCTTACGGAAAGAAAAAGTGGGCCGTTCCTGCGCCTATAATAGCAGTAAAAACTGTAGCGGCAATGTTTGAGAGGTTTAGCTGGTTTCCGGTTACAAGAGATCAGCTGACAATGCTTGTAGAGGGCAATACCTGTGACTCAACAAAGTTTTTTTCAGAAAATAATATTAAACCAATCTCGTTCAACAGTGACAATCTATCTTATTTAAAGACCTTATAAACATTGAAACTATTATTAATCATTCCTGCCGTAATTACTTTTATGGTAATCCTAAATTTTTTCTCTACCGATAGTATAGTTCTTTCTGTAGGAGATAAAGCTCCCTGTTTTACGCTCAACGATCAGGATGGTAATACTCATAATCTATCTGATTACAAAGGCCAAAGGATTGTCGTTTATTTTTTTCCAATGGCTGACACGCCTGGATGAATTAAAGAGGCTTGTGGGTTCCGCAATATTTATAGTGAGTTTGAAAAAAATAATATTATTGTTTTAGGCATTAGCTATGATAAGCCTAAGGCATTAAGAAATTTCAAAGATAAATATAATCTACCGTTTAATTTTCTTTCTGACTCAACAAAATCTGTTGCATCAAGCTATGGAGCGAATGGAATCTTTACCCCTAAAAGAATGACCTATATAATAAGCTCAGACTTAACAATCAAAAATATATATAATAATATTAATGTTAATACACATGCTGAAAAAATTCTTACTGATCTCACTCGTTAGCATACTCTCAATTAACACGATTTCTTTATATGCTCAAGATGGAGGCAGTATCTATGGTTTTGTTACAGATGAGGCTACTGGTGAAGCGCTTATAGGTGCGAATGTCATTATCAAAGAAACTGGCGCAGGAATGGCAACTGATATGAATGGATATTATGTTATCCAGGAAATTGCTAATGGCAATTATACAGTACTAGTATCTTATGTTGGGTATCAGGTACTAAACCGAGGAATCACGGTTAAAGGTATAGAGCCTCAAAAAATAGATCTAGCCCTAATACTGCAGGCAGTGTCAATGAGCGAGGTAGAGGTTTCCGCAGAAAAAATTCAGAGAAAATATAATATACAACCTAGCAGAGTTAATCTTTCTCCTAGAATGCTAAAGGCAGCACCATCGCTTGCTGAGCCGGATTTGTTTCGAACTATACAGGCACTTCCCGGGGTTTTAACAACATCAGAATTTAGCACCGGCCTAGTTATTAGAGGTGGGAATACAGATCAGAATCTTATTTTATTGGATGGGATTACCGTTTACAATCCATCTCATTTAGGCGGCGTCTTTTCAAACTTCATTGTGGATGGGGTGAAAGAGGCTAACCTTATTAAAGGAGGTTATAACGCAGAATATGGTGGTCGACTATCGGCTGTGCTTAATGTGTTAAGCAGAGAGGGGAATAGAAATAAGTTTGATGGTAAAATGAGTGTTTCACTCCTGTCAGCTCAGACCACACTTGAGGGACCAAGCTATAATGGTGCATGGCTAGTCTCAGCCAGGAGGACATATTTTGATCAGATATTTAAAAACAATCCAAATATACCTCCATATTATTTTTATGATTTTCAGGGGCATGTATTCTCAGACATATCTCCAAAAGATCGATTGTCTATCAGTTTTTATAGTGGTCTGGATGATTTTACGTTTAACGATCTTGGACTCAGCTCAGACTGGGGAAATAATACTCTAAGCCTAACCTATCGCAGAGTATTTAGTGAGAAACTAATAGGAAACTTTTTAGTGGCCTCGAGTGAGTTTTTTACGAACTTTGGTCTTGGAGGTGAGGATGGATTGAACAATGAAAACTTAATTGAGGATAAAACATTCTCGGCAAACATGTCTTATTTCCAGTCAAAAGACTTCGAATGGAGGTATGGAGCACAGGTTAAGCAGCTTGGAATAAAGTATAGAACCACATTTGAGGATGAGGTAACCTTTGATATTAAAGATACTCCGATTGAGGGCGCTGCCTATGCTAAGCTAAAGTGGAAACCTAGTCTAAGGATGGTTATTGAGCCTGGTCTAAGATATAATTTTTATAGTGTTTACGCTAAAAACCCATTTATTGATCTTCGCCTGGGAACAAAATATTTATTGACCGATGATCGATATATAAACCTCGCTTTTGGAAATTATCACCAGTTTATTGAGACTATTCAAGATGACTTTAATCCTCCGTTATTAGATAATTGGCTAGCAGTTGATGAATCAGTGGACCCTGCTTCTGCCCAGCAATTTGTGCTCGGGTACGAAGAGTATTTCCAAGATATATATAAGGTTCAGGTTGAAGGATATTATAAAGAAATACAAAACATGCTTACGTATGAAGAGTTCCGATCATCTACCGATGCAGAGATCTCTGATGAGAACCTGCGCGATACCTTTACCCCTTCAGATGGTTATGCCTATGGTCTAGAATTATTTGGACAAAAAATGGTAGGTGAACTCACTGGTTGGATCGCATATACGTATTCAGTTTCTCGTAAAATCATGGACTCTAATTACTCAGATGGACAAGAAGAATATTATACAAACTGGGACAGGACACATGCGCTGAGTATTCTCGGAAGCTATATAAAGAATGAGAAATGGGATATTAATTTTAAATGGGCCTGGCAATCAGGTCAGGCTTTTACACCTATACTAGGATATTACTTGGAAAAAACACCTGGCGATCCAAACACAAATTTTCACACTATCCCAGGCGTTAGAAACAGTGGCAGGTATCCAGCATATCACAGGCTGGACCTTGGTGCAGTTCGTCATGGAACAATCTTTAAAAAGAAAGCTGATTTCTTTATTCAGCTTATTAATACATATAACAGAAAAAATATTTTTAGATACGTCTATCAGCTTGGTAATGTGTATAATGGTATTGATGATGATGGAGACTGGGTCGAAAAAGATCATGATGCAAATAATAATGGAGTACCAGATGTCGGAGAGGTAAACGTAGATGAGGAGGATGAGGGTCGGATGCAGCGCAAAGATATTAGCCTGTTTCCTGTGATTCCAACTATTGGCATAACTATACATTTCTAATGAAAAAATTATTTATAATAACAATTATTTTTGGGCTCCTATTTATCCAGGGTTGTATAAATAAAGATGATGATTTTGAGTATGAGCAAAAGCTCTCTGTCTGGGCACACCTTCAGTCAAGTATGCCTCTCTCTGATACAGTTTTTGTCTCTCGAACCGCAAGTATAGATGAGGAAACGCCTGCGGACTCATTATGGATTCCTAATGCTGCAGTTAAGATTACAGGAGATACTCTTAATATGTTGTTAGATCCTGTTGCAGGAAAACCTGGAAGATACTTTACTGAGTCTTCTTATATATTTCTATCAGGTGTTGAGTATACTGTCAGCGCCAGCCATAACGACTTATCTGTTCAGGGTAAAACCACTATCCCTAATGATATAATCATAGAGACAGTAGAACCAAGCGTTTATACTTGTAGAGGCATTGGTTATGATGTCCCATCAATCAATATTGAAAATTTTTCACATTTATCACCTTTCCCCACAGGTGTGATTGATACTGTTTACCTTCGTCAGGGAAATTGTTTTACCGAAAGTTTTGCCAGTTATCCGCTTTATAAAATTAATTTTAATGAAGAAGACTATCAGACAATAAGGATAATCTCACTGGCGCTCGAGGATGACAATAGGGACCTTGAGCCATTTACGGATACCAACAACAATAATATTTGGGACTTAGATGAAGAGTTTGCAGACTGGAACGAAAGTGGTGTCCGTGACAGTATATACTCTAACCTGATTTATGATACAACAGGTACCTATGCTATGTGGAAGGGTCCATACTTAAGGGATAAAAATAATGTACCCTATAAGCTTAATCCTTGGCCATGGAACATAGAAACATCTCCAGTGAATATGTCATGGCTTTTTTATGATTATTACGGATACCATCTGATGACCTTTCAGGCTACTGATGAAGCATTTTTTAATTATTTTCAAGGGCTTCCAGAGTTTAACACATTTGTATTGCCAGCATCAAATATAGAGGGTGGGTATGGGCTTGTCTCAAGCTCGGCGTCTAAATCTTTCCTTGTTTATGTTGCGCCTTATAAGGAAGAATAGAGGGAATTTGTAGCCCGTAGGAGAATCGAACTCCTGTTGCCAGGATGAAAACCTGGAGTCCTAACCACTAGACGAACGGGCCAAATACTTTTAAAAAACAACTAACTCGGCGAGGAATTTATTTAAACATCCATATGGAGCCAACAATTTTTCATATGGTTAATTTATTTTTCGTTTGCCTTATCAAGTATGTCTAACAATTGTCCATTTTGATGAAGCTCGATCGTGATGTCAGCTCCACCTATTAGCTCTCCCTTAACAAATAATTGTGGAATCGTTGGCCAACCAGAGTGTTCGCTAAGTTTTACTCTGATGTTTGGATCCTCTAGTATATTGATATCTTTATAGTCTACACCGTAATGGTTTAGCACTTGGACTACTGAGTTTGAGAATCCGCACATTGGCATTTCCTTAGTTCCTTTCATATAAAGGATAATAGGATTGTTTTCAATGTCATCTTTAATTTGCTGTTCTAGCTCCATTTCATGACCTTTTATGTTTTGTTGAAAGATAAATTACGATCAAAATTAAGTCTGTTTTCTGGTAAAGATAAAAACCAATAATTATAAATTATTTATTCTTTTTATTGATCATGTAAACTGCAATAATTGATAAACATCCCCCTATAAGCGTTGTAAGTCTGATCTTTTCATTTAAAAATATTTTTGAAAATATTATTGTCATTAGTGGAACAACAAATATAAATGAGCTTGCTTTTACAGCCCCAATTTTTGATGATGCAAAAAAATACATAGTGTTTGCGAAAGCCATCACCACAACGGAAAGTATCAAAATATTTACCCAAAATATCCAATCATAATTAATGGTAATACTGATGCCAGACCAATTACAAACTGACAGAGAGAAAATAGCTGCAATAGCGAAACTCCAGAAACTATACGTTAAAAAATGAATATCCTCTTTTGCTTTTTGAGAGTTTATGGTTACAGATACCCAAGAAAGTGAGGCCAAGATATAAAATATATTCCCAGATTTTAACATAAGATCAAAGTCCATCTCCCAAAATCGAATTATAATACTTCCGCCAATAAAACCAATTGCGAGGCCTATTATATCTTTAAGACTCACAGATCTTTCGATAAAGAAAAATACTACTGTAGAAGTCAGTATTGGGTTTAATGTTGTAACCAGAACGCCACCTGCGCCTGCTAGTCCCATATGTGTTGATCTAAAATAAAAGTAATTATAGGAGCAAAGTGAAAACGCATTGATTAGAATAAACTGCAGTCCTTTTTTGTTAAGAATAAATGGTATTTTATATTTTATTAGTATTGGTATAAGAGCTATTGATGCTAAAAAGAATCGTAAAAATAATTTGACGGAAACGTCTCCATACGGACCAAGAATTTTTGCGCTAGTCCATGAATATCCCCATGTGACCATTGCGAGCACCATAATAATAGTAAATTTTAATTCTTTTTTGTTCAACACTTTACCCAGATATATGATCTAACAAGATACTAGGAAAAAATAATATGGTTCTTGTAAAATAGTTCATGATAACTAGTGCACCACGAATAAAATACGGCTGGCTAAGAGCGATACTTTTTTTTATTTCCTTCTTTATTTTTATCGCAGTTTTTGATCTAATTGGGATAGCAATTGTTTCATCAATAAGTGAATATAGTTTTGAAGAATATATTTCGGATACAGACCTTCTTATGGAAAATAAAATGATGCTGCTTATGATGGTTTCACAGTTATTTGGAACCCTGTTTACGGTCTGGCTTTTTCAAAAATTTGTTAACAGAGAATCTTTTACTTCCATTGGACTTGAGTTCAGTGGATACAAAGATGATTTCGTTTCTGGTCTTTTGCTCGGAGTCGGATTAATAGTACTAGGATTTGGAACACTCTATATTTTTAACTTTTTATCTGTAGCTTCAATACAATTTTCATTAATTGACCAGTTGTTTTATTTATCTCTTTTTGCTGTTGTATCTCTGAATGAAGAAATTGCAATTAGGGGTTATATATTGCAGAATCTTTCCAGCTCATTTAATAAGTATATAGCATTAGTTTTGTCTTCTTTGGTTTTTATGATTATGCACATAGGGAATCCCAATATGAGCGCGGTTCCACTTTTCAACCTTTTTCTGGCTGGTCTTTTGTTAGGTGTTTACTGCATTCATAAAAATAATTTATGGTTTCCAATTGGTGCGCACATTACCTGGAATTATTTTCAGGGACCAGTATTGGGTTTTGAGGTAAGTGGTAACGATGTCGATAGTATATTCATTCAAAGCCTTAGTGGGAGTGAACTTATTACAGGAGGCGAATTTGGTTTTGAGGGGTCAATTATTCTTACTGTTTTAATGATTATTGGCATTGTTTATTTAGATAGAAGATTTAGTTCTGCCTAGTTAGGTAAATTTTTATATGGTTAAAACACCTAGGGTCACATCATTAA
>Ga0257113_1000850_pt1 | contig 10206 bp, 9 predicted proteins | sample LP_taG_4_FD_191568 | JGI IMG/M metagenome (GOLD analysis project Ga0257113, IMG submission 191568) | Marine microbial communities from Northeast Subartic Pacific Ocean, Canada - LP_J_2015_P26_2000m | ecosystem: Environmental > Aquatic > Marine > Oceanic | place: Canada: Northeast Subartic Pacific... | reverse complement strand
TACTTCATTAAATCCTTCGGAAATTATTTCATTATTTTTTACAATTACGCATCCAAAAGGCCCCCCGTCTTCTTTTAAACTTATCATAGACAATTCTATAGCCCTCAACATAAAATTTTTTGATAAATTATGCATTTATCTTTTTAAGATTGTTTTTATTTTCCAGATGCAGAGAGGAAGTATTAGAAGATCTATGTTCCAGTAGTCTCCCTATAATTGATATAGCTATTTCACCAGGTTTTTTGCTAGTGATTTTCTTTATTCCTACGGGACATTCTATTTGACTGATTTTTGTTTGATTATGTCCAAGTTTAATTAACCGATTACTGAATCTCTTCATTTTGGTTTTAGAACCAATTAAACCCAAGAATTTAAAAGAATTAAAATTTAAAATTTCGTTAATTATTTTAAAATCATAATCATGGCTATGTGTTAGGATTATATAGTAAGATTCTTTGGGTAAATTTTTGATGAGCATCCACGGAGAATTAGCATAAATCAGGGTAACTTTTTTTTCTTTTTGCATTTTTAAGTAATCATTTCTTGAATCTATTAAATGTACGTTAAAATCTAAATCTGTTGATCTAGATGACAATTCTTGACCTATGTGTCCCGCACCAAAAATAAATAAATTATCTAATTTAAAATTTAAGAATTTTTCATTTATTAAGCTTTCAAAACCATTAGCATGTTTCGTGATTTCAACCTGTGCATATCCTCCACAACATTGCCCAATTGACGGGCCTAATGGAATATTGATTATTTGAGTATTTAATACCATTTTTTCATTTAATTTTTTTTTTGCTTTTTCAATGATAGTATATTCAAGTTGGCCGCCACCAATAGAACCAAAAAGATATTTAGAAGTTATAAGCATAAAGGTGCCTGAATCTCTTGGAACAGAACCTTCTGTAGAAATTAACTTTGCTTTTATAATTTCTTTTTTATATTTTTTGGCATCAATAATTTTTTTTAAAATCATATGTTATTCCTGTAAAGCCATTAAAATATTTTCAGGAGTAGCAGGAGCTTTCAGATTATTATTATTAACTGCATTTTTTAAAGCCATAAAAGTAGATAAAGCAAGCATCAAAGGAGGTTCTCCAACTGCTTTTGATCTATTAACAGTTTTTTCGATGTTTAGTCCTTTTTCGTAAATATTTACATTAAATTTTTCTGGTATGTCTTTTGAGACAGGTATTTTATAAGTTGAAGGACTATGAGTGGATAAATTCCCATTTAAATTCCAAGAAACTTCTTCAGTTGTTAACCAACCCAAGCCTTGTACAAAACCACCTTCTATTTGACCTAAATCTATAGATGGATTTATTGATTTTCCTACATCATGTAAAATATCAACTTGTAAAAGTTTATTTTCGCCTGTTAAAGTATCTATTATTACTTCACTTACTGCTGCACCATAGGAGAAATACAAAAAAGGTCTTCCTTTAAGAGTTTCTTTATTCACAAAAATCTTCGGAGTTTTGTAAAATCCTGAAGAGGAAAGTGAAATTCTATTTAAGTGTGCTAAAGAAATTAATTTCTTAAAATCTATACTTTTACTTCCAAAAAGGACTTTATTACTTTTGTATTTAATTGATTTTCCTTTGTATTTAAAATTTTTGTTTATAAAAGATGCTAAATTATTTTTAATTGTATTAATAGCATTCACAACGGCAGCACCGTTAATATCCGTTGAAGCCGAAGCTGCTGAGGCAGATGTATTAGGTACTTTTTCTGTATCAGTTGAGGTAATTTTAATTTCATCAGTAGAAAGTCCAAGTTCATTAGCAGCAATTTGTGAAATTTTAGTCATTAAACCTTGTCCCATTTCAATTCCACCATGATTCAAGTGAACAGAACCATCCGTATATATATGAACTAAAGCACCTCCTTGATTTAAGTGTGTTGTTGAAAAAGAAATTCCAAACTTTACAGGTGTTATAGAAATTCCTTTTTTTAAAATTGTATTTTTTTTATTAAACTCTATGACTTTCCTTTTTCTTTTTTGATAATTTGATTTTTTGATAAGATCTTTAAAAATCTCATTTATAATATTATCTTCAACTTTCATGTCATAGTGCGTAATATTATTTCTATTTTTTTTGTAAAAATTATTTTTCCTTATTATAGAAGCATCAACATTAAGATATTTTGATATATTTTCTATAATGTTTTCAATACAAAACATCCCTTGTGGGCCTCCAAATCCTCTAAAGGCAGTATTAGAAACAGTATTTGTTTTACATCTATAAGATACAAGATTGATATTAGGTATAAAATAAGAGTTATCAATATGGTAAATAGCTCTATCATTAATAGCTTCAGATAGGTCTGGTGAAATTCCACATCTAGAAGCAAGTATAAGATCTAATCCATTAATTTTTCCCTTATCACTAAAACCCACTTTGTATTTGTAATAAAAATCATGCCGTTTTCCCGTAATGATCATATCATCATCTCTATCGACTCTTAATTTGATTGGATTGGCAGTTTTTTTTGCAAGTAAGGCCGAAATAGCTGCAAAAATAAAAGATTGAGTTTCTTTTCCACCAAATCCTCCTCCAATTCTTCTAACCCTTACATTTATAGAATTAAATTTTTGTTTTAAAACTTTTGCAACAATTTGTTGAGTTTCAGATGGATGTTGTGTTGAAGAATAAATTAAATAGTTATTATCTTCTTTAGGTATTGTTAAAGCAATTTGACCTTCAAGATAAAAATGATCTTGTCCACCAGAAAATAATTCACCTTCAATAGTATTTTTAGAATCTTTTATACTTTTAGTAACATTACCTTTTTGTATAACTTTAGTTTTTAAAACAAATGATTTCTTTTTAATTGCATCTTTAATTTCCAGTATAGGTTTTTCTTTTAAATAATTAATTTTAGCTTTTCTTAATGATTTTCTTGCTAGTTCACATGTGGTGGCAGCAACAGCAAAAATTGGTTGACCAAAATACTCAATACTTTTATTAGCAAAAATAGGATCTCCTTTAAACACTGGACCAACGTCATTTATACCAGGTATGTCTTTATAAGTTATTACATCAATTACACCTTCAGATTTAAGCACTTCACTTAAATTTATATTCTTTATTTTTCCTTTAGTGATAGAGCTATAACCTATAGCAGCATGTAATAAATTTTTTGGTTCGGGTATATCATCAATGTATTTTGCTTTCCCTGAAACATGTTTAGAAGCACTTTCATGTGGTTTTTTTATAGAAAATAATTCTTCAATTTTGTTCATTTAACTAATTGTGTGTGATTGTTTATTTTTTATCTCTAAATAAAATCTTTCTATTAAATTTTTACTTACAAGAGTTCTGTACTGACTTGAAGCTCTCATATCATTTAAAGGATTAAATTCATTTTCAATTATTTTTTTTGATTTATGAATATTTTCATAATTAAATTTTCTTCCAATCAAGAATTTTTCAGTTTTTGATGCTTTTTTAGGAGTTGCTGCCATCCCACCATAAGCAATATTTATATCTGAAATAATATTTTTCTTTAGTTTTAATAGAAAAGCTACAAATACACTTGAAATATCATCATCAAAACGTTTGCTAACTTTATAACATTTAAAAATACTATTTTTTATAATAGGGATTTTTATTTCTTTAATGAATTCTTTGTTATTAAGAACAGTTTTTCTATAAGATAAGAAAAATTTTTTTATGTTAATTGTACGTTGTTTTTTTCCTTGAATAATTATGGAACAGTTTAAGGCTAATAGAGCAGGTGAACTATCCCCAATTGGTGAAGCGCTTGCTAAATTTCCGCCTACTGTAGCTAAATTTCTAATTTGAATTGATCCATATCGGTAATACATATTTGCAAATGATGGATAAATATTTTTTAGTTGAGGAATTAAATCATTAATAGGAGTCGCAGCACCGACAAGTAAAAAATTTTTATTTGTTTTTATATAATTTAAATCTTTATTGTTACCTAAATATATTAAAGAATTAATATCTTTATTTTGTTTTGTTACTTCTAAAGTAAGATCTGTTCCTCCAGATAAAAATATAGGTTTTGATGATTGTTGAGTGTCTCTAATTAAACTTTTTAAATTTCCTGGTATATAAAAATGTTTTTTGTTAGTATTAATAACTACATCATTTTTAGATATTAATTTTAATAATTTAATTATTTTTTTTTCATCTTTGATAAATTTATCATTTTTTCCATATGAGTACATTTTTTTTGCTGCAGTTTTAATTGCATTATAACCTGTGCATCTACATAAATTTCCAGCTAAATATTCATCAATATTATCATTAGAAGGTTTGATTTTATTTTTGTACATTCCAAACATAGCCATCACAAAACCAGGTGTACAAAAACCACATTGCGATCCATCATTATCTATCATTGCTTGTTGAACAGGATGAAGTTTATTATTTCCTATATACTCAACTGTTATTAATTGTTTACCATGAAGACTATACAGAAACATTATGCATGTATTGATTGATTTATATTTAAGCTTATTATTATTTAATTCTGCAATTACTGCAGTACAGGCCCCACAATCACCTGAAGCACATCCTTCTTTTGTTCCAGTTAATTTTTTATTAGTTCTTAAATAATTTAGTACAGTAACATTAGGATCAATATATTTTATCTTAATTAATTTATCATTTAGAATGAATTCTATTTCATTCTTGATCATTAACTTCCTCGATAAGTTGAATAGCTCCAAGGTGAAACAAGTAAAGGTACATGATAATGTTGATCAGAGTCATTTATTCCAAAACGAATTACAACATCATCTATAAAAAATGGCTCTTTAATAGTTGTGTAATTTTTAAAATATTCTCCACAATAAAAAATTAATTCATATTTCCCTACTGCAAATTCTTCTTTTTTTAGAATAGGTGAATCCGATCTTCCATCATTATTTAGTTTGAATTCCTTTATTTTTTCTTTTTTTTCTTTTTCAATGCGGAAGATTTTCCCTCTTATTCCTCTTCCTGGGGTACCATTGAAAACATCTAAAACATGTGTAGTTAAATAACCGTTCGACATAATTATGAATATAATTATACAGTATTTATTTAAATATTAAATGAGGCAATACATTAAATGAATAATTCCAGAAACTTTATCGGATATGGCAAAAAGGATTTTAAAGTTGCATGGCCTAATAATGCAAAATTAGCTCTTCAATTTGTTTTAAATTATGAAGAAGGGGGAGAAAATTGCGTTCTTAATGGAGACAAACATTCTGAAACTTTTCTTTCAGAAATTATAGGGGCACAACCTGTTGAAGGCAGACACATGAATATGGAATCTATTTATGAATATGGATCACGTAGAGGTTTTTGGCGTATCTACAATAATTTTATTGAAAGAAAACTTCCATTAACAATTTTTGGAGTTGGTTTAGCACTTCAACAAAATAATGAAATTTGTGCAGCAATAAAAGAATCAAATTTTGAAGTAGTTAGTCATGGGTACCGATGGATTGATTATCAATTTGTAGATGAGAGAATTGAAAAAGATCATATTTTAAAATCTTATAATATAATTAAAGAAATTTTTGGGTCATATCCTAAAGGTTGGTATACAGGGAGAACTAGTCCAAATACTAGGAGACTTATTATAGAAAATACTGAGGTTATTTATGACAGTGATTCATATAGTGATGATCTCCCTAATTGGGAAAAAATTGGAAACAAAAAACATTTAATTATCCCATATACATTAGATAATAATGATATGCGATTTGCTACAAGCCAAGGATTTAATAGTGGTGAACAATTTTTTCAATACTTAAAAGATTCTTTTGATTGTTTGTATAAAGAAGGTGAGCACAATCCTAAAATGATGTCTGTAGGTTTACATTGCAGATTAATAGGGAGACCTGGAAGGATGCAATCCTTAATAAGGTTTTTAGATTACGTCCAAAATTTTGATGATGTTTGGATTTGCAGACGAGATGAAATAGCTGATTATTGGTATAAGAATTATCAATAAAATGAAAATTCAAGATGTAAATAATTTATCATCTGAAGAATTTATTGAAAATTTCAATAATATTTTTGAAAAAACTTCTTCAATTGCTATTTCTTCAGAAAAAAAGAGACCATTCAATAATAAGAATGACATGATTGAAGTTTTTATAAATGAATTTGATGATTTAGATATAGATTCAAAAAAAAATATTTTAATAAAACATCCTGATTTAGGTATCAAACTGAAAATTACTAATGACTTAACTGAAATGTCAAAAAAAGAACAAAGAAATGTCGGATTAGATAATTGTACAGAAGATGAATTCTTATTATTTAATAGAATGAATGATGAATATAAATTAAAATTTTCCATACCTTTCATATTTGCTGTCAAAGGAGCAAATAAATCTATTATTATTGATGAGTTTAAAAGACGTTTAACAAACGAAGATATTGATTTGGAAATAGCAGAATCAATAAAACAAGTTAAAAAAATAGCTAAATTTAGATTAGATGAAATCATCAATGAGTAAAAAATATATTATTAAAAATGCGATAGATTTGGCAAATCCAATGCTTGGTACAAAAATTATTAATTGTTCTGATGAATTTTTTGCTCCAGCTACACGAATTATTAATCCTTTGCCTGCTATTTTTAAAGAAAATGCATTTGATAATCATGGAAAATGGATGGATGGGTGGGAAACAAGGAGAAGGAGATCAGACGGTAACGATTATCTTATAATTAAATTAGGTAAACCAGGAAAAATACAACTTGTTGATATAGACACAACTTATTTTAACGGCAATCAACCAGAATATGCTCAATTAGAAGGATGTTTTTCAAAAAATAATAAACTTAAAAATATCAAATGGATCAAAATTACTAATAAAAGTAAAATAAAACCCAATCATAACAATATTTTAAAATCTAAATCTTCAAAAACATTTAATTTTGTTCGTTTAAATATTTATCCTGATGGAGGAGTGGCCAGATTAAGACTTCTTGGTAATATTGATCTTTTATTACAAAAAATCTCTAATAAAAATATTATTGATTTGGCAAGTGTGATTAATGGATCTCAAGTAGTTGCATGTAGTGATGAACACTTTGGTAATGCTAATAATATATTATTACCTGGTAAATCTAAAAATATGGGCAATGGTTGGGAAACACGCAGAAGAAGAGGGAGGGGTTATGACTGGATTCTTTTAAAATTAGGACTTAGCGGATATCCAATATCATTTGAAATTAACACCCATTATTTTAAAGGTAATTACCCAGATTTTTTTTCTGTGCAGGCCATTAATCATAAAAAAAATATATCTATAAATTCAATAATAAAAAATAGTAAAAAATGGCAAACTATTATTGCAAATACAAAACTTAAACCTGATAGTTCATTAAAAATAAAAATACCAAAGAAATTTTACAAAAAATATAATTATATTAAATTAAATATTTATCCTGATGGTGGGATATCTCGTTTTCGAATTTATGGAAAAATTAAATAATATTATGAATTTGCAAATTAAAAAAATTTCAAAAGATAATTTTTCTAAATATGGACAATTAGTTTCTACTAAAGATATTGAGTCTCAAAATATTAATGAAGAAACAACCAAGAGTTTTTATGATCTAGTAAATATTGAAATTTACGGCGATGATAAACAATGCAGAGTCAATATTTTCAAGTCAATTAAAAGAAATTTTCCCCTAGAAATTAATATGCTTGAAAACCACCCTTTCAGCTCACAAGCTTTTATTCCACTTCAAAAAACTAATTTTATTGTTGTTGTTGCTCCTATTTCTAATGAACCAGATATTAATTTAATTGAAACATTTCTTATATCTCCCGAAGAAGGAATAAATTTTAAACCAAAAGTTTGGCATTTTCCTCTAATAGCTACTGAAAATTCTAATTTTTTAACGATAGATAAAAAAGATTCAGCAAATAATCTTGAAATTTATAATTTTCAAAATAATGATAAAATATTTTTAGATTATGAATGAATCATTTGTTGAGTTTAATAATATAACTAAAAAATTTCCAAGAGTTATTGCTAATAATAATGTTTCTTTTAATATTAATAAATCAACAGTTCATGCTTTATTAGGAGAAAATGGAGCTGGTAAGTCTACATTAATGAAAGTTCTTTATGGCTTACTAGAACCTGAAGAAGGACATATTAATTTTAATAATGAGATTTTAAAAATTAATTCGCCATCAGAAGCTCGTAAAAAAGGTATAGGAATGGTTTTTCAGCATTTTTCTCTTTTTGAATCTCTTACAGTCAGAGATAATTTGATATTAGGCATAGAAGAAAATATTTCTTATTCAAAATTGCAACAACAACTTGAAGATATTTCTTCAAAATATAATTTACCTTTAGATCTTGAAGCACCTATTACTTCACTTTCAGCTGGAGAAAAACAAAGAGTAGAAATTGTAAGAATTCTTTTACAGGATCCTCAGTTATTAATAATGGATGAACCAACTTCTGTTTTAACACCTCAGGAAGTTGAAAGTCTTTTTAAAACACTTAATGCTCTTGTAACAGAAGGAAGAACAATTCTTTATATAACTCATAAATTAGAGGAAGTTATAAGTTTATGCAATGAAGTAACAATAATGAGAAACGGTAAAGTTATTGATTCATGTTCTACAGAAAACCAAACTGCTAAAAGTCTTGCAACAAAAATGTTAGGACGAAAGCTTGAAGAATTAAAAACAGATTACACCCATATTAAAGATTTTATAAATTTTAAAGCAAAAAAAATATCTTGTACATTTAATGATCCTTTTTTTACTGATTTAAAAAATATATCATTTGAAGTTAAAGAAGGCGAAATTTTTGGTATTGCTGGGGTAGCAGGTAATGGACAATCAGAACTAATGGATATCTTGATAGGTGAAAATTGTTCTATTGACTCAGGGGAAATAATTTTTAAAAAAAATAATATTGAATCTTTTAATCCCCAACAGAGAAGAGATTTATCTATAGCTTTTGTCCCTGAAAACAGATTAGGGCATAGTGCAGTTCCAGAACTAACACTTTCAGAAAACATATTGTTAAGTCAATTTCCAAATAATAATTTTTCTAATCATGGAATACTAAATAATAATTTTATTGAAGATCATACTAAAGAAGTAATTAATAATTTTAATGTTGTAACACCCGGATCTGATGTTAAGGCTTCTAGTTTATCTGGAGGCAACTTACAAAAATTTGTGATTGGAAGAGAAATTTCATCTAATCCTAAATTATTAATAATTTCTCATCCTACATGGGGAATTGATGCAGGAGCAGAATATTCAATACGGCAATCACTGATTAATCTTGCTAAAAATGGAACATCAATAATAGTCTTATCTCAAGATATAGATGAATTGATTGAAATTACACACCGAATGGCAGTCATTTATAATGGTAGTTTATCTGAATCTTTTATTACTAAAGAAATTGATATCACTAAATTGGGATTATTAATGGGTGGAAAAAAATGACTAATTTATTTCCCAAGATAGTTTCAAGAGCACAATCATCAAATATAATGAATATATTTGCACCTATTATTGCTGTTATTCTTACATTAATAACTGGTTCTATTATTTTCTCAATAATGGGTTTTAATCCATTTTTTGCATTACATACTTTTTTTATATCACCTATTTCAACAACATACGGTATTTCGGAATTATTAGTTAAGGCGACACCATTAGCTTTAATAGCAACTGGTTTAGCGTTTTGTTTTAAAAATAATATTTACAATATTGGTGCTGAGGGACAACTTACTATGGGAGCCATATTTGGAGGAGGTATAGGAATTTACTTTCATGATACAAATAGTTTTTGGTTACTTCCATTAATGATTATTGGAGGAGCTATAGGAGGTTCTCTTTGGGCTATGATACCAGCATTATTAAAAAATAAATTTAATACTAATGAAATCCTTACTAGCTTAATGTTGGTTTACGTTGCTTTATTTATCTTAGATTTTTTAGTTGTAGGACCTTGGAGAGATCCAGAGGGATATAGTTTTCCAAAAACTAGGCCTTTCAGTGATTCAGGTAGAATGCCTTTACTATTTGAAGGTCTGAGAATTCACATCGGTTTAATTATAACTTTAATTTTGATTTTTATTTCCTGGTTTGTTTTTGCAAAAACAATATTTGGTTTTCAACTTAAAGTATCTGGGTTTAGTCCAATAGCAGCACGTTATGCAGGATTTAATCAA
>Ga0257113_1000848_pt1 | contig 10215 bp, 6 predicted proteins | sample LP_taG_4_FD_191568 | JGI IMG/M metagenome (GOLD analysis project Ga0257113, IMG submission 191568) | Marine microbial communities from Northeast Subartic Pacific Ocean, Canada - LP_J_2015_P26_2000m | ecosystem: Environmental > Aquatic > Marine > Oceanic | place: Canada: Northeast Subartic Pacific... | reverse complement strand
TAATTTTTAGAATCATCGATAAATTACTTGATGATGGTATAAAAAAAATTTCTATTACCGTTGGATACAAAAAGGAGATTCTAGAAAAAATAGTCTCTGAACAATACAAAAACCGATGTAAATTAGAGTTCATTACAACAGAATTTGAGAAGCCACCAGGTAATTCTATAAAAACAGCAATGAAATCTTGTTTTGAAAAAAAACTGTTGATAATATTAGGTGATACACTGATTGATAATAATTTAATCGAATTAGTAGATAATGGTAAAAACTGTGTTCTAACATCACAGGAATTTGACGAAACAAGAAATTGGTGTGTAATTACAAAGAAAGATAGTATTATTGATGAGATTTTTGATAAAAAAGAACTTCGTAAAGATGAAAAATATCATGCGCTAGTTGGATGCTACTTTTTTAATGATATAGATTTACTAAATAATGTATTAGACAAATTTACAGATGATGAAAAACTAGAAATTAGTTCAATAATAAAAAAAATTAAAGACCAAAATGAATTTCAAACAGAATTAGCACAAAAATGGCATGATGTAGGTCATTTAGAAAATTATTTTTCTACAAAACAATTTATTCTTAAAACAAGATACTTCAACTCTCTTCAGTTTGATGATTTAGGAAAAAATGTTATCAAAACAAGCAAGAATAAAGAAAAATTGATCGACGAGATCAGTTGGTACAAAGAGATTCCTGAGGAAATTTCAAAATTGGTTCCAAATATTGTAGATTCAACTATAGAAGATGAACCATTCATAAAATTAGAGTATATTAAAAATCCAACATTATCTGAGCTTTGGTTGTATAGTGATTTTCCATCTGATTTTTGGAAAGAAATTATTCAAGATTTATTTGATATTATTCAAAAATTCAGAAGATACAATGAAAGTGTAACGAAGGAAGAATATAGTTCGATATATTTTCAAAAGACAATAGATAGAATTGATGAATTAATACGAGATAATAAAACATTTAAAGAAATTTTTGAACAAGATTTTATTTCTATTAACGGAAAAAAGTTAAAAAATTGGATATTAATTAAAGATGAGATTAGGAAAAAAATTAATACAATGTACAATGAGGATGACAATTGTTTAATTCACGGTGATCTTTATTTTTCAAATATACTTTATGATTCAGAAAAAAAAATATTCAAATTGATTGATCCTAGAGGAAGATGGGGCAATGGAATTGCTGGAGATATCAAATACGACATAGCAAAAATAAGACACTCCGTTGTTGGTTGTTTTGATACAATCACAAATGGTCTATATTCAGTAAAATACAATGAAAAAAATGAAATAAATTTTAATGTGTTTGAATCAAAAAATTATCAAATTATTTGTGATGAACTTGATAAAAATATCAAAAGAAATTGGGATCTAGATGAAATAAAAATGATTGAGGGACTGCTATTCATTTCCATGTTACCACTTCATAAAGACAATTTTGAAAGACAAATAGTATTTTACAGTGTTGGTATTCAAAGATTGAATGAAATTTTTGGTAATATGTGAAAGATATGACTAGGTTAACAATTGCTATTCCAAATTATAATGGTGGAGAAAATCTAAAACGCGCGATCATCTCATGCCAAAATATTAGAATTCCAATTCAAGAATATGAGATAATAGTAATAGATAATTGTTCAACTGATAATTCACGTGATATTGTAAATGAATTAAAAAATGAGTTTTCAAACTTGGTATTTTTACAGAATAAAGAGAACGTTGGGCGGATTCAAAATTGGAATGTTTGTATAGAAAAAGCAAAAGGAAAATTTCTGATCTTCCTTTTTTCAAATGATGAAATAAATCAACATAATAACATTCATGAATGTCTAGAAATATTAGATAAAAACGATAATATTTCTATTGGATTTTCATCTTTGTTAAAAAAGGAAATTAAAGATTCGTATGTAAAAAAATCTTTTTCTAATGAAATTATTCAATGTCAATCAAAATGCTTTACAAAAGAATGTCTGAATAGAGGATTATTACCATTTGGTCCAATCCAATCAATCATCTATAGATTAGATGACATAAAGAATGATCAAAATAAATTTCTCACAGACATGCCAATTAATGCAGATGAGATTTTCACATACAAGGAAGCATGTAAACGTGATAGAATATTGTTCAATCCTAACCCACAAATTACATGGGATTTAACACAAGGACGATTTCATGGCCAAATGAAAATTGAAGATGAATTCAAAGAACATTCCGAAACAATTAAAATTATTTCAAAATTAATTGGAATAGACGTAGATTATAGTTTGGTATCAACATACAGAGCAATTAATCTGCTAAAATTTTCTGCAAAAAGTTTAAAAAATCATGGTAAGAAGGAGGCGACAAAACATCTTTTGTCAAAAATGAAAGAAAGTAAATCATTCTTTAACACAGATAAGATTCTTTTCAAGACATTTCTTAAAAAGGTGAAAAATTCAAAAGCAGATGCTGATGATATACTTTATTCAGAAATTATTAACAAATGTATGAATGAATCTAACTAGAAATTTTATAGATTTTACCTTCCATAAGAGAAATTACATATAATGCACCATCAGGTCCAAATTTCATATCGGTAATAAGCCCAAGATTTTTTGCAAATACAATTTCGTCCATAGATTCTGTTAAGGAACCATCTTTAGAATTTTGTGAAATATTAAGAATGTTATCTTGTAAATGTGGTGACTGAAAAATGAATTTTGTTCTTGTGTCATCAAGTTTGAATTTGTAAATTATTCCATTATTTGAATCTGAAACAAATAGAAAATCTTTGTATTTTTTGAAGTCAATTGAATTAGGAAATTCAATTGCAGTTACTCCTACTGGTAATTCCCAACTAAATTCAGGTTCACTGTAACGATAATTTTCATATTCAGGAACTTGTGGAAGAGTTCTTCCATTCGAGGGGCCTTGAATTTTAGCCCAACCGCTGTTAAATTTATTTTCAACTAGATTTATTTCATCATAAACATCAGGTCCATTTTCAGTATCCCACAAATATCCTGTCTGAGGATCAACTGCAAGACCAAAACTATTACGAATGCCAATTGCAGCATAATCACCTTCAGGTTCAATTTGAATAATTGTACTAGTATCCTTCCAATGACCATTAGAAAAATTCTCGTAAGTGAACTGCCTTATGCATGAATCAAGATTTCCTAGAATATTAAATAAATTCAATTCTGGTGGATTGTCAGAAAGATCTGGTTGTTCAGATTGCCAACCAAATGGATTTGTAGTGTAATGTTGAAAGGAAATTTTGGTGCAAGAAAGTAAGTAATTGAAACTATCAGAAATAGTGAGACGGTTTTTTTCGTCCTTTGATGCCGCAGTACTAAAATGTCTATAACTCTCATTTTCAAGATGGTTTTGCAATAAACCAATTTTATAATTCTCACCAGTAATGGCATACACTTTACCATCAAGATCACTAACTAACTCACCACCTACATACTCTCTTTCAAAACCAGGAATTTTCTTTAAAAGAATTGGCTCTACTAATTCATTTCCATTCCATGAATATTTGTAAACTCTATTTTCAAGAGCACGACCTCCATCATGATATGCCTCTGTAAAAAATAAATAAACATCGTTTTCAATTGAAGTAATACCTAACAATCCCTGTTCACCATAATTACTAACTTCTACATCCAAAACAGGCGCATCTAACAAAGCATTATTTTTAATATGCCTGACAGTTCCTGTATTTTTTTCTAAAACCAAAAGATCATCCCCAATAAATTCCATATTTACAGGAGTAAACAAACCAGATACAAATTCTTCAATTTGAAATTCAGAATCTAAAACAACTGGATTTTGTTTTGAATCTGCGTTTACATCATTTACCATATAAAATGTCAATAACACAAAACCCAACAATACGAATACAAAAAAATTTCTCATTAAACAAATGAAGAATTCTACTTTAATAAATTATTTAAATAAATTTAGTAGAAGCCTCTAAAAAGCATGCAAAAACGAAAAGCTTATGAAAATTGCTTTAGTATGCCCCGCATCTTTACCTGCAACTCAATTTGGTGGTATTGTGTTTTTAGCGGTAGATCTTGCACAAGAAATTTCTGAAATGGGTCATAATGTAACAATATACACAACTGATTTAGATTTTAGTAATGGTCCGAACAAATTTAATAAAAAACTACCAAGAATTGAGAAATTTGAAAAATTTTTGATTAATAGAACACACGTATGGTTTTCATTAAAATTATTTTTTGTTAATACATCCATGTCAAAAGAAATTGAAAATGACAAACCCGATATAATACATACAATAGGATTGAGAAGTTTTCAATCTATTATTGCTTGGAGAGTTTCTAAAAAACTAAACATACCTTTAGTTGTATCAGATCAAGGCGGTTTAACGACACATCCGTTTTTGGCTGAATCTGGATTTTTTTTAAAAACTTTGTATAAAATTCAAGATTTTTTCATAAAAAAAATAATTAATGATGCATCCGTAATTAGCGTAGCTAATGAATATGAACAAAAAATATTTTCAAGTTTAAACAAAAAATCACGAATTGAAATTATTCGTAATGGTGTCAATCTAAAAAAATTAGTTAGTAAACACAATTTTAAAGAAAAATATCAAATAAATTCTAACTTCATTCTTTTTGTAGGTAGATTTTCAAAAAGCAAAGGAATTGAAACTTTGATCAATGCATTCAGTATTGTGAAAAATGAACTAAAAGATTCTGACATACGTCTAGTAATAATGGGTGTAGATTTTGGTTATCAAGCTGAAATGGAAAAATTAATTAAAAAACTAAATTTATCTGAGGAAATCAAAGTTATAAAAAATCCACCAAGAGATGATGTAATATCTGCATATGGAGAAAGTGAGTTTTTAGTTCTGCCATCGCAGTGGGAGTTATCACCACTAGTCCCGCTAGAATCTTTTGCGTTTAAGAAACCAGTCATTTCAACAAATTCACATGGTATTCCATATACAGTTCAAAATAATAAAAATGGAATTCTAGTCGAGCCTGAAAATTCACTTGAATTATCAAATGCAATTGTGAAATTATTAAATGATTCAAAATTACGAGAAAAGCTAGGATTATCCGGTTATAATTTTGTTAATGAAGAATGTAATTGTGTTTCAATGGCTAAAAATTCTCTAAAATTATACGAGAATATATTAGAAGAAATGCAAAATGAGTTGAATAATGAGTGAATGAAAATGAAAAAAGATTTTTTTAAAGATTCAAAAATAAAATTTCCAGCTTATGAACCATGGATTTCAAATGATGATAAAAAAATTGTAAATAAAACACTAGGTCAGAGCATGCTAACTCTTGGTCCTCAATTAGAAAAATTTGAAACTAATTTTTGTAAATACACAAAGGCAAAATACGCAGTTGCCGTTTCAAATTGCACTGCTGCATTGCATTTATCATTGAAAGCGTTAGGAATTAAGAAAGATGATGAGGTTATAATACCAGATTTAACATTTGTAGCGGATGCGAATGCGGTTTTAGCATGTAATGCCAAACCGATAGTTACTGACATTAACAAAGAAAATTTCTTTTTATCTATCTCAAATGTTAAAAAAAATATTACAAAAAAAACTAAAGCAATAATTCCCGTTCATATTTATGGACAAGTTTGTAACATTGAAGAGATTTTAGATGTTGCACGTGATAATGATCTTAAAGTTATAGAAGATTGCGCTCATGCAGTAGGAACTTTTCATAATTCTAAGCATGTTGGGAATTTAGGAAATACTGGTTGTTTTTCATTTTATCCAACAAAAAATATTACAACTGCTGAAGGTGGAATGGTTACTACAAACTCAAAAAAAATTGCAGAAAAAATTAGGCAGTTACGAAGTCATGGTATGACAAAATCTCTCAAAAGTCGTTATTCGAGTGGTTATCCTTGGATATTTGACATTGTTGAACCTGGTTATAATTACCGAATGGATGAGATTAGAGCTGCATTAGGAATTACACAATTAAAGAGAATTAATAAAATTAATGAACTACGGAAGAATGCATCACTCTATTATCATAAAAATTTACAGAATATTCCCGGAATAATTTTGCCAGATATGGTAAATGATAAAAGCCATTCGTATCATCTATACACAATTCGTGTAACCAAACCTTTCAAATTATCAAGAAATCAATTATTTAAGAAACTAAAAAACAATGGAATTAGAACGACTGTTTATTGGATGCCTATCCACAAATACAGTGCGTTTCGTAAATTTGCTAAAGTATCTAATGTTGTTAACACATCAAAAATTTACAATGAAATTTTGGCACTGCCGTTATTTCCAACTATTTCAAAAAAACATCAAGATAGCGTAATCAAGGTTATCAAATCATCTTAATACACTATTAAGATACTTCATCAAGCCAAACCATCTTTTTAGATGAACAAGAACGATAATGTGCTGACATGATTTTTGATTGATTTAATAATTCTTGTTCAAAGTTGAATGGAGCTTTCTTTTCTCCATTGATTTCCATACAAAAAGTATCAATCATTTCTAGAAAATGATCCGTGGGATTGATTTCAAATATTTTGTTTCTTCGACCGTCCCAATTGTTTTCTATATTATATTGTAGACTCACTTTAGTTGTAAAATCAGGTGGTACAGAATAAGCTCTATCTAACGATATAATTCCGTCAGAACCCCATATTTCGTACTTTGCTTGATAATAATTTCCATTACCATAGGTAATGGTTGCAGTTTTCTCATTCTCATATATGAGAAGAGACGTTCCTTTTACATCAACACCAGTCTTTGGATCTAGAACGTTTGTGTGAAAAACAGCAAGTGGTTCTTCATTAAAGATCATTCTACTTGCGTAAACTGGATAACAGCCAGAATCATTCAAAAATCCGCCGCCCAATTCTTTGTTATATCTAATATCACCCTCTGGAAAAGCCGGAAATCCAAAACTTCCGTTGAATGAGAAAAGATCCCCAATTTTTTTATCATCTATTAACTCTTTGACCTTTTGATGTTGAGGATGAAATCTGAACATAAAACCTTCCATCATTCTAACGTTATTCTGTTTTGCATGCTCAATCACTTCTTTTGCAGTTTCTTGTGTAATGTCTTGAGGGAAAAAAGATTTTTCACAGTAAATATGCTTTCCTGCAGAAGCTGCTTTCATAACCCATTCTTTATGAGTTCCAATGGGAGTTGAAATGTAAACTGCATCAACTGAATCATCTGATATTACATCGTCATAAGTACCAAATTTTTTGCAATTGAACTCATTAGAAAATTCATTAGCTTTTTCTAGTGTTCTGCTTCCAATTATTTCAAGTTCTGCAAATTCTGATTTTAATATGGCAGGAATTACTGATCTTTTAGCAATTCTTGAACAACCAATAATTCCAAATTTTATACTGTCCAATGTTCTAAAGATAAGATATTATTCCTCGTATATGTGGTCCGACAAAATTTTCAATTTTCAATAGCTGCTTTATTTGAAACAATGTTACCCAAATGTATGAATCAGGAATTTGTAATTGTTCATTCTCATCTACTTCTACAATCATATTGAAGTTTGACTTTAAATGAAATCTTCCACCGTCTTCTGATTGCCATTTTCCATAAATAATTTTTGCATTTTTTGGTTCATCAAAATATTCTGCAAACAAAGGCCTTATTCCTCCATGAGCTTTCAAAAGATTACTAGTAGTTGCTTGAAGTGTAGGTGATAATTGTAATTTTCCAATATTTCCAGGTTCAGCTTTTGCTTGAACTAGATAATGAGACACACCATTAATTTTTTTCATTAGTAATCCAAGAATTCCACCAGGGTTTTTTCCAATTATTGGTTGCATCCATCCTTGCTTCCCAACTTCACGATCAAAAGTGTTTGTTACTTTAACACCAATTATTTCAAAAAATCCTTTTGAATCATGAGATATGTTTCCAGATTCTTTGTCAACATTCCATTTATCTAGATCATTTATTCCAACTTGTTCAACAACCATATCTGATTGCTCCCTTTTTTTCTCAAACCAATCAATGATATAATCAAGTTTGTGTAATTGATTGTCATCACGTATAGATTCCAACATAATTTCTACTCGTGAAATTGTTTCAGGATTAGTATCAAATCCATTCTTTTCTAAAATTTCTTTAATTTCGTCAATTATCACGTATAATCTTCAATAAGTTATTTAATTATATTTTCTATTCAAATCAATCAAGTCTGGATTGAAAGTTTGGGAATGATGGAAAAACATTGAGTAGTATATTTTATAGTCTAAAATCCTAAAATCCATCAAAAGGTCAAAAATTGAAGATAATTGTGGGAATTCCAGCATTTAATGAGGAAAAGAATATTGCTGCAATAATTACTAAATTGGCAGATATTACAGATACAATAATTGTATGCAATGATGGTTCATCGGATTTAACTTCGGATATTGCTGAAAAAATGGGGGCATTTGTCATAAATCATGAAAAAAATTTGGGGTATGGAGCAGCTATACGAAGTATTTTTCTAAAAGCGAAAGAGTTGAATGGAGATATTTTAGTTACATTTGATGCTGATGGTCAACATAGAATTGAAGATGTTGAAAAGGTAACGAAACCAATTATCGATCAAGAAGTAGATTTAGTGATTGGTTCAAGATTTTTAGATGAAAGCGAAAAAGAAGTTCCACAATATAGAAAAGTTGGAATTAAAGTGATAACAAAAATTACAAATGCAAGTATAAAAAAACAGTTGACTGACTCACAAAGTGGATTTAGAGCTTATTCAAAAAAAGTACTAGCTGAATTAAATCCATCTGAATTAGGAATGGGAATATCAACAGAAATTTTGATTAAAGCAAGTAGCAAAAATTTTAGAATTACAGAAGTACCAATAAAAATTTTATACGCCGGAGATACATCTACACATAATCCAGTTTCTCATGGCTCATCTGTAATTCTCAGCACAATAAAATATACGTCAATTGAACATCCATTAAAATTCTATGGAATACCTTCAATGATACTTTTCATAATTGGTATATCATTTACGTATTTGTCTGCAGAATATTATGCTGAAATTGGAAGATTGAATACAAATTTAACAATCATCGCAGCAGGTACAGTTTTAATTGCAGTTGTATTACTAATTACAAGTATTTTGTTGTACAGTCTTGTAAGTGTCGTTCGTGAAAAAAATTAATTGAATTTTGATGAACTATGACAAATTATTGGAATGTTATAAAAAATAAATTATCGAAAGAAGATGGAATCATTTCCGTAGGATTTGCAGACATAATAGGCGGGGGAATTTCAGCTATTTTTTGGTTATATGTTGCGTCGGTTATAAATCCAGAAAATTACGGAGAAATTCATTATTTTTTGGCTATAGCAGGCATGGCTCAAATTTTTTCGATGGTTGGTAATTCTCATGCGCTAACAGTTTATTCCGCCAAGAGGGAAAACATCCAGTCTACATTATTCATTCTTTCAACTATTCCAACTATAATTTCATGCATAATTATTATCATGATTTTTGATAGATTTGATGCTGGACTATTAGCAATAGGTTTCGTAGTTTTTGAATCTGTTAATTCCGTAATGTTAGGAAGGAAGTTTTATAGAAAATATGCAAAGATGATCTTAATTCAAAAATCCCTGACAATGCTTTTAGGTATAAGTTTTTTTTATGCTTTTGGTCCAAGTGGAATACTTTTTGCGTTGGTATTGACATTTATTCCACATTTGACTATTTTTCTCAAGGAATTTCAAAATACAAAGATTAATTTCACGCTTTTGAAGCCTAGAAAAAATTTTATTGTAAATAATTATCTGATGGTGATATCGGGTAGTTTTGGAGGACAAATTGATAAAATTATCCTACTTCCATTACTCGGATTTGTTATTATAGGAAATTACTCCTTAGCTCTTCAAATTTTTACAGTTTTAGTCATGTTCTCGGCTATAGTTTTCAAATATCTTTTACCGCAAGATGCAAGCGGAGTATCTAATAGAAATTTAAAAAAGATCACAATAATGGTGGCAATCGGAATTTCAATTTTTGGAATTCTTGTTTTACCAAAATTAATAACATTGTTTTTTCCTAAATTCATTGAAGCGGTTGACGCTATTGCGATCATGAGCATAGCAGTAATACCTGATGCAATTGTTATACTGTATTCTTCAAAAATGTTGGGAAAAGAAAAGAGCAAGTTTGTATTA
>Ga0257113_1000842_pt1 | contig 10280 bp, 11 predicted proteins | sample LP_taG_4_FD_191568 | JGI IMG/M metagenome (GOLD analysis project Ga0257113, IMG submission 191568) | Marine microbial communities from Northeast Subartic Pacific Ocean, Canada - LP_J_2015_P26_2000m | ecosystem: Environmental > Aquatic > Marine > Oceanic | place: Canada: Northeast Subartic... | reverse complement strand
ATGGTTATTATCCAGCCGGGGAATACACCATGATGTATGAAGGTACGGGTGTTATTTCAGTGGGATTTGATGCCGAGGATGCAATATTTACCGAAGCTGGAACCTATTCCGTCAGCGTAAACCCTGGAGGAGGAGGTATTCATTTAACTATCCGCGAATCCGATGTAAATGATCCCGTAAGAAATATCCGTATGATTATGCCGGGATATGAATCCATTTTTGAAACGGAACCATTTTATCCTGCTTTTCTGCAAAGGTTGGAAAGTTTTGAAGGTATTCGGATGCTTAATTTACAGAATATCAATATTACATCTGGCAATCAAACCCAATTCTGGAGCCAGAGAAAACCCAAGAGTTATGTAACACAATGTCCTAACACTGGGATTGACTCAGGGAATATAGATGGAATGGCTTTTGAATGGTTGATTGAATTGGCAAATACAACAGGCAACCCCCCCCTGGTTCTGCATTCCTCACAAAGTGGACGATAATTATGTCATTCAGCTGGCCCTGCTCCTGCGTGATAATCTTGAACCCGAACTGAAAATCTACATCGAATATTCCAACGAACTTTGGAACTGGACGTACTGGGACCAAGTCCAATACGTAGAGGAACAGGGATTAGCTTTAGAATTGTCCGACGACCCCTATCTTGCCGGTTTATATTATCAGGCGAAACGTTCAGCTGAAATATTTCAGATTTTTGGAAATGAATTTGAAGATTTATCCAGGTTGGTACGGGTCATTTCCGGACAAGCAGGCAATCCTTGGGTTGCCCAAATGCTCCTTGAAGGGCTGAGTGAACCAACAATAAATCCATTGGGATTTAATGCGGATGCCTTGGCAATTGCACCTTACTTTGGTGGTGGTATCGCTGACTATATTGGTGATGAAGGATTAATTGAATTCATCACTGTTGATGAAATATTAGACATAATCGAATTTGGTGTACCAGGGCATATAACTGAATTTGAAATGGTGGCCGATCTTACAACTCAACATAAAGTAATAGCAGAAAACAAAGGGATCGATCTAATTGCTTACGAAGGCGGTCAGCACCTAGTGGCTGTCAATTGGGAATATATGGAAAATGAAACACTTACTCAGAAATTGATCTCCGCAAATCGAAGTCCGAGAATCAAAGAGCTATACACCACCTATTTGGAAACCTGGTTTAACAATGGCGGTGGATTGATGATGGCATATAATTACACTATGATGCCATCAATGTATGGTTCCTGGGGTGCCCTTGAATACATGGATCAGTCATATGATGAAGCATATAAATACCAGGCATTAGCGGAATACAATACCGCTTCTGTCCACGGTGAAAAAATACACCCGTTATCTTTCGATCTTCTTCCAGCCTTTCCCAATCCATTCAACCCGGTGACAACGCTGCGGTATGATCTTCCAGAAGATGCTGTGGTGAATGTTACCATTTATGATATAATGGGACGAGTTGTTAGAACTCTGGTAAACAGCCAACAAAATGCTGGCTTCAAATCAATCCAGTGGAATGCTACCAATAATGCAGGTCAGCCAGTATCAGCAGGGCTTTATCTTTATACGATAAAGGCAGGGCAGTTCAGGCAGACTAAGAAGATGGTGCTGTTAAAATAGCCCCCCGTACCCGCATATCCATAGCTTACCAATCTTCGTCATCACCCCATTCATCTTCATCATCTCCAAAGTCTAGGTATTCGGCCTCACTTGCAAGCCATGCGTTGTATTCTTCTTCTGTATCAATGGTAAGATATCCACGCATTCTATAGTGAGTAATTCCACATAGTTGGGCACAGGAGATCTCTAGACCTTTTCCTTCTCTTGGGGTGCCTACCATTGTTTTCAAAAATTCATCTGATGTCATGGTGGCCGAAAAATGGACAGGAATTGTCATACCCGGTATTGCATCCTGAGAGACTCTAAGCTCTGGAAGTTTGAAATTATGGATTACATCTTTTGAGGAAAGATCAACACGAATTTTCTTATTCACAGGGATATGCATCTGGTTTTGTAAGATGATGTCATCCTTAGCAAACTCATCACTGCGGTCAATACCAATAAAATTTTGTTCTGCCTCATCTACTAGATTTATATCTGTTCGTCCAAAAATGCCATCTGCACCAGGATAGTGTATGTTCCAAGCGAACTGCTGGGCGATCACTCTAATATTTACAGCGTCTCTACTATCAGGGATTTCATTAACACGGTATGTCCAGACAGGGTAGGAAAACCCAAAAAGAGCAACAATCTCTATGATCGCGATTCCGCCCTCAAGCAGAGAGGAAAGGTGTGACTTAACTCCGGTGTAGCTTGCTTTCTTATTTTTTGATGCACTAAACTTATAGAGACTTACAATAAAAAATACTCCCCAGCCTACAAACAAGAATAGCATTAGCCAATGCATTAATACATTAGCGTTATCAATATATTCACCCTGAATAGACAGGTTTTGCGGGAGTCCGTATTTGTGTAACCAATCTAGCAAGACTATACTCCTTTATTTTCCCAATATCTTTTTGATCTGTTAGCCAATTTTCTTATTGACAGAATAACACCGGACAGGACAAAGCCGGTAGTGACTAATAGTGATATAATTGCCCAGTTCATTCCCTCAGTTGCGGCAGCATTGGGGTCTCCAAAGCAGGTAGAACACGCATACAAAGATCCAGCTAGAAAAATGATCAACAAAGATATGGTTCTAATAAATGGTATCATTATATTTTTTTAAACTTATTGTAAGCATTATACCCATATAGGCTTAGTCCTACCATTAATAATAGAGATACAATACCGAGCAGAGTTGAAACACTGCCAGGGTTCGTAGGCGTTGTCATCTCAAAATACCCATACCATCCTGTTAAGAGCACGGACATGCCGATAAAAAAAAGGTGAAATGTTTTTATCCCTATCATCTAAATATGAACCTGATCAGTATATGAGATTAGTGGTAAAAACAGCATCACAAAAAAGAACACGACTGTTAAGAGCAGGATCCATATGATCGTATTTCTTTCAGAGATTAGGTGCATAAAATAGGCTGCAACTAGAGACGCTTTCATTGATGCAATGATCAGTGCTAAAAAGATTCCCTCTGATGTGCTTATCTCCAGGTATGACGCTATAACGGTAACAATAGTCAGTACCGCAAGTGCCCCAAAAACTATAAGGTATACTCTTATGTGATCTTGTATTGATGATATGTCGTGGTCGCTACTCATAGTTTATCCTTATAATAAGTATAATACTGGGAATAAAAAGATCCAGACCAGGTCTACAAAGTGCCAGTAAAGACCAAGGGCCTCTACCCGGTTGGCAAAATGTTCAGGCTGACTGTCCCACATTTTACTGCCAACAGGAAGCCAAAAATAAAGCATCACAATCATCCCACCAATTATGTGGATTCCATGAAGCCCGGTAAGGGTAAAATAGATTGCCATAAATGTGCTACTTGATGGGTAGATATCATGATGGAATTTCCCGGTATACTCAAAGTACTTTATAACCAGAAAGATAAGTGCGCACAGGAGCGTGATTCCCATGTACATTCTGTATTTAGGAAAGTCATTTAGTTTAAGAGATGCCCAGGCCATGACCATAGAAACACTTGATGAAATAAGAACCAGAGTATTAACCGTGGCCAGTGGAACACTTAGCTCTGCTGACCAGTGTGCAAATTCACCTGGGGCCGCAGCAAGTCTTAAGAATATATAGGCAGAAAAGAGCCCTCCAAACAGCATAATCTCAGATGCTAGAAAGACCCAGATTCCTAACTTCGAATTTATTAGTCCAGTATCTTCTCTCTCTTTAACTATATAAGGTACTTCCATACTATTGCCTAGTTCTCTGTTTGAGGAATAAAATCTTTTTTCGAATCAGGAACGCTATATTCGTATGCAGAGTGATGCACAGTTATCTCTGAATCAAAGTTTACATGGGCCAGCGGTGGTGATGGAGCCGCCCATTCCACGGTAGTAGAATCCCATGGATTTCTACCGGCTTTTTCTCCAGAGAATATTGACATGATTAGATTGATAATAAATGGAATCTGAGAAATACCTAATAGAAAAGCCGAAGTTGTCATAAACTCATTCCACTGTAATACCCCGCTAGCATGAGCATAGGACTCACCTCCATCTGCAAGTCTTCTTGAGACCCCAGCTAATCCCTGTATGAACATAGGCATAAAAATACCATTCATAAATATAAGTGATGGCCAGAAATGTAACTTTCCTAGCATTTCATTCATTTTTTTACCTGTTATCTTAGGAAACCAATAGTAGATACCTGCGAATAAGGCAAATATGGTACCCGGGGCAACCACGTAGTGGAAGTGTCCGATTACGTAGTAGGTATCATGAAGATAGATATCGGCAGCAGCTAATCCAAGAGGTAATCCTGTTAGCCCGCCGATACCGAACATTGGCAAAAAGGCCAGGGCAAACAGCATGGGAGTGTTAAACCGTATTGAGCCTCCCCAAAGCGATAGAAAATAAGAAGTTAGGATCACAATAGAAGGGATGGAGATAATCATTGTGGTGGTCTGGAAAAAAGCGCTCATTGCCTGGCCCATACCCGTTAGAAACATATGGTGTGCCCAGACTATAAATGAGCAAAAGCCAAGAAATACCATTGAGTAAACGATTGACTTAAATCCCCAAAGCGGCTTCCGAGTATTATTTGTTAGTATTTCTGCAACAATTCCCATTGCTGGAAGGATTAATACGTATACCTCTGGGTGTGCCAAGAACCAAAAGAGATGCTGCCACAGGAGAGGAGAACCAGAGCCTGCCACATCAACTATCTCACCAGATAGAACAAGTCCGCTGGGTAAGAAGAAACTTGTGCCAGCAACCCGGTCCATTAGCTGCAGTATTGCGGCTGCCTCTAGTGGTGGAAACGCAAGCACCAATAAAAATGAGGTAACAAACTGAGACCACACAAAGAGTGGAAGTCTCATCCATGTGAGTCCTGGCGCTCTGAGCTGAACAATTGTAACAATGAAATTCATGGATCCAAGCAGAGATGAGGTTATCAAGAATATCATAGAAATCAGCCAAAAGGTCTGGCCATTTTCAAATACTGAAAGCGGAGGGTAGGAGGTCCAACCGGATCTTGCAGCGCCTTCTGGCATAAAAAAGCTCGAGATCATGATAACGCCACCAACAAAATAAGACCAATAGCTTGCGGCATTAAGCTTTGGAAAGGCCATATCTATCGCACCTATTTGAAGAGGTACTATATAGTTACCAAAGGCACCAACCGCTAGAGGGACGACACCTAAGAAGACCATGATCGTTCCATGCATCGCGCCAAGGGAGTTATACTGTTCTGGTGCCAGGGTTCCACTTTCTCCAAATAGAAATCCTAGAATAGGGATCGGGGTTCCGGGATAGGCAAGCTGCCAGCGCATGATGGCCATCAGCGAAAAACCAAAAAGTAGGAAAAGTAACGAGGTTATTCCGTACTGAAGTCCAATAACTTTATGGTCAACAGAAAAAATATACTTTCGGATAAAACCTTCATCGTGATAGTCATGATTATGTGACTTAGAACTCAATTTTTTTCTCCGCTGTATTTAATCTAATCTATTTTATAATCGTATACTTCTTCAAAAGCATCAATGTCTATCATTCTGATTGCGTCCCAGGTCATTTTGGTGCAGACCCTCGCACACACCTGGCAGCCAATACACTCATCAAATCTTACTTGAACCGGAGGGATCGGCATCCCATACTTTTCTTTTGGGACAGACTCGATACAGTCAACAGGGCAGAATGGTACACAGGCCAGACATCCTGTGCAGTTGTCTTCATCAACCACTGCCATCTGTTTTGGTCGCTTCTTTTTTACGTTAGGAACCTCAGGCAGTTCTGGTATTCCTTTTAGATGATTATACTTAGCCATAAATAATTGGTTCTAATTAAGTCCAAAGATTAATTATTCCAACACTCTAAAATAACATAATTAAGCATCTATTTTAATAGATATTTTTCTATGGCTATCCCCGAACCAAAAATAATTAGTGCCGCAAGAAATAGTTTTGGATCCATCAATTTGGGATATTTGATTATAAATCCAATTAGGATAGAAAAAATTCCAATAAGCTGTAGAGATTTTGCCATGTAATACATGTCTATATATTATGTTCAGTAAACTGTATAACAATTTCAATCTGTCTCCTGAAAGAGCGGTTTTTTACCCTTAGAGACCATGAATGGTGAAATATAGCTAAGATAAATAAGGGTCCATGAAGCCATGCTATTGGCAGTTTATTATCTACTGCACCGCCATGAATAAATAAACCTCCAATAAGAAATATAGTGATCATTATATGTGGGAAAACATCTTTCTTTATTAATTTAATTTTTTCCCAAAGTATGTTTCCATGTTCATGGTCTTTAAGCAGCGATTTTATGCTTTTTCCGGTAGCAATAAAAAAATACATTACTAATGTTTCAGTCATTAAAAAGATTAATATAGTAAAAAGAGCAAACTGAGCATGGTTTGCACTAGATATGTTGAATTGTAGATATCCCATTGCTCCACATAAAAGAAGATTGATATAGTTTATTGCCATAAGGAAATAACAAATAATCATAAAGATATACATGGTTTTTTATTTTCTATTGATAATTTTAAATCACTAGTTAAATATATTTAATGCTATTGATGTCATGAACCCTAAAGTGATAACTTCAGCATGAAAATGATACTATAAAAAGGAAATCAACTCATGAATTTATTTAAAACCAGCATCTCTTTTCTCATACTTTTTTATTTCTTATCAGAGTCCAATGCAGGAGATATAAAAGGAAACGTAAAGTATGATGGGAAGCCGCCAAAGAAGAAGCCACTTAGAATGGACGCAGATCCTGTTTGCGGCGCAGCACACTCTGAAAAAGTTTTTTCAGAAAGCTTTAAGGTTAATGATAAGGGTGAACTAGCTGAGTGTATTGTGTACCTAAAAAATGTAAACTATAGCGGAAAAACACCGAGCATTTCAGTAGAGCTGGATCAAAACGGTTGCGTATACTCGCCCCATGTTTTTGGAATACAATCCGGCCAAGAGTTGTTAATCAAAAACAGTGATGCTACCTTACATAATATTCACTCTAGGCCTAAGAAAAATAAAGAGTTCAACTTTGCCATGCCTAAGGTTGTGAAGACTAAAAAATCAAAGTTTGATAAATCTGAGGACCCTTTCTATATCAAGTGCGATGTACACCCTTGGATGAAAACCTGGGTATTAGTTTCGGATCATCCTTATTTTGCTATTACAGACACTAATGGGAACTATGAAATAAAAGGGGTTCCAGCAGGTACATATGAGGTCACATGTTGGCAGGAAAAGTTCAAAAAAAATCCTATAACCAACACTATTACCGTAGGTGAAGGATCTGTGACAAAAGATTTTACTTTTACCAGACCCAAGAAGAAATAAAATAATCTAGAATTATTTTGAAAAGGACGGACAATTTGTTCGCCTTTTTTTTAAATGAAAATCAAAACATTTATTCTTACTGTCTTTTTCTTAATTAGTTGTTCAAACAAAGATAAAGAGTATGCTGTATACGGAGTAATTCAGGATATAAAAGAAAATCAGAATACTATCATTATTGACCATGATTCAATACCTGGTTTTATGATGCCCATGGTTATGCCATTTAATATTAAACATACAAAAGATATAGCTGAATTGTCTGTTGGTGATAGTGTAAAATTTAAATTGATAGTTACAGATACTAATAGCTACGTAACTGGTTTTACTATTTTGGGGCGTTCAGATATTATTAATGAGAACGATGGTTTTTGGGATAATGAATATCCCCAGAAGAAGGCTGGTGAACTATTAAGTGATATAAGTTTGTTAGATATTGATGAAACTTCTATCCGATTAAGCAGCCTGAATGGGAAATTCCGATTTATATCTTTTATTTTTACCCGTTGTCCAATACCTAATATGTGTCCTGCAGTTGTCATAAAAAATGGAGTCTTAGCAAATAATTTTCGTAATGAAAGTAAGTTGGCATTAATCATGATTAGTTTTGACTATGTGCATGATACGCCAGAAATATTAAAAGATTTTTTTGGTACAACTATAAGTACCTTTGAAAATTGGAACGTATGGTCAAGTGCTGGGAATGTAGCTGATCTTTATACGTTATCTAGTGAGATAGGCTGTGAATTCTGGGGCATAGAGGAGAATAATATAGGCCACAATCTACGCTCAGCACTTATTGGACCTAACATGGAGCTGCTAAAAGTATGGGAAGGTGATACCTGGCTGGCAAAGGACGTAAGGAAAGATATAGAAAGCTATATGGCGATAGTAAAATAAGGTTTACCAGTCTTCATCGTCCCAGTCATCTTCATCCTCATCTTCACCGTCAGAAAAATCGTATCCATTTTCATCAAAGTAAGCTTTTATCTCTTCAGATATATCTACCTTACCCTTTATGTTCCACATATAATCTCTTAGGCCCTCAAGCATAGCTTCCTGGTTTCCTTTTAATTTTACGAGATCTTTACCCCAGGTTGTGACCGCATCATCTGTTTCCAGAACATCAGGAGTTGGTAAATAAGGTGCGGGCATTTTTGTACCTGGCATTATGGTTTGTGGCTCGCGCAGCCAGTCAACAACCCATTCCGGATTAAGCCTTTCTTTTGTAAGCGCTAGATTTGGAGCCCAGGTGGATGCAGTCTGCACCGGGAATTCTTTTCCGTAAAAGTGACAATTATTACATGCTCCGAGCTCATGGACTTTTTCACCTGCTTTAAATTTTCTGCTTTTAGTAACAAACTGGTGTGGGGCTCTGTATCCAGTTTTTTCACTATCTATACTCTGAAAATACTTTATAATAGTGTCCCACTCTTTATCTCTGATTTGGTGAAAGCTTGGCATTCTTACCTGGAGATTTGGCCTAATAGTTAATGGGTTATTAAAGAACTTAATCAGCCAGTTTGGATTTGTTTTTCTGCCTTGTGTGTTAAGATTTGGTGGACCATACTCTGGTGGACCAATATGCTCAACTAGCTGGCCGCCTCTGTTTTCAATCAGGTGACATCCTTGACAGTTATATTTTTTTACTAGTCTGTGTCCCTCTTTATTATAATCAGGTACTTTATTGTGAGCTAAAAGAGGTTCACCGACTCTGTCTGTGTTAAATGCCAATACTGCGGTAGTAACAGCCTCTATCTCCTCTTCGGTGAAATGGAAATTGGGCATTTTCAATAGATCTAAAGGGGCGCTCTCTTTCCCTCTGTCATAGATTCTAGGTGTCCTGAGTTTATTTTCTATCCATGCATAATTTGTGTGTTCAATATCATGGAATAATCCAAAATCAAACTTATCAACAGGCTTTGAACCTTCATAGGTGATCTCAACACCAATAGGCTTAGCATCCATAAAACCGTCAATGTTATGACATCCAAAACATCCATAATGCCGAATGCTTTTTTCTCCAACGAAAGACATTTTCTCATTTGTTGTCATTTTTGATGCTTTTTCAACAGCATATTTTTCCGGATTCATTTTCATGAGCCAATCGAGGGTTAACTCATCTAATACAGCTTTATCAACTTGGGGAGTTTTTTCCTGGTCAAAGTCATAGTTCTTACTTTCATATAGATAGGCGGTAAGGTCTCTGGCTTCACTGTCACTTAGTCTAAGATTTGGCATTCTGGTTGATGGCATATATTCATGTGGATTTTTTAACCAGTTGAATATCCACTCTGGTGTGACCTTTGAACCCATGCCAATTAGATTTGGCCCTTGGAGCTTTGTTAATTCTTTAAATGTTGTTGGTGAAGGTGTCAGAGATGGATCTTGTTCACTCACATGGCATCCCATACAGCCAACAGCTGAAAATAGTTTTTCTCCATTTGATGGATTTCCTAGGTATTTTGAAGGATTTTTTAAGCTATTGACATGTTTATTTTTAAACAGATAATGAGTGATAGAAGCGATCTCAGTAATATTTCTTTTAGCAATTTGTGGCTTTTCCTGATTGGCCTGTTCAAAAATATGAGGCATCCTAGTATTATAGCGAAAACCACGAGGATTTTTTATCCATTTAGCAACCCAATCCGGATTAGACTTCTTATTTAGTTTTCTTAGATCAGGTCCTGATTTTCCTATTGACGGCCATTTAGCTGATACATGGCAGCCATTACAACCTGATCTATCTACAAGAGTAAGACCAAGATTTATTTTTTCAGCACCAGCCAGGTCGCTTGTATTTGTGTGACACTTAAAACAGCTTGCCTGTGTATAT
>Ga0257113_1000841_pt1 | contig 10286 bp, 8 predicted proteins | sample LP_taG_4_FD_191568 | JGI IMG/M metagenome (GOLD analysis project Ga0257113, IMG submission 191568) | Marine microbial communities from Northeast Subartic Pacific Ocean, Canada - LP_J_2015_P26_2000m | ecosystem: Environmental > Aquatic > Marine > Oceanic | place: Canada: Northeast Subartic Pacific... | reverse complement strand
GCCACGCTCCCGTGACGGCCTCGGTTTTGATTGGCCGATGTCTTATGAGGACATTGCTCCATACTATGATAAGACGGAGGCCTTGATCGGCGTTTATGGGTCAAACGAAGGGCTTGAAAATACGCCAAACTCTTCTCCCGGTGTGCTACTACCTCCTCCAGCGCCAAGAGCGGAAGAGTTGCTTACCCAGAAGGTTTGTCGTGAGAGGCTAGATATTCCTGTGGTCCCAGCCCATCTGGCCATCTTAACCCAGCCACTTGAAGCCGACCGAATTGCGCGTATGCTCTGGCCGAACAATGAAATGGCTCGGCGCGTGACCGCAGAGTCGATGCGTGCTAGAGCTGCGTGCTATTACGCGACTCCATGCGGTCGCGGCTGCTCAATTAAGGCGAATTTTCAATCACCAACGGTTCTGCTGCCACCAGCAGCAGCGACAGGCAACCTCGATGTCATCACAAATGCGATGGTGCGTGAGGTCACAGTCGACACGAATGGGCGAGCGGGCGGAGTCCACTACATCGACAAGGATACAGGGCTTGAGGAGCACGTGCGTGCCCGTGTCGTAATCCTCACAGCAAGCGCATGCGAGTCGGCACGAATTCTTCTCAACTCGAAGAGCTCTCTTTTCCCGGACGGACTCGGTAACGGAAATGGACTTGTTGGTAAGTATCTGATGGATACTGTAGGTGCTGGTGTGCAGGGTCAGATTCCAGCGCTTGAGAATATGCCCCCGCATAACGCTGATGGTGCCTCAGCGATGCACCTCTATATGCCCTGGTGGCTCTATCAAGATCAAGCTGGTGGTCGACTAGACTTTGCTCGCGGCTACCATATCGAGTTTGGTGGCGGTCGGAAGATGCCCGGTTTTGGCTCCTTCGGAGGCATTGAACCTCTTACCATGGGCTCTTATGGCCAGCGCTTCAAGGAAGATTGTCGTCGTTACTATGGGTCTTTCCTTGGCTTTGCCGGTCGTGGTGAGATGATCCCGAACGACGACTGCTACTGTGAGATCGATTCCGAGCAAGTCGATGAATGGGGGATTCCTACGCTGCGCTTTCATTGGACATGGTCGGACCATGAGCTTAACCAAGCCCGGCACATGCAGCAGACATTCGGGGAGATCGTTGAGACGATGGGCGGACACGTGCTTAGCACCATACATGAGGACGGAGCAGATGCCATCGCGAAGCCAGGAGAGATCATTCATGAAGTGGGTGGCGTAATAATGGGAAACGACCCGTCTCGCTCTGTGCTCAATGAATTTTGCCAGTCATGGGAGGTCGACAATCTCTTCGTTACCGATGGGGGTTGCTTCGTGTCGAATGCCGATAAGAATCCGACACTTTCAATCATGGCAATCGCATGGCGTGCGTCCGACTACATTGTTGGTCAGATGAGCCAGAGGAATCTCTGATGGCTAAAGAATCACGGAATAGCGATCGGGATAGGCGCCCGGAAGATATTTCTAAGCATGGACTTGAGTTGCCAGTGCTGGGTGCTGTGAGCATGGATCGGCGTCAGGCATTGAAGGTTATAGCAATCGCAGCTGCAACTCCGGCTCTGGTTTCATGCAAGCCTGGCGAAGAAGCTTCTGAAATCTTGATGACCCCCGCTTCCGCATCGAACCCGAAGGCAAGAGGAGATGCGTGGGATCCAGATCTTCTCACACCGACGGTACTCTGGGAGCGATCGTTGACCTCAGATGAGCTGCAGTCCCTGGCGGTGCTCTGCGACGTGATCATTCCGGCGGACGAGCGCTCACAGTCGGCCAGTCAGCTCGGCGCACATGATTTCATAGACGAGTGGGTGAGCGCTCCCTATGAAGCAAACCAATCAGATAAAATCGTCCTGCGTGAAGGGCTTGTTTGGCTCGACAGTGAAGCCGCCCGGCGGTTTGGTGAAGGAACACGTTTTAGACAGCTCACGCCGGATCAGCACATCGCGATTTGTGATGAAATTTGCTATCTGCCGAATACGGACCCCGGACTAGAGGCCGCAGCTCTATTTTTTGATAAGGTCCGAGATCTGACTTCCACAGCGTTCTGGACTACGCCCGAGGGTATGGAGGATCTGCAGTATGTCGGCAATGTCCCCCTTCCGCGTTGGGAGCCTCCACCTCCGGAAGTTCTCCGACACATAGGGTTGGAATAAGATGACTGCCCGGCACCCAACGCCCGTATCATCCACACCGGATCAATATGCCTGAGAACATAAACACGGAATCAGGAGCCAGCATCGATTCTTCAAGGCTCTTTATTGGCAGCTGTGTCGCCTTGATCGCCACGTCGGTCGCATTCGCCACTGTAGGTGCGATCATGCTTTCTCTGAAGCGTGAGTTCGTGCTAACCAACGAAGAAGTAGGATGGATCGGAGGTGCTGCACTATGGGGCTTCGCCGTATCACAACTCTTGTTTGCTCCATTCGCTGATACGCTTGGTATGCGTTTCTTGTTGAGGATCTCGTTTGTCGGGCACCTTTTGGGGGTGCTCGCGATGATCATCTCCGGGGGCTTCTGGACTCTCTTCGTTGGTGCCCTAGTGATCGCAATGGCCAACGGTCTGGTCGAGGCTGCTTGTAATCCGCTTGTCGCTGCGCTCTATCCGGATAACAAAACGGTAAAGCTCAATCAGTTCCATGTATGGTTCCCCGGCGGAGCTGTTCTTGGTGGACTGGCCGCATACGGACTCGATAAGGGTGGGGTTACAAGCTGGGAGTGCCAAATCGGACTCGTTTTGATTCCGACCCTGATTTATGGGGTACTCCTGCTGCGGGAACCATTTCCGGAAACAGAAGGTGTCCAAGCGGGGATAGGCATGGGTGAGATGTTCCGAGCGGCGCTCGCCACACCTTTTATGTGGGTAATGCTCATTGCGATGGCGATGACAGCATCGATTGAACTCGGTCCAAACCGGTGGGTACCGGCGGTGGTGGAGGCTGGTGGGATGCCTGGGATTTTGGTTCTCGTGTGGATTAGCGGGTTGATGGCCGTACTGCGTTATAAGGCGGGCCCTGTGGTACATAGCCTTTCACCGACTGGGATCTTGGTTTTATCGGCGCTCGTCTCCGGTGTTGGTCTTTTTTGGCTGAGCTATGCAAGTGGGGTCATGACCTTCGCAGCCGCAACGGTATTCGCGATTGGGGTTTGTTACTTCTGGCCCACTATGCTAGGGGTGGTGTCGGAACGCGTTCCGCGGAGTGGCGCTCTTGGGTTGGGACTCATGGGTACAGTTGGAATGGCCACCGTGGGCCTGGTGGCGGCACCACAGATGGGAAAGATCGCAGACAGGTATGCTCGTGATGAAATCCCGGTAGAGCAGGTTGTCGAATTACTCCAACAGGCTGAGACTGGGCTGGCCGGCGGAGCTGAAGATGATGTCCAGTCGGCCAGATTAGCAGCGGCCGAGGTTCTGGAGACATTCAGTGCGAGTGGTGCACTACCATATCCTGGCACTGCAAACGCGCTTAGGGTGCTCATTTCTTCCGATGCTAGTGAGAGCCTTGTAGCAGAGGCTCAGGCGATACTAGATCCAGCAGACAACTACGGCGGTAAGATCTCGTTTCGTTTCATGGTGCCCCTTTGCGGTATACTCCTGCTGCTTTTCGGCTTTATGTATGCTCGGGATCGTCGAGTTGGGGGTTACCGGGTCAAGAGCATCGAGGGATCCGCGTGACCGTTCGTTATGGGATGGTTGGAGGAGGCCCTGGCGCTTTTATCGGGAAGGTCCACCGAATGGCGGCTGCACTCGATGGGGGATATGAACTCGTAGCGGGAGCTTTCTCATCTGATCCCGCTAAATCACAAGTGGCTGGGCTGGAGTTGGGTCTCGATCCCAGTCGAGCATACGACTCATATGAGGAGATGGCTGAGTCAGAGAATGCTCTGACAGAAGGTGACCGGATTGAACTCGTGTCCATTGTTACACCGAACCACCTACACCATGCCGTGGCACGTATTTTTCTGCAAAAGGGTGTCCACGTAATCTGCGACAAGCCGCTGACCACTACAGTGGAGGATGCTGAAGATCTGTGCGATCTAGCCGAAAAGCATAGCTGCCTATTCGCGTTGACCCATAGTTACACTGGATACCCGATCGTGAAGGAAGCCCGCGAGAGGGTTCGTGGAGGAGAACTTGGAGAGATCCGAAAGGTTGTGGTCGAGTACAGCCAGGGGTGGCTGTCTGCGCCCTTGGAACTCGAAGGGCATAAGCAGGCAGAGTGGCGGACGGATCCCGATCGAGTGGGTATTTCCTCAGCTTTGGGTGACATTGGGTCGCATGCTCATAATCTGGTCCGGTATGTCACTGGATTAGAGGTACAGCGTCTTTTCGCGGATCTAGGCACGGTGGTCGATGGTCGTAAGCTTGAGGATGATGCGACTGTGCTCCTGGAACTCGACGGGGGTGTAAGGGGCCTGCTTTCGGTTTCACAGATCTCTACTGGTGAGCGCAATAACCTTCGACTCCGGATCTATGGCAGTAGCGGTGGGCTGGATTGGTCTCAGGAGGACCCGAATAGGTTGCGCCTGATTGAATCAGATGGTTCGGAGAGGGTTCTTCACAGGGCAGCGGGTGCTACGTCAGAGCGGGCGCGAGCACATACCCGGCTCCCGGGCGGCCATCCGGAAGGCTTGATAGAGGCTTTCGCTAACATCTACAGGAATGTAGCGTGCAGCTTAAGCAGTGATGGGACGGCGTTCCCGTTCGCGGACGATTTTCCAACGGTCCAGGACGGTGCGCACGGAGTCTACTTCATCCATAAAGCACTGGAGAGCTACCGTCTAGGCGGTTGGGTCGATGCATCGTATTCCCCGCCTGGAGTGTAGCATGGGTGAAACCCCCTATACCAGAGAAGATTCATGAGTCGACCGGTTACTCTATTCACTGGTCAATGGGCTGACCTTCCGCTTACAGAACTTGCAGAGAAAGCAGCCACTTGGGGTTACGATGGTCTCGAACTCGCCTGCTGGGGAGACCATTTGGACGTTTTACGTGCGGCGGAAGATCCGGACTATTGCGTGGCCCAAAGAGAAATGCTTCAGTCTCATGGACTTGATGTTTGGGCAATCAGTAATCATTTGGTAGGACAGGCTGTTTGCGACCAAATTGACGAACGCCATCAATCAATTCTGCCTTCACGGGTATGGGGTGATGGGAATCCTGAGGGTGTCCGCGCGCGCGCGGCAGAAGAGATGAAACTTACGGCTAGGGCTGCTGCGAACTTTGGGGTAACGGTGGTCAACGGGTTCACCGGCAGTTCCATCTGGCACCTGCTTTACTCGTTTCCTCCTGTCTCGGATGAGATGATCGACGCGGGATTCTTTGATTTTGCTGAACGATGGAACCCGATTTTGGATGTTTTTGACGAAGTGGAAGTTTACTTCGGCCTGGAAGTACACCCTACCGAGATAGCATTCGATATCGTGACTGCTGAGAGAGCACTGGATGCATTAGGAAATCGCTCGGCGTTCGGGTTCAATTATGATCCGAGTCATCTTGCATACCAGGGGGTCGACTGTGTCGACTTCATCCTTCGCTTCGGCTCCCGGATTTATCATACTCATATGAAGGACGTCTGGTGGTCTGACCACCCGAAGCCTTCAGGAGTTTTTGGTGGCCATCTTCCTTTTGGTCACGCTGACAGGTACTGGGATTTCCGTTCTTTAGGGAGGGGCTACGTTCCCTTCGAAGAGGTTGTTAGAGCTCTGAACCGCGTCGGCTATGAAGGCCCGCTTTCAGTGGAATGGGAAGATGCTGGCATGGAACGTGAACATGGTGCCGCCGAAGCGTGTGACTTTGTACGGGCGCTGGAGTTCCCGAGATCTGAAACAGCTTTTGATTCTGCCTTCTCTGATAGCTCTTAGTCCACACCAAGCTCCGAAAAGAGTGATTGCAGAGAATCACTCATTGCATTGTGTTCTAGGATGACGGTCCGGCAGGAAGCCTCAGCTACGCGCAGTTGGCGCTCCCGTTCCTCCCACGTGCTGGCAGTATCGTTATACATGTTGAAGGTGCCCAGGTAGGTCTCATAACGATCCTGGGGCACACCTCGTTCATCGAGTGCTTCAAAGCTGTCGACGCGAACTCGGAGCAAATCGAGTCGGGCCCTTAGTTCCACAAGCTCAGTTTCGCCAGAAACGATTGATCTCTGACACCGTTCGGCCGTTGCACGTGCCCGGTATAACCCTTCGCGAAGGCGGTCCACTTCCTGGGCCATACGTTCCTGTTCGATAATGCGTCTGCCTCCGACCAAGAGAACGGCACCGGAACTCAAGATCAGTACCGCACCGATCACAGATTTGATGATGGTTCTCAAGAGGTCACTGTCCCTGCACGGTGAAGCTGAACATCATGCCTGCACTCAAGTGTTCAGCGATGTGACAGTGAAGCATCCACTCACCGGGATTCGACATCTCAACGAGCAGGTCCATCGAGGACCCTACTGGCACGATTGCAGTGTCTTTCCAGACAAGGTTTTGATTTTCGGCACCATCCATCGAGGTGACGAGAAAGCGCTGGCCATGGATATGGATTGGATGATTCATCGGATGGAACGAATCAGGTGAATTGAAAATTCGTATCTTGACCAGGTCCCCTACCTTAAAGTTCCAGTCAATATCATTGTTTTCAGCGCCTGTATCTCGATCTTTGAGAATCCAGGTCACCTGATCTCCGGTCGAAAGCCAGTTCATGACTGGCATCGCATCATTCCATTCCATTGGAGGGAAGAAAAGCGTGTCTGCTTCCATGGCAAGCACGATGGATGGGGGAAGATCTTGAACACGGACGGTTGCTTCGAGCTCGTAGTCTGGTTCACGATTCAAGTGAGGACGGTACGGCTCAAGCTCAGCGGCCATTTCATCGTGCACCCTCAGAGAGTCGAAGCTGTCCGAGATACCCGGCGCAGCTGTCTCTGTGGAAACAGTCACAATCGACAAGGTATCCACATGTGGGTAAAACTCACCCCGGAAGTGGTTGATGGCCTGAATACTGTTGGCAATCAAGGTAGTTCCCGGCTCTTCGAACCTAACGTCAACCACGTATCGTTCTGCAGGCGCTATCACAACTGATTCGACCCAAGCTTCACGCTCAAAACGTCCAACATCAGACGCGATGAGTTTCACCTGCGCTTCGCCGAATGTGACATTAAATGTTCTGGAATTTGCCACATTGGTGAGAAAGAAACGTACGATCTCTCCCTGCTTGGCTGACAGCTGATGATTGGTCTCACCATTAACCATCATCACATTCCCGAAACGCCCCATCAGAGCGTGTGTGGGTGCACTCTCACCCCAAGGTAGTGCGCCCTGTTCATCCATAAGAATATCATCCAGGACCAGAATTTCTTCTCTGTGAGCTGGGCCGTAGTAGCTAGGATTCGGCGAGGTCACCAAAAGATTTCCGAAAAGTCCTAGGTCCTGCTGCACGTCCTCTCGTGCGTGCGGATGATACCAAAACATCCCAGCGTCAGGGACATGGACTTCATAAACAAAACTCTCTCCCCGCTGGATCGCTTCCTGCGTTACTCCAGGGACACCGTCAAACTCATTGTCTAGACGCACACCATGCCAATGGATTGTCGTCGGTAATTCGATCTCATTCCTGACGCGCACAACGAGCGTAGCGTCCTTTGGAGCTCGAATTAATGGACCTGGGTACTGTCGATTGTATCCGAACATCACCATCTCATGGCCATTGAGACTGCGACGCACAATTGACACCTCGATATCTAGCGTATCTCCATCGATCATCTCAACAACCTGGGATGGCTCTGCTTCTGGGAAGCTTGCGGGATTTATGCCTGCGGCAGGCAGGAAGGCCCCTACGACGGGCACAACCCCGGTTAGGCCCGGAAGCATGATCATGTTCGGGTCCATTGGTACCATTCTCCACCCACCTGACATTTCCGACTGGGCGTGTAGCGGGCTAGCTAGAACCGCAGCCGTCACTACTGTCAGACAATACCTAGCGACTCTCATGATCGGGGTTGGGGGTGTGGGCATCATGGTCCCTTACCTTGGCATGGGCGGCGACTACAAGGCCTTGAGTTTTCGAAGCGTCAGGGACGCTAGTTTGCGTAGCCGTAGGCGGCACAATTTTCTTGCTGGAGTGCGCCATGGCCTACCATGGTGTGCATCATTCCACTGCGGGACATTCCGCGGAATACAATTGGCCCAGCCCATATTGATTGTTCCGGGTTGTTATCCGCTTCGAGTGTTATGACAACCAAGAACTTGTTCCACCTGACCTTCCCTGACGCCCTAAGGTTCTGGTCGAGCGGCCCCAGGCGTTCAATCCTGTCTAATTCTCTCGTTGTGACCCAGGCCACGAGCCGGCCTTCTGTCGGGATTTTCATGCGCTCCAGCGAGACACGAACCAAGTACTCGTAGCTCCCATCCGGTGAGATGGCCACAGAAAATGGTGAGCTTGCCGGGACAGATAGATCAGCCCTACCCGTTGCTAGCCCAGTCCCAGGAATGTTCTTTGTCGTTACTAACTCAACCGTATAGTACTCCGCCCCCTCTATTAGGCAGTATCCTGCCTCTCCTGCCCCAATAGGGGAGGTAGTTGCTAGGGGTAGTGTAAAGGAAATCAGAATGGCTAGCCCCAACGTCTGTCTGTAGAGCATCACGTATACCTGCTTGACCCCTGAGCGTTGGTTAGTGGTCGCTGATCGGACGTGTGACTACTGGCCGGTCCCAATCCTGAGCTGAGGAGATATTTGGATAGCCCCAGTCCTCCCCATTCCAGCCCTGAAATCCATCCATGCTGAACGTCCAAAACCCCGTTGACATATCACTGATTACTATAAGTCCGTCTTCATTTCGCACGTCCACACCAAATGCGCCGTTAAACATCGCGGGACGGTCAGTGCTTGGTGCGCCTATATACGTGTCGTAGTAGCCGACCGTTACAGGATTCTCAGGATCTTGGAGGTTGAAAATCTGAAGGCCATCCAAGTATCCCGAAACGAATACGTACGGCCACCGAACCTCATGGTTGTGCACGAGATGGCGCCAATCGGCTGTGAAGGCCGAGATCGGCGAACGGATGTTCGTCACCTCGCCCTCAAGAGCGGGCTGCAGATCGAAGATTCTGAGCGGAGCGTACTGATATTCGCTCTCTGCGATCACATAACGCCCGTCGGCACTCGGCGTGAAGGTGTGACCACCCTGGATCCCGCTTATACCGGTCAGCGTAATGCGGAGTTGCGGGTCCTCCAGATTTGAAACGTCGTAGATGTAATATCCGCCCGTACCTCCACCATAGAAGCGGTCCTCTCCGGTATCGGGATGATATCCTACATAGAAGTCGTGGTATCCACGCCCACCGCCTCTGCCGAATGCGCTCTCAGGCACAGGCACCATGCCGACTCTAGCATTCTCGAGATCTCCCTCAACGATCATCCCGAGGTCGTAGATGAGCGCGCCAGGCGCGCGCGCAGTCGTGAACAAATAGACACGACCGTTTGTGTGTTTGTAGATGAAAATATTGTGGAATCCGCCGGGCATCTCTGGTTCCCGAATGCGGGCGGCTTCACGCACGGTAGAGGGGTCAGGTAGTCCGGTCACATCAAGAATGACAGCACCAAGGTCACGGTTCGGGCCACCTTCCCCGAACTGAAGCGATTGCACCAAGTAATAGCGATCGTTCCACTTAAAGTGTTTCACGTCCATACCGCCGGTACCCTGATGGAGATCCTGATTCTCAATTCTCCACTCATAAAGAAGTTTAGGTCTTTCCGGATCCTCAATGCTGATGATGTCCGTGCCTCTGGGACCCTCGAAGCCGTATACCATCCGGGCGACATATGCAAATGGCCGGTGCATTTCCTGCTCTACGTCCATGTCAGCGACAGATAGCCGCGGCCCAAGTGGAAGATGGCCTAGCACTTCCATATTGTCGCTTCCCCTCTTGAGCGGAGTCCAGGGCACGTTCTGAGCTGCCCCCGGGGATACGAGGGTTGCGGTTAGGACAACAGCGGTGAGCATTAGACTGGTGGATCGAATGGCCTGCATAAGACACCTCTTAACTGTTTGGTTATAAGCTAAAGTTGAGTGCTGTCAGAGTCGGTGGGCAAGATGGGCCCTACCTCCGGTCCATCCACCACTCGTCCTTCAGGATTGTAATATTCTGCTCCTGTTCCTGGCCATCGACAGACATCATGACCGTGTATTGGCCCTCGGGCGCAGAGCTATATGCGTAACGGATGTTGTCCCGTGGTGCCCCGCCCCGCCCGCCACGTCCACCGCCACGTCCACCGCCACGTCCATCATCATCATCATCACG
>Ga0257113_1000829_pt1 | contig 10365 bp, 7 predicted proteins | sample LP_taG_4_FD_191568 | JGI IMG/M metagenome (GOLD analysis project Ga0257113, IMG submission 191568) | Marine microbial communities from Northeast Subartic Pacific Ocean, Canada - LP_J_2015_P26_2000m | ecosystem: Environmental > Aquatic > Marine > Oceanic | place: Canada: Northeast Subartic Pacific... | reverse complement strand
TAGGCATTTATAGCAAGACCAGAACAGTACAAGGGTGCTAAAAGAATGATCAGGCCTCCAATAAAAATTAATATCGGAATAAAGGCTAAGACTAAAAACAATTGAAGAACTAATTTATTCATACTTCTTAAAGGTTATATCAGACTAATTATTTATTCTCAAGCCAAATAGGTGAAGTCCATGCTCTTTCTTGAACATATTGAGGAAAGGAAGTATCTCCCTCTGTAGAACAATATTTAGGATCTTTAACGCATAAATCATGTGACCACCTACATGTTTTATTGGCTAAAACTCTAACGTAATAGTATGCGTTGTCTTGTTTATTAAAATCAGGGTCTTCCCATAATGCACACATCGATTTCACTCCATTGCCTCTAATACTACAATCTGATAAATCTAATAAAGCTGGTTTTTCAGTTTCCTTAACATCAATTACAGATGTTTCTAATACTCCATTCCTCACAACCCCTTTAATTACCTGAAGCTTTTCTATAAATTGATCTTTAATCATTGGGTCTACTGAGGCAGAAATAAAAATTGTTGGTGCTGACAAATCTGAAGAATCTAAACTACCGCCCATTGGGGTAGCATTTTTATAAGCATATGAAATAGCATTTGGATTTTGACATAGATGTCTATTAAGTTGATCTCCAAGAAAGAAACGGACTAAAAAGCGAGGACCAGAGGTTCCATAAACTTCTTTCCTCTTTAAAGCATTAAAAATTGAGGTTCTACTATTTTCTTCGGCCCACACAACAGCAAGCCCTCCTGGATTAAATTCAATATCATCAGGTAATCCTTCTGGAATTGAAGAGCGAAATGATTTACCTGCACCTCCATGACCTTGAAAAGATTCTTCATCGACTGATCCTGGTGTACCAAGATGAGTATCAGTGCTAGCAATCAAACCAAATTTAAATGGGTTAATCTGCTGTCTTTCCTGATAAATTAATCCAGTATTAAGCGTATCTCGAACAAAACTTGCAGTTGGAACAGAAGAAAAATCATTCCTAAATTTTGAACTAAAATCTTTATAAGGAAGTTGCTCAAAATCACATAAGGGGTCTTTAATATCTTGTGCACATTCAGAGCTGCCTTTATGTTGAAAAATCTCTACCAATGGCTCTTTAGCACCAAGAAGATAGATCTCCTCACTATCAGGCTCTTCAAACATTAACCCATTACTTAAATTTGAATTATGGGGTATAACAACATAATCACAATTATCTTTACAGCTTTCGTCTAATTGATCCCATAATTGCTTGCGGGTAGGCGCCTCATAAAAACTTATTGGTTCATTTGGAACATTTGAACCATCAAAGATAATATTTCGATGCAAGTTGTTGCCTGAGTATGCTGCTCCTGTCCACTCATAACCTATAAATGAAGAAAATTTACAATTACTGCTTCTATCATAGTGATCTTCTGCGGCTTTAATGATTTCATGCCAAGGATTCTGTGCTGCCGCTAGACAAATTTCTCTGGAATCTCCGCAAAAACCAATAGGTTTTCGTAAGCTAGCTTTTGTATTCATATAAAAATATGAAAATTTAGGGAAATTTCTATAAATCCTACAACTCAAACTGTTGTACTTATAATAATTTGCATCAGTACACGTCCTTACCTCGCCTAAAAGCTCTGCATGATCTGTTACAGCTGCAAAATCTAAGGGTTGTTTTAATGTTGAAATTCTTGGGCTCGTTCCATCTTCATTATAGGGCTGTAAATAAAGAGATTGTCCTTGGGCGAACCTATATGCATCATCAGGGGTATTTAATGTGCCTTGCGTATTTGCATCCAACGAAAGAGCAGTGTGAACATGAAGGTCTCCAAATAAAGGCATCTTATTTTTAACATAAATCTCACAAGGTGCCCTATCTTCATTTTCATATTCTGGAAGTTCAGCTGAAATTATAATCTGATGAAAAAAAATAATGCCTATTAAATAAATTATCTGTTTCATAACGTCAATCTCTAAAAAAAACGGCAACCTGAGTTGCCGTTTTAATATAAGTCTTACTAGACCAAATTCTTAAAAGTTATATACCAGCTGTGCTCCCAATTGTCTACCCATATTGGTATTTGCTGCATAAAACTTAGAAGGTAAGCTGCTTCCGCCAGGAAGAGCATAATCTGAGAAGTATCCTTGAATGTGAGAAAGATCTACATCATCGGTCATGTTTTTTACAAACAAACTTGCATCCCATGTGCCATCTGACGATCTCCAGCCAACAATAAGATTGGCTAGATAAAGAGCGCTAATTTTAAGATCAGGATTAATAACGTTTGTCCTCTCATCTCTCCAACTTAGATTATATCTTGTGTATCTCTCACCACCCCAATAAGCTGGAACAGTGTGATCTAAATAAAATGTCCAAGATGATTCTGCGGCATCGCTCAAAGGCTCACCACTAACATCAGCAGTAGCTGCTAAATATCCTGTATATGAAGTATCATTTATATACCCAGTAGAGCCTGCATCATGCTCTGAATCAGTTGAAGTATAACTTCCACCTAATGTTAAATTTTCATTCACAATATAAGCATACTCAACATCCACACCTTCAATTGAAGCATTATTATTAGTAAATAAGCCTCCCATAATCTGGGTAATATTGCCTGGTCCAGCTGCGGTATATTCTCTTGCGGTAATATTATCCCATTTAGACTGAAAGCCATCGAAAGAATAATCATAATAAGCTACATTGAACCTTAACCTACCATCCATAAACGTACCTTTCATACCAAACTCTGTCATGTCACTTTCCTCTGCACCGAAAACAACTAAAGAAGGATGAATAGCGGTAGGAGTTATTGTTGAACTTGGGGCTCTATAGCCACTTTCTCTAGCAACGTAAATCAAAACATCATCATTGAGGTAATGACCTAGTTTAAAACTTCCTGTGGTTGAATCATTAAAAGATTTCTGAATGGGCACAGGAATTCTTGCTATGGTCAAGCCTCCACCTGAAGCAGCGCCAACTAGACCTGTTAATGGAAGGTGAAGAGCTTGTGCTCTAAATCCTTGCATCTCTTGTTCTCTCAAGCCCAACTGAATATAAGTATTTTCAGTTATGTTGTATTTAAAGTTTCCAAAATAAGCTTCAGTAAGATTATCTACGGGAATGCCCATACAAGTTAAGACAATCATCCTTGTTGCGAAATTAGCTGGGTTTGCTCTTGCATCGATACAAGCTTGATTAGGGGTATCATGAGTAAACCCTACTGCAGGCTTATATAAATGCGGTGCAACCTCAGTGATGCTAAATGAACGGTCTAAATCGGCATCTGTATAAGTTTCAGAATCTCTAGAGAAAAATCCAATGGTATATTCAAGCTTGTCATTATCTTGATTAGAAATTCGCATTTCAAAAGTGTCAATACCGGCATTAGTCCTTACTTCTTGAGGGTATCCATAAACATAAGCACCAGCATAATCTCTATCAATAATACCCATTGAATCACTCTCAGACCCAGAATGTCTTAGAGAAAGAAGATGGCTACCCATGTCATAGTCAATCATAAGGTTATGAACTGTGACGCTAAAATCTTGTCTAGCTTTTTGATAGTGTAAAGCTACTCCATCTCCAGGTTTGAGTCCATCAGCAGGAATATCTCCATATGAAGGCCTATGTAAAAAGGTCATCTGGGCTGCTGTGCCTGCAGGGGCATAGCCAAGCATCTCGTATAATGCAAGCTGAGCTACATAGGCATCAGCTGTTTGAGCATATGAAGGAGTTCCATTAGATCCAGCAACAGGCTGGGGATAAACGGAATCACTTTCCATATTTTGATATTTAAATTTAATAGACAGATTATCTGTTGGCTCCCAAGAAAGAGAGAAACGACCTGATACGTATTCATGACCTTCATCTTGACGATTTCTTATATTTCTAACTTCATTGCCATCATTATTATTTTTTACAGCGGCTATTCTTAATGCCAAAGTGTCTGAAAGATGAACATCACTAGCAGCCTCAATGATCGAAGTCATATTGTCGGCCCATGTAGTTTTAACATAACCGTTACGCTCGCCACTACCTACATCAGCAGAACGAGTGTGGATATGTAATGCACCACCAACACTAACAACGCCCTGGAGTGTACCTTGAGCTCCCTTAAGAATTTCGACACGCTCTGTATCAAACAGTTGCATGAACATGGGACCAGCTCGAAGCGGCACTTCATCAATATAACCTTGTATTGGTTGATCATTACCCCCATCTGGATCCATCTTTTGACCACGCATAATGATGGTCTGTCTTCTTGGATCAATTCTGGTAAATTCTACCCCTGAAACAATCTGAGATAATTCGGTCAAATCTCTTATTTGATAATCATCTAAAGTTGTACCAGTTACCGCATTAACGGTTTGGGCAATATCTTGAACATTTTCTTCTTTCTTGGTTGCTGTAACCACAACTTCCTCAAGAACAAGCTCTGAATTTTGCGCAAATGAATAGTTTGGCACTGCAACAAATGTTGCTATTAATAACATACTTAGTAATCTCTTCACGGTTCCCCCTCCATAATTGAAGAATGTATAGCAAAATATACCTCCTTTTTAACGAAACCCCAAACATTTTACTAAAAAGTAAAAATTTTACCTTGACAAAGGACTTGTTTAAATTTAATTAATTAGGCTCTTTTTGTTCTTTGAGAGCTAATAATTGAAGCTGAAGTTCCTGCAATAGCTCATTATTTTGCATTCTATATGAATCAAATGCCTGAACCGTTTCCTCAAGCAGCAAGATGCTCTTATCTAGTTCAGAAATTTTATTTTTTATTTCAATATTTTGCTCATTAGATTTGAATAATTCAGAAATTAAAGATTGCAACTTTTTAGTCTGCAATTTAATTGCATTAATATTTTTTTGATCATTAGTTTGCGTTACGGCAATCTCTTTTAATAACTTTGATTGTTTTTCTAAATCTTGGGCGAGCTTAGCAATATTAACTTTATTGCGTTTATTGCTGAGGTCCCATAACTTTCTTATCTCTTTATCAAAAAATTGCAATTGAGTATTAATGTCTGATAAAAAATCAGTTGATGTAGAGTCTGCTAATTGCAACTGCTCTTCAAGAATTAAAAGTCTTTTAGTGTAACTTTGTGATTCATTGGATAGCGAGCTAATCCATAATATCAAAGCTAAAATAGCTGTTAATAAGAGTACGAAAACAATACCTAGAAACAAACCCCCAGAATTTTTGCTGGTAAAAAAATCTCCATCTTTTGTTGCTGATATCTTTTTTAAAGCCATATCTAAAGAATTTACAAGTTAAATTGTATTTAATTATATGTTCTAATAAGGCTTTGTATTATAAGCCCTAACTTAAAACTAATTAAGACAATTATGAATTTAGATTTCTCGGACGACCAAAAATTCCTTCAAAATGAAGCAAAAAAATTCTTTGATAAAGAAGGTGGATTGAGTAACGCTAGAAAAGTAATGGATGAAAATCTAGATACTGATCAAAACCTGTGGAATAAAATTATTGAAATGGGCTGGACGGGTATTAGAATTCCTGAGGAATATGAAGGCCTCGGATTGAGTCATTTAGAGTTGTGTGTGATTGCAGAAGAGCTAGGAAGATCCTTGGCACCCGTTCCCTTTGCATCTTCAGTATATCTTTTTACAGAAGCGCTGATTAAATATGCTAATAAAGAAATAAAAAAAGATATCTTACCTCAGCTAGTAACCGGAACAATTATTGGAACTTATGGAATAGCTGAGGATACACAGCAAGCAACCGAATCAAACATTCAAGTATCTGTTTCTTCTGAAAAATTAACTGGGGTGAAAATTGCAGTCCCTGATGCAGGTATTGCAACCCATATGATTGTAGTAGCTTCTTCTAAGCAAGCTACTGACCTAAGGTTGGTAGATTTAAGTGATCCTTCAATCATAATTACACCTCAAAAAAATATAGATACCTCAAAAGCATTTTATAAAGTGGAATTTAATAACACCCCTTCTCAACTTGTAGGAGATGCAAGTAAGGGCTGGGATTATATTCAAGACCTCCTTAACCAAGCAGCAGTACTTTTTGCATTTGAGCAAATTGGTGGAGCTCAAGCAGCTTTAGACATGGCTAAAGCCTATGCAATGGAAAGATTTGCTTTTGGTAGGCAAATTGGATCTTATCAAGCCATAAAACATAAACTTGCTGATATGTACATTTCAGTGACACTGGCAAAATCTAATTCATATTATGGAGCTTGGGCACTTTCTTCTGAGTCCTCTGAACTCCCTCTGGCTGCAGCTACAGCAAGAGTAAGCGCAACAAAAGCATTTCAACTCTGCTCAAAAGAAAATATTCAAACTCATGGCGGAAACGGGTTTACTTGGGAATATGATTGTCATCTATTTTATAAAAGATCAAAAGTTCTTTCGATATTGCTAGGGTCTGAATCGACATGGAAAGAAAAATTAGTTATTAATTTAGAAAAAACCAATACCTTAGAAAGGGGATAAATTATGGATTTTAATGATACGCCTGAACAAGCTAAATTTAGAGCTCAATGCAGAGAATGGCTTGAAGCTAATGCAGAGTTAAAAGATAGCCAATCCATGGATCATATTGGAGAATCATCTCTAGAAGAACATCTAGAGATAGCAAAAAAATGGCAAAAAAAGAAATATGATGCTGGATGGGCCATGCTGCATTGGCCTAAAGAATATGGTGGTATTGAAGCCTCTCCAATAGAAAGAATTATTTGGGGTCAAGAAGAAGCTAAATTCAATGCTCCTGGTGGAATCTTTGCAATAGGACTTGGAATGTGCGGGCCTGTAATGATGCAATACGCATCTGAAGAGCTAAAAGATCGATATCTAGCGCCTATGGCCGAAGGCAAAGAAATTTGGTGTCAATTATTCTCTGAGCCTTCAGCAGGGTCTGATGTTGCTGGTCTAAGAAGCAAAGCTGAAAAAGATGGAGATGAATGGGTGATTAATGGTCAAAAAGTATGGACCTCAGGCGCACATTACTCAGATTTTGGAATTTTAATTGTTCGTCATGATCCTAAAGTTGAAAAACATAAGGGGTTAACCTTCTTTTTTGTTGATATGAAATCTCCTGGAATTACTGTTAAACCAATTAAACAAATTACTGGCCAAGCTGGAAGTGGATCTGGATTTAATGAAGTCTATTTTGATAATGTCAGGATTCCTGATTCTCAAAGACTTGGAGAAATTGGAGATGGGTGGAAAGTTGCCATAACTACCCTCATGAATGAAAGATTAGCTGTAGGAGATGCTAGAGGATCCGATATTGAAGAAGCGTTAGTGCTTTCTAAAATCAAAGATGAAGGCGGTAAAGCTCTTATAAAGAATAATGCGGTTAGAGAAAGACTTGCAGATTGGTTTTGTGAAGCCAATGGTCTGAAATTTACAAAGTTTAGAACTATCTCTGCTCTTTCAAAAGGAGAAGCACCTGGACCTGAGGCATCAATTACTAAAATTGTTAGTGCAAACAAACTACAATCAATAGGAAATTTTGGTATTGATTCAGGTGATATGGCAGGCATGTTAGTTGATGGAGATTCAGAATTAGGATCTTTTCAAGGCGCCTGGCTCGGAGCTCCAGGACTAAGGATTGCTGGCGGAACAGATGAAATTCTACGTAATATTATTGCTGAAAGAGTACTTGGACTTCCTCAAGGCCCAAGAGCTGACAAAGGTATTGCATTTAAAGATATCCCTACTAAGGTCTAATTTTTAGTAAAAATTGGAGAAACTATACGCCTTTATTCTTAAAAGTTTCTCCATTAAAAGTAATCTATGACAACCCATCATAGTTTTTTTAACAATCCTTTTGAGATTAAATCTCAAGATATCAACTGGGATAAAGATATACCTCGATCAGTGGAATATGACGATCGGTTTTTTCAAACTAATACAATAGCTGAAATTTATAATGTCTTTATCAAGCCCAATGATATAGAGAATCGTTGGATAAAAGACTCAAGTATGACCATAGGAGAATTAGGATATGGATTCGGTTTGAATTTCTTTGCTACAGCACACTTATGGAATAAATATAAAGAGAAATCACAAATAAAAACTTTAGAATACGTTTCCATCGATGAAGCTCTGCCAAGTAAAGATCAGATTCTTAAAGTTTTAAAAAACTTTTCTTCTTTGGCTGAAATTAGTAAATACTTTTTAGAAAGGTATGAACCTATGCATAATGATATGCAACGCATTGATATTCCAGATTTAAATCTAAAATTAACCTTAATCCAAAATCAAGCAGAACCCGCATTAAAAAATCTTCTCGGATATAGCAATAATAAAATCAATGCATGGTTCTTAGATGGATTTGATCCAAAAAAAAACAATTCTATGTGGAATTCTTCCATAGCTCAGTACGTAAGCCTCCTTTCATCTCAATATGCTACTTTTGCAACATTCACTGCAGCAGGGTTTGTTAAAAGGAATTTTAAAAAATTTGGGTTTGAAGTTACTAAAGAGAAAGGATTCGCAGCCAAAAGACATAAACTTAAAGGTCAGATACGAATTCTTAAAGATACAAAAGATAATATTCAAAAAAATGCCCTACGAGTAGCAATTATTGGATCAGGAATAGCTGGAAGTTCAGCTGCATATGCCCTGTCTAATCGAGGCACAATAGTTGATGTTTATGAATCTAGTAATAAAATTACATCTGGTACTTCAAGTAACCCTGTTGCAGCCTTGTATCCAAGATTCTCTTCTAACAATAGCCCCTACGCATATTTAATAGCTCAAACCTATTTTTATGCTGACAAAATATATTCTCAATTTTCTAAAGAGTATAAAAGATCAGGTCTTTTGTTTACTCACTCTAATTCGTATCAAGCTGAATGGGTTCAAAGTATGATTGACCTAAAAAGGGAAGATATTTTTCAAACCCTCAGTGCTAATGAAATGCATAACAAATATGGCTTTAAGTCTAAGGGTTTAAAAGTTCATCCAGGAGGTTACTTTTTTCCGAAACTTCTCTGCAAAGCTTTGCTCAATCATCCAAATATTAATGTTTCTACTAATCATTGTTTTGAAAAATGGTTTTCAAGGAATAATAAAATTGAGCTTAACTTTTCAAACCTTCCATCGCAAAATAATTATGATGCATTAATTATTGCAAGTGGCCTAGGATTAAAAAATTTAATACCAAATTTAAAAATATCTAAAGGTCAGCTTGTTGGATTAACTGCAGAACAAAAATTTAAAGTTGATTTACCGCTCAATTCTGAGGGTTATATATTACCTAGGGTAGATGGCGTAACATGGATTGGCTCAACTTATGAAAGAGAATTCACTGACATGCGCCCTTCATCTGAAGAATGCTTAAAATTAATCTCTAAAACTGAAGAAAATTTTCATTTCAAGCTCAATACAAAAGAAGAAGTACTAATAGAAGCTCGTCTAAGAGTTGGCACCAAAGATCGATTGCCGGTAGCAGGAAAAATTTGTTCCAATGAAAACATTTATGTCTTAGGTGCTTTAGGATCACGAGGTTTTAGCTTGGCGCCTTTGCTTGGAGAATTTCTTGCTTCTCAAATTTATGATGCACCAAACCCTATATCTACTGGGGTAGCGCTGACAATTGATCCAAGAAGATTGTTATAAATTAACTAATAAATTTTCAACCAGAAGCTCTGCTGAAGGCATATCTTTTGGGGCATAACTAGATCCTTTACGCCATTTAGTTAAACCAGTCCACAAAGTTTTATCTTCATCTTGACTATGAATAGAAATACGTAGATAAAACTCAGGAATTGTATCTATTCTATTTGGTTCAAAAAGATAATTTCTATAAACTGGATAGGTATGAAATCTATGGCCATCAACTCTAATTTTTTCTTTACTATCCACGCTGATCTCTACGATTAAGGAAGCATCGGAAGAATACTTATGCCCTACTCCTATTAGATAATTCTTTGCGGCCTCTCCTAGATTCTCTATCAAGATCGGATCCATTTCTACAGGTAATGTTTCCTTGTTCAAGCTAACATGAAAATTTGATGAATCTTCAAGATGAAAATTATCGCGACTATTCAGCTCAGTAAATGGCGTAGTTGAACATGCAGAAAAACAAAATAAAATATAAAAAATTAAATAGTTTTTTTTATCTTTCATTGTAAATAGCAATCTAACGTTAATATAACTAATATAATGCATTTATTTTTATTATAAACCTATGTTTGAACTAAAAAAATCTCAAACAATTAAATTATTAAATATTAATGCGCACATCTATCAGCATTCAAAATTTAATACTCAACATATCCATCTAGATTCTTCGAATGATGAGAAAGTATTCATGGTAGCTTTTAGAACTATCCCAGAGGATTCAACTGGTGTAGCCCATATTCTTGAGCAC
>Ga0257113_1000828_pt1 | contig 10379 bp, 10 predicted proteins | sample LP_taG_4_FD_191568 | JGI IMG/M metagenome (GOLD analysis project Ga0257113, IMG submission 191568) | Marine microbial communities from Northeast Subartic Pacific Ocean, Canada - LP_J_2015_P26_2000m | ecosystem: Environmental > Aquatic > Marine > Oceanic | place: Canada: Northeast Subartic... | reverse complement strand
TGAAGATTTAATCTAGAAGACGCATTAGGTGGACCATTTATTGGATGTAAAAATCATCGTTTATGTGATTAGCTAGATCCTAATGAAAAACTTGTAAAAAACTATTCTTATATTATTATTCAATAAACACATTATCCAATTTCTGTAATTCATCAAGAATTTGTTTTCTAATATAAATTTCGGACAAATCTGTCTTGTTTAATATTGCATTTCGAATTATTGTTCCACTGATCTCTACATATCCCTTTTCTCCACATTTGCATTCTTTGTCAGTAGTTATCTTATCGCAGATTTTACAAAAATAAGGTTCAGAAAAAAATATTGGCTCTATACCAATATCAGGAAATTTCTTAAAGATTTCTTGAGATTCATATTTTTCATAAAAATTTTTTACTCCTGTATGATCACGCCCAACTATGAAATGTGTGCATCCATAATTTCGTCTTATGAGAGCTGTAAAAATTGCTTCCCTTGGTCCTGCATATCTTGAGTATGTCAAAAGTGGAGTCATTATACAATTATTTTCTGAAAATGCAGTGTTTGCATATATATTATAACAATTAATTATTGCAGTATTTGTAAAATCACCTTTTTTCTTTGAACCGATAATAGGATGAATCAATATACCATCTGCATGTTTTAATCCCTCTTTATGCAGAAATTCATGTGCACTATGTGGTGGGTTCCTTGTGTGAAAACCTACTATTTTTTTCCAGCCAAATAGTTTAATCTGTTTTTTAACGCTATCCGGATCTAAGGCTTTAATTTTTAAAATTTTATCAAGTTTTACAAGTTTTGAAAGTTTACCAGTAACGAATTCATTTCCTATTTTTCGTAATTTCACTACTCCGGGATGTTGGATGTTATCAGTTCCAAAAAACCGCTTGATCATTTTTTCTAAATCATAACTATATTCTCCTTCAACTACGAATCTTGCAAATTCTATACCTCTAAATTTCAAGATTAGTGGCTCGCCAATTTTAATCTCTATTTTTGGTTTAGGAAATAATATAGGCATTGACCATACCTCTCCTGACGGTAATCGCATTTTTTCTAAAACATTATCAAGCTCAGTAAAATTCATGAATGTTTTCAAAGGTGAAAATCCACCATTTGTTAACTGTTCAATATCCATCGCAATATTTTCATCAATATCTATAACATGTTTTTCCATATTCTCAAACCCACTAATTTTTATTGCTTAATTCCATGCCAATCTATCCCGAAAACTATCTTTTAGAGGTTTAATATCATAATTTCCATCGTTTTGTGATATCAATAACATTATCAATCCAAAAATTTCCTCAATAAAAAAAGATTACTGCTAACAAGATTTTTTTATAGTCATTTCTTATTCTTTATATTGGAAAAACTTAATGTTATTCTGTTATTAATTGACGGTGCGAGAGTTGATCGAATACATCAGTTTCCAATTTTTCAGAAATTAAAACAGCATGGAACATTTTTTCACCAAATGATTACTCATGCTCCATACACACTTGTATCTATGAACTCAATCTTTACAGGAATGTATGGAAGCAGAAATGGAATAAATGCATATTATCAAATGTATGCAGATCCAAAATCTGGATGTCAAACTTTAGCCGAATATTTATCAGAAAATGGTTGGTATACTAGTGGAGATGCTATGCGCTTAAGCTTAGTATCTCATAAAGGATTCAATAAAATCACATCACAAGAAGAAATCGAAAACCCTGATTTTTTCAAAATCCACTCAAAAATTCTAGACGAAATTATAAATGAAAAGGAGAGTGATCAACCATTTTTTGCATATCTTCATTATCCAAAAATTCATAATTCAATTAAAGAAAATGTTTTTGATAAATATGATGACTTTTCTGAAGAATATTTCTCTAAGAAAGAACAAAATTTGAAAGATTATGATACTTATCTGAAAGAAGCATCAGATTATTTAGAAAAAATGTACCAAAAAATTACAGATGAAGGTCTAGATTCAAATTCTATCATAATAATTATGGCAGATCACGGTATGGGAGTAGGAGAAAAAATAGGTGAACGTGCGTATGGAATATTCACATATGAATATTCAATTAGGACTTTTGCATTTTTTATTCAACCACGTATTTTTCCTCCCGAAAAATCAATTTTACAACTAACTGAAACTATTGATATTATGCCAACTATTCTTGGTGCATTAGAAATTCCTGAAAAAGATTCGTGTCTTAAAATACAAGGAAAGAACCTAATGACAATAATTCATGGCTCAACCAATTCAAAATCAAATCAAAATGAATTAGATGGAAGATTTGCTTTTTCAGAAACTGGTGGTGTTGAAGGACCTTGGCCTTCTCCAAAAGAACCAAATGTAAAATGTATTCGAAATTCGAAGTGGAAATTAATTCATAATATTACACCAGGCAATTGGGAACTTTATAATTTGGAAAAAGATCCTCAAGAAGATGAAAATCTAATTGATTCCCTTCCTGATATCGCCAATAAATTGAAATCAAAAATGGAAGAAATAGAAAATAAAATATTAGAAAGTTAATTTAATTGGATTTTTCTTTCCATGTTTTTTTATATCCTAATAATCTTAACTCATCTTGAATTTTTTTTGATCTTTCGTCATCCAAATTATCTATACTTTCTATAGTTGAATTTTCAGTTAATTCTTCTAAAATATTTTCCATTTTTTTTACGATATTTGAGTTATCATCAGCTATGTTATTATTTTCAAATGGATCAGTTTTAAGGTCATACAAGTTTACATTTACGGTGCTATTTCTTGCATGTCTGAAATATTTGTATTTACTAGTTCGAACACCAACTTTATCCTGCAATGACTTTTCATCATAAGGAATAGTATGCAAATATACTTCCTTCCCACTAATCACTTTATCATTGAAATAAGATGTTAAACTTCTACCATCTCTCCGTAACTTATCTGATATACCAATTAGATCTAATATTGTTGGAAATATATCAACATTTGATACCTGATGTGGGATGATTTTATTCTTTGGTATACTTTTTCCCAAAAATAATAATGGAACATGAATAGCTTCATCAAACAATGTTAATCTGAAGTATGGTAAACGAGATCTTATTTGATAAGGAGTCAATCCTTCATTAGCCTTCTTTAATCTAGAATCTCTAATCTTATCACTAATTCCAACAAAGACTTTTGCACCAAATTTATGTGTAAAATTTGGCATGATTTTTTTCCCAACTTTTAATCCTGTTTTAAATTGAGGTTCAAAATCAGAAAATTCTAAATCACCTTCTGGAATGATTGATCCATGATCTGCTGTTATGATGATTAATGTATTTGCAGTATTGATTTTTTTAAAAATTTTTTCAACCCAAACATCGATTGACGACAAAATTTTTTCATATCTACTATTTCCAAATCTAATTTCATCAAAATTTTTTGGGACAATTAATGGATCATGTAAATCTAAAGGATGCAAATAACAGAACCATGGTTCTTTCATTTTATTTTGTTCAAATAAATTAAGAATTTTATTACCAGTTCCATCATTCAAGCGTTCAATTTCTGGGGGGGTTCCTTTGAATGATTTAATGTTATTTTCAAAATTGAATCGCAATCTTGCTAATGATGTAAGATCTGGTGTTATGCCATAGATATGATAACTATTATTTTTCAAAAGATGAATAAAGCTAGATTGATTCATTTGAACTTCTTTTGCTCTCGTTCCCGTTCTAAATGGAAACAAACCGGAAAATATTGAATTTAATGCTAATGTTGTTCCATCTGCACAAGAGATAGCTTGTTCAAAATATGTTCCCTGTTGCCTTAAGGAATCTAAAAAAGGTGTTTTTGCTGTCTTGAATTTTCCAAAAAATCTATCAGCTCTTAAACTGTCAATTGTTAGAAATAAAATGTTTTGCTTCATTCTATAATAATACTAAAAATTTCTATAAATTTATTATGATGAATTCATACAAACAAATTAATTCAAATATTCAATTAAATATATATGAAACCAAATATTTTCTTCCTTAATTTAGATTCAATACGTTCCGATAAATTTATAGGTAAAACAAAGACTGCCATAACTCCTAATCTTGATAAATTAATAAAAAATGGTACATATTTTTCACAATGTATTTCTTCTGGAGATGGAACTGTAATTTCTCTAAACGCGATTTTTAATGCACAATTTCCATTTAGAATTGGAACAAGAGCTGAAACAATAATTTTAAAAAATAATAACTGTTTTGAAACTTTAAAAAAATCTGGTTACAAAATATATGGATTTGTTCCAGACATGTTAGCATTAACAAAATTTCTAAATTATTGTGAAAATGAAAATGCAGGATGTCGTTTTATCCGGCAGAGGAAGAAATTGGATATTGAAGGTATTCTTGACGGTTTAGGTGAAAAGGTGATAGAACTCTTGGATTCAAGCAAAATGAAAGAGCCTTGGTTCTTTTTTACACATGCAGAAGATTTACATTTTCCATTAGCTGTTCCGAAAGAATTTGATAATGAAAAATTTGGTGACAGTTCATATGAAAGAGTACTTTCTGCATTGGACCAATGGATTGGAAACTTTTTAGAAAAAATTGATACTTCAAACACTTTAATCTTAATTTCTGGTGATCATGGGCATTTAATCCCTTTTGAAAATAAAGGAACTCGTGATTTTGAACCAAAGATGAAAACAGGGTTGAAATTTGGAAAGAAGATAATGCCTAAGCTAACTCATAAAATAGGTGCTAAGATGATTATAGGCTTACGAAACATTATTAGAGATTCAAGATTAAAAAAAGCAAATGAAGGTTTAACACCATATCAAAAAAGATCTAGATTACCTCACACAACGTTATCGCTTTATGAAGAAATTGTTCATGTACCATTATTTTTTGCAGGAGTCAATATACCAAAAAATAAAATTATTCATGACCTAGTTCGTTCCGTTGATATCTTTCCAACAATCTTTAATATACTTGGTATTGATGATTCAACACTAAAAGATAAGGACGGTAGAAGTTTAGTTCCTATGTTAGAAGATAAGAAATTACCAGAACTTTCTGCGTATTTTATTACAAACCCACATAAAGAAATCACTTTAGATGATAAAATTGGAATACGAACTTCTAAACACAAATATTTTCGTGCATCAATTGACAAAGAAAAAGAGATTAATCTTTATGAATTAGAAAATGACCCACAGGAAAATAACAATATTGCATCTGAAAACCCAGAAATTGTTAAAGAAATGGAAGGGATTTTAGAAAAATTAACAAAAAATGTAACTATTGACGAATCAGAAAAATTAACCGAGGATCAAGAAAAGATTATAGAAAAACAATTAAAGGAAATGGGGTACATTTGAAATTTTTATTGCACTTTAGGCACCAATTTACATATTTTATTAACTGATGAATTGTTTTCTAAACATGAAAAAAAATGTTATAATTTTAATGATTGATGGTGCGCGTTTAGATTACACATTAAAATCTTCTATTTTTAATTCTCTTAAACAGAGGTATGTTTTTTTATCCCAACCAATTACCTATGGGCCTCATACCATTGCTGCAATGCATGCAGTTTTTAGTGGCACTTATGGCACTAGAACTGGTACCAACAGCTATTGGTCTACATATCGATTTAAAAAAGATAAATTCAAAACAATTTCTCAATATTTACATGACGAAAATTATTATACTATGGCAGATGTTGTAAATGAATTAGTCATACCAAAACAAGGACTAGATGAATTTCTTATCCATGATGAAATGAAAGATGATCTTACTCAAAGACACAAATCTTTCTTGGAACAGATGAAATCAAAAAATGATCAAGATCAAAACTTTTTCCTTTATTTACAGTATAGTAATATTCACACAGGAATAATGAACGAGGTTTTGAAAGTTTACAATAATTTTAGTAAAGAATATTTTGAAGATAGAGAAAAAAATGAACAACGATATGCTTCGCTTTTCAAAAACGCAGAAAAATATGTATCTGAAATGTTACAAAAAATCAATGAGTTAGGATTTCTTGAAAATTCAATAATTTTAGTAATGTCAGATCATGGAATTAGTGTTGGTGAAAAAGTAGGAGAAAGGGCTTACGGAGCATTTTGCTATGATTATACATTACGAACATTTGCCTATTTTCTGATGCAAGACATTTCTCCTATTGAAATATCTCAGCAGGTAAGAACTGTTGATTTTATGCCTACGATTTTGGATTATGTTGAAATTCCAATAGATAAAAACTATGAATCAATTGATGGCGAATCATTGATGCCCTTGATTAAAGGAGAAAAAATCCCTGAAAAAATTGCATACTCTGAAGCAGGGAATCCCCTTCAAGACACAAGACCTCCTAAAGAACCTAATACCAAATCCGTTCGTACATCTAGGTGGAAGCTTATATTGAACGAATATGATGACACAAGAGAACTTTATGATCTCTTCAATAATCCCTCTGAAAATGAAAATCTCTCTGGAACTGGATTAGAAATAGAAGATATATTATTCAAAAAACTTGAAATTCTTAAAGCTGGTGGGAAACTAACTAAATAATTTTCTAGCTTTTTCTAAATCCTGTGGAGTATCGATTTCACACCATTTACTGTTAACAATAATTGGATCTACCTCATATCCTAAATCAATTAATTCCTGTAGCATATCTGTTAAATATGCATTTTTCAGTGATGGTGCTTTGTGAAATGGACCTTGATGTGTTTGCAGTAATTTAAGATAATTTTCAACAAAAATTTCTGAACCTTTCTCAGATAGAATCATGGGACCTAAAAATTCACCTATGACATCATTTCCAGTAGTTTTTTCTATTCTTTTTTGTATACTTATAATTTTTTTATTTCTAATTAATACATTATCAGCTTCTGACTTTGGATGATGTGTTCTACCATCATATGATTTTTCCCAATCTAAATCAACTGGAATTCCAATATCGCCTGAAAATTCTAATAATTGCAGTAAAATTAATTCGTCGAATAAAATATCTGAATAAGATGTTAAGACTCTACCCTTTATTTCATCTTTTGCAGCCATTAAGCTTCCTAAAACCTCATGCTGTTCATAATGTTCATCATTAATGTATGAAACATTTTTAATCCCTAAACCATGTTTCCCTGTAATTATTATAATTTCATCAATTCCATTACTTCTAAATAAAGAGATTTGTCTATCAAAAATTGTTTTTCCATTAATATCTAAAAGACCTTTGGGTTTTCCTTCTGCTAGTTGTAATCTAGAAGATGAACCGGCAGCAATAATTATAGCTTTCATGATTGCAATGATTTCATAAATCTAGCTTTGATTTTTTTAGGTGGTAACGAAACCCTCCTACTAATTTTTTTACTTTTACTGATTTTCACTAGAATGATTATTGGGCCATACATCTTTTTGATTTTTTTAAAAATTTTATCAAGACTATTTTTTGAATGACATTTGAATACTTTAAAATTAACAGCTTTTGCAATTGCATCGATTGATATTTTATTTGTAGAAGTGGGTTGTCCTCCAGTTGATTCATGGCTCGAGTTATCAAAAATTATATGAATAAAATTCTTAGGTTTTAATTTACCTATAGTTGTTAATGAACCCAAATTCATTAGTATATTTCCGTCTCCATCAAAAACATGTATCATTTTTTTTGGATTTTGTAATGCGAGACCTAGTCCTATAGATGATGCAAGACCCATTGATCCAATCATATAGAAATTTGTAGGTTTATCATTTACTTCGAATAAATCCCTACTAATGTAACCATTGGCAGAAACTATCACATCGCCCACAATTTTTTTTGAAATTAATCTAATTGCCTCTTTTCTAATCATAAAAAGACTCTCCTAATTATTAATGTACATGATTCATGATTTGCTAATTTTTTTAAAGCCCAATTACAACTTGCTTTCCAATTTTTATCCGTAATTATTTTTCTTGGTAAATCTAAAATCTTCAAAAGATTCGGCTGAATTTTACCGATCTTCATATGTTCAGGCGCATCTTTTTTTAGATATCCTCTCCAACCAATAAGAAAAATTAATGGAATTTCATATAATTGAACAAGTGATGTTATTGTGCTAATTGAATTTGCAAATCCTGCATTTTGCATAAAAACCAACGAATTGCTTTTAGATAAAGCAAATCCTGAGGCAATTCCTATCGCTTCTTCTTCTCTTGTTGTGATTAGTACTTTTTTGCGTTTAAATCCTTGATCAATAAAATACTTCATCGTAGAATCAGGTACTCCGATAAAATTTTCAATTTTATTTTTAACTAAGTAGTCGAATATCCTTCTTTGATGAATTTCATTCAACTAATGTACCCTAATTTTTTTAGTTGATTTTCTAATTCCTTTTCTTTTTCTTTGAGGCTAAACATTTCCTGTAAATTAAAAATATCTTGCATTGTGGACATTTCTTCTTTAACATCTGAAATATGTTCCGCATTAATCATTTCACGAAGTAATTTTGTTATTGCTAAATGTGAAACACGTAATGTTTGATTTGCATAAATTATCATTTTTATATTATGTGAACTTAGATCAGAAATTTTTACATCATCGTATGTCGTAGGAACAACTACTATTGGTACAGAACCTTTCCATGAATCTGCAAATTCAAATATTTCATCAGGCGTTTTTTGTTTCGAATGAATTAAAATTGCATCTGCGCCAGCATTTTCATATGCAGTTGCTCTCTTTAACGCTTCGTTCATTCCTAAACCAGAAATTAATGCTTCAACTCTTGCAATAATTAGAAAATCTTTATCATTTCTTGCTTTAATTGCAGATAAAATTTTTGCAACAAATTCCTTTTCGGATACCAGATCATTTTTACCATTTTCCAACAAGCTATTTTGTTTTGGAAATGTCTTATCCTCAATACAAATTGAAGAAATTCCTGCATTTTCGTATTTTCGTACTATATGATGAACATTACTTGGTCCACCATAACCCGTATCACAATCCGCAATAATTGGTATTTTGCATGTTGATGACATGTTTGATGCAACATCAAAAAACTCTGTCATCGTTAGAATACTTGCGTCTGGTAATGCATGTGTTGCAGATATTGCAAAACTTCCTGCCCAAACTGCATCAAATCCACTACTTTCTACCAATTTCGCAGACATTGCATCAAATGCACCTCCAACCTTGACAATGGAATTCCCTTCTAATTTTTTTCGTAAATTTTCATTCCTTGACATTTTTTAATGTTTTATGAATTTAGGTTAGGTATTAAAAACATTCCACGAAATTTAACTTATAAAAAATGTTTTACTAACGGATTATATGTTTACAATAAAACAGCCATCTAAAATAATTTTTGGAAAAAACACTGCGCATGAATTTCAATTCCCAAAAAAATCATTAGTTATTACATCATCTAGTGCCAAATCAAGAAATTGGTTTTCTTATACCGGGATAGATGAAAAATTAGTCTTTGATTCTGTTAAGCCTAATCCCTCGATGGAAACTGTTGAAGAAATAATTTTGCATTATCAAAACTCAGACTTTGATTATGTTATTGGAATAGGTGGCGGAAGTGTTCTTGATGTGTCAAAATACGTTGGATTTAAATTAAATAAACCCAAAATTTCTGTTCCCACTACTTTTGGTAGTGGAAGTGAAATAACACGAATTTCTGTTTTAAAAATTAATGGTAAAAAAAAAAGTTTTCATGATGATGGATTAATTTCTGATGTTTCAATTATTGATTCAAATTTTTTAAGTGATACACCACATTCCGTTTACCGTAATTCTGCTATTGATGCATGTGCTCAATGTTCTGAGGCATATGATAGTAAATCTGGAAATATTTTTACAAAATTTTTGTGTTCAAAGGCATTTGATTATTTGGAAGATGGAATACTAAATGATTCTAATGAAAAATTAGCATTTGGTTCACTTTTAACAGGTTTAGGTTTTGGTAATTCTTCAACAACATTAGGACATGCGTTATCATATCCATTTTCAAACGAGGGTCTTCCGCACGGTCACGCATTGGCTTTTACAACAGTAGCCGCTCATAATTTTAATAAATCACGGTTTTTTGAACGGTTTCAAAATCTTGTAAAAAAACTAGACTTTCCACCTATCTCTTTAAAACAAAATTTGAACGATGCTGCAGATATCATAATGACTGATAGAAAACATTTAGACAACAATCCAAAAAAAATCACTAAAAAAAATGTACATCACCTCTTAGAATGCATAAATGAAAATAAAGCAAATAACTTTTCTTGATAGTGAAATTGATATAGTTCATAGAATCGCCTCTTCATATGAATGAAAACATTGGATTTCGTTCTTGGTATTATTTTAGAATGGGTTGGGGAACCTATTTTGCATTTATTTTTGCTGCAATCAATACTTTAGTAGTAACATA
>Ga0257113_1000826_pt1 | contig 10387 bp, 10 predicted proteins | sample LP_taG_4_FD_191568 | JGI IMG/M metagenome (GOLD analysis project Ga0257113, IMG submission 191568) | Marine microbial communities from Northeast Subartic Pacific Ocean, Canada - LP_J_2015_P26_2000m | ecosystem: Environmental > Aquatic > Marine > Oceanic | place: Canada: Northeast Subartic... | reverse complement strand
GGTTCGAGCATGATTTGGCGCATTACGTCGGTAGGCCGACGCCGTTGTACGAGGCCCGCCGGCTTACAAACGAAATCGGTGGTGCACGCATTTTTCTAAAGCGGGAGGATCTGAATCACACGGGCGCTCACAAAATTAACAACGCCGTTGGACAGGCCCTGCTTGCAGAACGAATGGGGAAACGGCGAGTGATAGCGGAAACTGGAGCGGGTCAGCACGGTGTGGCCACCGCAACGGTTGCGGCTCGGTTTGGTTTTGATTGTTGCGTCTACATGGGCGAAGAAGATGTAAAACGGCAGGCGCTCAACGTATATCGCATGAAATTGTTAGGAGCAGAGGTGGTTCCCGTTTCGTCTGGTTCGCGAACACTCAAAGATGCCATGAACGAAGCAATGCGTGACTGGGTAACAAACGTAGACGATACACACTACATTATCGGGAGTGTTGCGGGACCGCACCCGTACCCGGCGCTCGTCCGCGACTTTCAAACGGTCATTGGTCGGGAGACGAAAGAGCAAAGCCTCGAGCAGTTGGGGCGACTACCGGATGTGCTTATCGCCTGCGTCGGCGGCGGCTCGAATGCTATGGGGTTATTTTTTCCATTTGTGGATGACGATGGAGTCGATTTGGTGGGGGTCGAGGCGGCTGGACTTGGTATCGAGACAGGGAGGCACGCAGCGCCACTGAACGCGGGCCGGCCCGGGGTATTGCACGGAAGCCGAAGCTACCTCATGGACGATGAAGATGGCCAAATACAAGAAACCCATTCGATTTCGGCGGGTCTCGACTACCCTGGTGTCGGTCCCGAACATTCGTACTGGAAAGACATTGGACGCGCAAATTACGTTGCTGTGACCGACGAACAGGCTGTCGACGCATTCCGACTATTGAATCGAACCGAAGGGATTATGCCTGCACTAGAGTCTAGCCACGCGGTCGCTTATGCCGCCGTCGAAGCGTTGCGTCGCAACAACGATGAAATTATCGTCGTGAATCTCTCGGGTCGTGGGGACAAGGATATCCAAATCATTGCCGACATGGATGGGATTCAATTTTGAGTCGTATTGGTTCGCGGCTGGAAACGTACAAACGCACAGGTAAAACCGCTCTGGTTTCTTTCGTCACCGCGGGTGATCCGTCGGTTACGACGACGGTGCCCGCACTCCACGCGCTGGTGAGGGGAGGCGTAGATATTCTCGAGCTAGGTGTTCCGTTTTCAGATCCCGAGGCAGAAGGCCCCGCGATACAGAAGTCGTCGGAACGCGCCCTTGCAAATGGTGTCAATTTGGTCGCGGTTCTTGGCATGGTTCGTGATTTCAGACAAACCGATACGAACACCCCCGTCCTCATGATGGGGTATTTCAATTCGTTGTTGCATCTAGGTTCCGAGCACTTAGTGAAAAACGCCGTCGAGGCCGGCGTCGATGGCGTCATCATCGTCAATCTCCCGCCAGAAGAAGCGACGGATATTCAACCCGTATTTGCGGCAGCGGATCTCGATCTTGTCTTTTTGATCGCACCCACGACCACCGAGGCGCGTGCGCGTTCGATCGTTTCTGTGGCGGGCGGTTTCATTTACTACGTATCGTTAAAAGGAGTAACTGGTGCTCAGCATCTCGAGGTCGAGACCGTTCGGAAGGAGGTGCTGCGGGTCCAGTCGTATACACCGCTGCCGGTGATGGTCGGTTTCGGTGTCAAAGATCCCCAGGATGCACGGCGGATAGCGACGTACGCGGATGGTGTGGTCGTTGGCAGTGCGCTCGTCCGGACTATGGAAGCTCTTCAGAGTTCAGAACGTCAAATCCCCGGTGCCCTCGAAGCACAAGTAAGGGAACTCCGGGACGCGATGGATGAGAGTGACCGGGACGCGCGCGAATAGCTGGTTCCACATAGAAATTCTTTAATGACTAGTCAACGTGTGATGCGAGAACAATCGTCTCTACTAGACGGGTGGCTTGCCAGGATCGGTCGGGAACACCCGAAAAATGTACTCGATGGTTTGGAGCGAGTGTACGACGTCGCCGAGTGCTTGGCGGTATTAAGACCTGCACGGACGGTTATCGTGGTGGCGGGAACCAACGGCAAGGGATCCACGGCCGTTTTTCTCGAACGGATTTTACTATCCGCTGGCGCTCGTGTCGGCACAACCTTGTCGCCACACATGCATGTCTTTAATGAACGGATCAGAGTTCAAGGCGAGGAGGTGAGTGACAATAGTTTGGTCAAGAGTTTTGAAATGGTAGAAGCCGCCCGAAGCCATGTACCACTCAATTATTTCGAGTACGCCGTTCTCGCCGCGCTTACGTGCTTCAGCCGGGAGGATCTGGACTACGCTATTCTGGAGATCGGTCTAGGTGGACGCCTAGATGCGGTAAATATTATTGATGGTGATCTCAGCATTATTACCAGCGTCGGAATCGATCATGAGGAATACTTGGGATCTGATCGAGAAAGTATCGGCCTTGAAAAAGCCGGAATCTTACGGCGCGGCATCCCATTGATTTTCGGTGAAACCCGAATACCCGAATCGATCAAGCAACGTGCGAAAGAGCTTGGGGTACCGACCTATATCTCTGGGCGGGACTTTCACGAGCGCGCAGATTCGAACGGTTGGAGAATCGAGGTTACCGAGGGAGACCAACTTAATGTCTATCAGTACGGGCAAAGCCCGTCTATCGCGACGGAAAATGCCGTCGTCGCACTCCAGGCTGCCGTGTTACTCGGTGTATCTTTAGATTCCAAATTGATTGCGGATGTCTTAGACGTTCGTTTGCCTGGACGTTTCGAAGTGGTACACGAGATGGGCCGTACTTGGATTTTCGATGTTGCCCATAATTCTCATGCTGCTCGGTTTTTATTGGAGCAGCTGAAGCAACGTTATCCGGGGCGTCGGTTCAGTGGGCTGTTTGGCTGTTACACCGACAAAGACGCAGCACAGATTTTGAGTGTGTTGGGTGGGACGCTAAATCAAGTGGTGTATGCGGACACTACTGGGACTCGAGGACAGCTCGCGAACGAACTCGAACAAAAGGCTAATTTTGGGCCTAGGGGGAGTGTTGGAGGGAAAATCGAATCTTGTGTTGATTACCTCATCAATACGACGCAGAGTACCGACCTAATTCTCGTATTCGGATCCTTTGATTTAGTCGAGCGAATGCGCATTTGGTTATTTTCACGATAACTGACGACCAGCTAATCCTGTGACGGAGGTGACTCGATACCGGGTCACAGGTGCCATCTTTCTTGCGTCGATAGCAATGATATTTCTACCGATGCTATTCGATGGAGACGGACTCAAACCTACCGAGGCGTTTACTTCGGACACCTTTGACCTGCAGCAAGCTGTTGACGCACTGGATTTTCCGGTAGCTGTTTCGGAAGATACTTCCGAGATTCCGGGGTCAAAAGCGGCGTTAGATGCTCGGGAAGAGCTTCGCGAGGCTATTGACGAGGAAGGTTATCTAGAAGACAACGGTACTCGGATCGGCGATCCGGTTTTGTCTATTGAAGATACTTCTACTCTCGCATGGGCGGTACAAGTTGGTAGCTTCGATCAGTACGATAACGCAACCAACTTGCGCGATCGCTTGCTTCAAGACGGCTATTCGGCTTGGCTTTCGAACGTACGTAGTGCCGGAGTTAATCGAACTCGAGTTGCCGTCGGGCCCATACTCTTGCGGACCGATGCACTATCTATGGAGGACGAGCTTGTCGATAGATACGATGGTTTGGAAGCATTGATTGTCGGTTTTAGCCAGTGACCGGCTGGCATTATGCGGATATTGCCATTTCAGTTGTGATACTGGTCTCGGCGGCAATCGGAATGGCACGTGGGCTCATACGAACGACAGTTGCTCTCGCGATCTGGTTGACGGCGTTCCTGACTGCATCCATGTTTGCGGAATCGGCTATGAATCTTGTCCAGCTCGAATGGATGGAAGGATTGTCTGAGCCGGCACAGCAAACTTTCCGATACTCCGGTGCCTTTGCCGCGATATTTATCGGAGTTATCGTCGTAGGAGCTATCTTGCAGTGGATATTGGGTAAGCTCGTACAGGGATCGGGGTTGACTGGGACGGACCGAACGCTTGGGTTTTTCTTTGGTGGAGCACTAGGCGCTATACTAGTGATCGTTGTCCTTGTGTTGGTTGAGTCTTCTCAGGCAGAAACGGATTGGTGGCAAGAGTCGATGATTCGGCCCTATTTGATGGCGTTTGAGTCGGACGTTGTGCGGCTCTTGGGTCTAATTTGGGAAGCTCTGCGAGGTTAAACATAGTATGTGCGGCGTCGTTGGAATCGTAGGCAAGGGCCCTGTCAATCAGGACATATATGACGCACTGACGGTCTTGCAACATCGCGGACAGGATGCTGCCGGGATAGTCACGGCTGACGGGGATCGGCTTCACCTCCGAAAAGACACGGGTCTGGTTAGCCAAGTCTTCCATCAACGTCATATGCATAGGCTCGCAGGCAACATGGGCATCGGCCACGTGCGTTATCCCACGGCAGGAACCAGCAGCTCGGCCGAAGCTCAGCCAATGTATGTAAATTCTCCTTACGGGATAAGCTTGGCGCACAACGGAAATTTAACGAACGCCGAGGAACTGGTCGCCGATGTATTTCGCGCCGATCTGCGCCACGTAAATACTGAATCCGATTCTGAAATTCTACTCAATGTTTTTGCCCACGAGCTTGATAAGCTCGGTGAGTTCATTCCCGGTCCGGAACATATTTTTGAAGCGGTTGCAGGCGTTCATGCACGTTGCCTTGGAGCCTATGCCGCCGTTGCACTGATCATGGGAGGGGGCATTGTCGGTTTTAGGGATCCGCGTGGAATACGACCGTTGGTTTACGGCTGCCGCGACGTGCAGGGCGGCGAGGAATATATGATCGCTAGCGAAAGTGCAGCATTGTCGGTGCTTGGTTTCGAGATCATGGGCGATGTGGCACCCGGCGAAGCAGTCTATATAGACGTCGAGGGCCGTTTGCACGTGCAGCAATGTGCTGTTGGACCTAGCCTCACCCCCTGTATTTTTGAACACGTTTATTTGGCTCGTCCCGATTCGATTATGGATGACATCTCTGTGCACAAAGCACGGCTTAGGATGGGCGAAAAACTTGCCGATCGGATTTTGGAACAATGCTCGGGTCGGGATCACGAGATCGACGTGGTGATGCCGATACCTGAAACTAGCCGGACGGCTGCGCAACCTCTTGCGCATCGGCTAGACGTCAAGCTTCGGGAAGGGTTCGTCAAGAATCGATATGTTGGACGTACGTTTATCATGCCGGGCCAAAATCAGCGGAAAAAATCTGTGCGGCAAAAGCTCAATGCCATCGATCTAGAGTTCAACGGAAAGAATGTGCTGTTGGTGGAAGACTCTATTGTTCGGGGTACGACCACCCAGGAAATTGTGCAACAGGCACGGGATGCAGGCGCTAGAAAGGTGTTTGTTGCTGTGGCGGCCCCAGCGGTTCGGCATCCGAACGTATACGGCATCGATATGCCGACGTCGGCAGAGTTCGTTGCTTACAATCGTACCGACGAAGAGGTAGGCGCGTATCTGGGAGCTGACTGGCTCATCTATCAGAATTTGGATGACCTCGTTGAATCGGCCCGAGAAGGAAATCGCGTGATCGAAAGCTTCGATTGCTCTGTCTTTGACGGCAATTACGTTACCGGCGATATCGATGACGCCTATCTGGAAAGATTGTCTATCGACCGAAATGACGAAACGAAGCAACGCAGAGACGCAGAATTAACTGATGGGCCAACCGTGATTGAGCTCCATAACCATGCTTGATGATTGAGTGACGCTAAATTCAGCGCGAGTTTCGATGAGGACTGAGTGTAACAAGCGCGTTCGATGCGATGATGTGTGCGGGTTGCTGGCGGCTTGAACGTTGATTAACCGAAGGACACCCTGTGTCGGAGTGTGTTCTACAACGTACGGTGATTTGGTTTGTAGGGGATGTAAGCGCTTTTCTCACGAGATCGTCGGTTGGAACGGTTACGACTCGGATCAACAGGGGCGAGTACGGTCACGCCTGATCAAACTGCATCACGAAAGTGTCCGAGCTTGCGTGCGCGTTTACGATAAGATTCGATGGCGGCGAACAATAGAGTCAATGATTGATGCGGAGCCTAGCGAATTTGCACCGCTCGTTTTGGCTGTGTTGAAAGATGTTGTACGAAAACCCACAGAAGCTGGACTCGAACCTCTGAGCTTGCCGCGGGACGTGTTATCGAGCGATGTACTAAGATCTATCGATCGCGAGTTTTATTTCCGCTCGACCGCCTATTACGAGCGTAGCTTTAAGACTCTCGCTCTATGATTCCATTGGTAATAGCGCAATATTTGCGTGTCCCAACGCCCGAGGCATGGATCAAGAGCGCGATATTAAACGCCGACCTACTTTTGATCGATCACGCCAATTGCGAAAAGAAAGCGGCGAGTACTGCCTTGTCTCTTCTCTATCGCTATGTGGAAAAACCCCGCCTTTTGCGACAATTATCCAGGCTAGCTCGAGAAGAGTTGCGGCACTTTGAGCAAGTTGCAGGTGTCATTGAGGAGCGAGGCATTGCCTATCGGCACGTTTCGGCGAGCCGCTATGCTGGAGCACTGAATATGATGGTCCGGTCCCACGAACCGCAACGACTAGTAGATAAGCTGTTGGTTGCTAGTGTCATTGAGGCTCGCAGTTGCGAGCGTTTCGCGTTGCTCGCCGACGTCGTTGATGTACATCTTGCGGGTTTATACCGAAATCTTTTGGATTCGGAAAAACGGCATTTTGACGCATACCGACAGCTGGCTTTGGAATATGGAGATGAGAAGGACATACGGGCGCGTATCGACGTGATTTTAGAAGAGGAAAATAACTTTATAACCACCGCGGACCAAGAGTTTCGTTTTCACAGTGGACCCACCGTCGATCTCGATACCGAGCCAGAAATTGTCTAGACAGAAAAACACTCTAAATTGATGCCGCTGTCTTCGATACGGGCGAGCCAGCCGCAACGGTTCCAATCTCCAAGCACGTACCTAGTCTTCACGTTATCCAATCGATGGATCCCGGGGCGATGTGTGTGTCCGTGTACAAGTTCATCGCAGGCGTTTTCTTGCATTACGGATAATACAACCTCGTCTGTTACGTCCATGATGTTCTGAGATTTATTCGCATTTGTTTGGCGACTTTGTTCACGCATTTCATTGGCTAAGTCGATACGTTCTTGCAATGAGCGACTAAGAATGTCTCGCTGCCAATCTGCTGAGCGGAAAAGCTTGCGCATCTGCTGGTACGGCTCGTCTTTTGTACAGAAAGCGTCTCCGTGCGCCAACAAAACTCGCCGCCCTTCAACTTCAACTGTTACCGGATCGTCAATAAGACAAGCACCCGTGTCGTTTGCGAACTTCGTTCCAATGAGGAAATCACGGTTACCGTGCATTAGGTATAGGGCGGTGTGCTGCATACAACCTGCAAGAGTGGTACGAAGCTCGTCCGCAAATTGGCTGTCGTCGTCGTCACCGACCCACGCTTCCACCAAATCACCAAGGACGTAGATGGCTTCAACTTTTTCCGATTCAAGAACCAGTAAATTATTGAGCGCGTCGAGCCTTTTCGGAACCGTCGCGTCAAGGTGCAAGTCCGATATGCATATGGCGCTCATGGTGCAACCTTCTCCGCCGCTTCCATTACGTTCTCGAGCATAGATGCCCGTGTCATTGGTCCGACGCCGCCCGGAACCGGGGTTAACCAGCCGGCCACCTTGATTACGCTATCGAAATCAACATCTCCACGAAGCGACCCATCTATCTGACGTTCGATGCCAACATCAATAACTATGGCACCTGGTTTTATCCAATTACCTTCAATCAGACCAGCGACGCCTGTTGCACTAATCACGATGTCGGCGGAGACGACGTGGGACCTGGTGTCTCGTGAGAATCGGTGACAGCTTGTTACTGTACAACCTGCTCGTAATAGCTCGAGGCAGGCTGGGCGGCCGACATGATTCGATGCACCCACGACCGTAGCATCGAGACCACGGATTGGGATGTCGGTTTGGTCCAAGAGCGACATGATGCCTTTCGACGTGCACGAGCGTATCGCAGGCTCGCGCAAGGTCAGCATGCCGAGATTGTATGGGTGAATCCCGTCGACGTCCTTTTCCGGATTTATGGTTTTGATGACGGTTAACGTGTCAATTTGAGGAGGCAGCGGCAACTGGACCAAGATGCCGTCAATATTTTCGTTAAGGTTAAAGCGGTGGACACAGGAGACGACCTCATTTTCGGATGCGGACTCGTCGAAAAGACATATTTCGGTATGGAAGCCAACCACCTCACAATCCTTCTTTTTGAGCCGCACGTAGACGTGGGACGAAGGGTCGTCGCCTACCAAAATGATGGCTAATCCGGGAGGGCGATGTCCTTCATCGACGCGTTTGATAGTGCGTCTTGCAATCTCATCCTTTATGGACTTGGCAATCACTTCACCATCGAGAATTCGTGCTGACATCAGGGTCTCTCGAAAAAACTGAGGTCGTGGACTGAGAAACGGACTTTATGTGAACTATGGTTTTCCGTAAACACGCGAAACCTTTGTTGATTATTCATTCGCGGCTCAGTATGGTCCCGCGCCGCGATGCCTGCTAGCCGCGCATGCGTTGGTAACGAGATGTATGATAGACGCGGTCCAGCGGGGTATAGCGCAGTCTGGTAGCGCGCCTGCTTTGGGAGCAGGATGTCGGGAGTTCAAATCTCTCTACCCCGACCAAACGTTGTTAGTGTTCAGTCCTGTTTTTTGCGCCTGTAGCTCAACGGGATAGAGTATCGGCCTTCTAAGCCGAGGGTTGAAGGTTCGAGTCCTTCCAGGCGCGCCATAAGATTCCCAAAGCGATAAAGAACGGTAATACTCGATCGCGATCCGATTTACGTTTTCTGATAGGATTTTGCGCCGCTGGGGACAGGGACTCGCGATCTTATTGATGCCGAGGATCGGAGGAAAAGATCGTCTGTCGGTCTGTTAAGAGACCTGGAATTGTTAAGAGGAGGTTTAATGGTGGATGTAGCTCAGCTGGTAGAGCTCCGGATTGTGGTTCCGGCGGTCGTGGGTTCAAGCCCCATCATCCACCCCACCGCGAGATAACAAACACGGTATGCAAGTCTCGATAGAAACGACTGGAGGGCTGCAACGCCGGCTGAAAATCGTCGTAGCGGCGGAATCCTTTGAACATCGCATTAACGAAAGGCTCAAAGAAACGAGTCAGCGCGTGAAACTGGATGGTTTTCGTCCCGGCAAGGTTCCTTTTAAAGAAGTACGTCGTCGTTTCGGGGTTTCCGTTCGTCAAGAAGTTGCTCAGGAAATGATTCAGTCGAGTTATATGGACGCGGTACAAAAAGAGGAACTTGCTCCTGCGGGATCCCCCGAGCTAGAAGTGATCAATATGGATGTTGGCGCAGATCTTGAATTTACAGCGACCTTCGAGGTATTCCCAAAGTTCGATGTTTCGGACCTCAGTCAAGTTAGCGTTAAAAGGCCGGAAGGCATTGTTCGAGACGAGGATCTCGATGGAATGATTGAACGTTTGCGGCAGGAGCGAAAACACTTCCATGAAACGGAACGGCCCGCTGAAATCGGCGACCGCGTGACGGTGGATTTTGAGGGCACTATAGCTGGAGAGTTGTTCGAAGGTAGCAAGGGGGAAGAAGTGGCTTTCCTCGTTGGCGAGGGGCAGATGATTGAAGATTTAGATGTTGGTGTTAGTGGAATGAGTGTCAGCGGAAACAAGCTCATTTCCGTTAAGTTTCCCGACGAATATCAAGACGAGAAGTTGCAGGGGCAAGAGGCGGTATTTGATTTGACGGTGACAAAAATAGAAGCGCCTCACTTGCCAGAATTGGATGAAAAATTCTTTTCAAGTTTTGGCATTGAGGAGGGAGGAGAACAAGCCTTTCGCAACCAAGTACATGAGAACATGCAGCGCGAATTGAAAGCGGCTGCTCGCGGCCAGGTAAAACGCCAAGTTTTGGATGGACTATCAGAGATTCACGAATTTCAGCTCCCACAATCGCTGGTCGATAACGAATCGGAGACGCTGAGAACGCAGATGCTCCAACAGTTACGAATAGATCCTTCGTCAGAAAAGCCGCAGTTACCGTCCGACCTTTTTTCTGGGGAAGCCGAAAAAAGGGTACGCATTGGGCTAGTGGTAAACCGCATTGTAGAAACATGCGATCTGAAGGTAGATGAAGATCGTGTGCGGGAGCGCGTTGACGAGCTTTCGAAACCTTACGACCAGCCAGAACAAATCGTGAATTGGTATTATTCGAATGAAACACAGTTGCGGCAAATACAGCTCTCAGTGCTTGAAGATCAGGTTGTT
>Ga0257113_1000820_pt1 | contig 10433 bp, 9 predicted proteins | sample LP_taG_4_FD_191568 | JGI IMG/M metagenome (GOLD analysis project Ga0257113, IMG submission 191568) | Marine microbial communities from Northeast Subartic Pacific Ocean, Canada - LP_J_2015_P26_2000m | ecosystem: Environmental > Aquatic > Marine > Oceanic | place: Canada: Northeast Subartic Pacific... | reverse complement strand
TCAACCGCCTAACTGACGTTAATGCGGGACTTGTTTCGCGTAGAGATCCAGTGGGATCTTATTGTTAGAATTCTCTTAATAGTCGATTAAAAACAATTAGATATAAACTTTATCTAGTAATAGAATTAATATTTTGCCGTGACGGCACCGCACAAGAATGGATTCGAACCTATGTCGCGTGAAGTTCAAACACAACGCCTCAGATTACGCACGCCGAACGCAAAGGACGCTGGCGAGCTGACAAGGCTTCTCGGCGATTGGGACGTGGCGAAGTGGCTTGCCCGGGTCCCGCACCCATACCGACTGGCTGATGCGAACGAGTTCATCAAAAAATTTGGGGCGAAGGCATCGCCTGATTTCGAAAATAACTTTACTGTACTTCTCGACGGTAAGGTGATCGGTGGCGCCGGGCTGACAGTTGAAACCGCGGCTGTCTTAGAACTCGGTTATTGGGTCGCTCGAGAACATTGGGGGCGTGGTTATGCGACGGAAGCTGCGGCGAGTTTGATCGGGTACGCTGAAACCACGCTCGGATGTGCGCGATTGGAAGCGTCTTATCAGAAGGACAATCTCGCGTCTGCACATGTTTTACAGAAACTCGGCTTTCGGCTCTGCGGTGAAAAAAGCATTTTTTCACTCGCCCGCAATCGCGATGTAAGTAGCACTTGCGTTTTCCTGGATCTGAAGCACTAACTGAAGTGACGTTTCGGTTCGACAAAGTTGTACTCGCATGGAGCATAACCGTGGTCTTGTTCGGAACGGAAATCTTGGCTGGTGATTTAGTTCTCACCGTTACGAATATCCAGCGACCGGGTATGCTTTTTGTCACTCTCTATCGGGACGCTAGGACTTTCGTTGACGACATGGTGAATACCCGTAGGCCGGTCGAAAAAGCTGGTGTCCATTCCGTGACCCGCGAAAGCACGATGGATCGAGTGGCGCGGCTTGTGATAACCGTTCCTGATGGAATTGTTGCGATCGCCGTTTTCCATGACACCAATGGAAATGGCGCGGTCGACGAAGGGTTTTTTGGTATACCAAAAGAGCAATACGGTTTCGGCAACGATGCTCGCCCGTTGTTCCGTGCGCCGTCTTATGATGCTAGCAGCATAATGATTGAGGGCCGAACCACCCATTCGATTAAGCTAAGGTGATAAGCAAAATTGCTCTATTCGGCTAGCCCACGGCATTGTGGTCAGCGAGTTCGTTCCAAAAATGACAGGCAACACGATGGCCTTCATTGACGAGTTCTTCGGTGGGCTCCACGGTTCGACATTGATCTGCTGCATGTGGGCATCGTGTGTGAAAACGACATCCATTCGGCGGATCAATGGGCGAAGGGACGTCTCCAGACAAGATGATTCTTTCGCCACGTCGACTGGGGTCAGGTATGGGAATCGCCGAAAGTAAGGCCTTGGTGTACGGGTGTCGCGGAAACGCGTAAATTTCTTGGGCGTCGGCTTGTTCCACGATCTTTCCTAAATACATGACGGCGATATCGTCGGATACGTGTTTGACAACGGCGAGATCGTGAGCAATGAAGATCAACGCTAGGTTCATTTCCCGTTGCAGATCCATTAATAGATTAATCACTTGGGACTGAATCGAAACGTCGAGCGCTGATACGGCTTCATCACAAACGACAAGCTTTGGTTGTAATGCAATCGCTCTCGCAATGCCTATACGTTGGCGTTGGCCGCCTGAAAATTCATGTGGGAAGCGGTCCAGCGCATCGGCTTGCAAGCCGACACGATTAAGTAAATCACCGGCCCAACTTCGACGTTCTGCGGCCGTTCCCATTTCGTGAATCACGAATGGTTCTTCAAGGATTCGGCTCACCGTGTGTCTCGCGTTCAGCGATTCGAAAGGATCTTGAAAAATGATTTGCACATCTCGGCGGAAGGCTTTGAGCTCAGCTCGATTCATGGCTGCGATATCCCGACCCTCGTAGAAAATTTCGCCCGCGGTCGGGTTGTGTAATTTCAATATGGTCTGCCCGACTGTGCTCTTGCCGCAGCCAGATTCGCCGACGAGTCCCAGGGTCTTGCCCCTTTCAACGCTAAAAGAAACATCTTCGACGGCTTGTACGTTTCCGATACGGCGCAGGAATACACCACCTCGGACGGGAAAGTATTTTTTCAGCCCTCGGACTTGTAGCAACGACTCCTTCATGTCAACACTTCCGCGACTGGATGGTGACACGCGATCTGGCGTCCTGCCGCGTGAATGAGATCAGGTGATCGGAGCTCACAGTCGTCTTCGGCATTGAGACAGCGGTTTCGAAATCGGCAGCCCTTGGGCATGTCAATCAAAGCTGGCACTGTTCCAGGTATGGTCGTCAGGGGTTGTTTCGGGGTTGCGTCCAATCGAGGGATCGATCGCAATAGTCCTTGTGTATAGGGATGGCGTGGTGTCGAGAACAGTTGGGTAACGCTCGCTTGCTCGACGACACAGCCGGCGTACATGACGGTTACCCGATCACATAGCTCGGCGATCACGCCAAGGTCGTGGGTAATAAAAAGAATAGCCATCCCCGATTCTCGCTGCATCTCTCGCAACAGATCGAGAATCTGGGCTTGGATCGTGACATCTAGAGCCGTGGTGGGCTCGTCAGCTATGAGGAGGTCGGGCTGCATGGTAAGCGCCATGGCAATCATGACGCGTTGTCGCATGCCGCCTGATAGCTGATGCGGATATTCATTTAGACGCTGATCCGGTGCGGGAATCCCGACTCGTTCGAGCATCTCAAGGGCACGTCGTCGTGCGATGGCTGTCGTTAAATCAGGCTCATGTAGCTTTACCGCCTCTATGATTTGATTGCCGACACGATGGACAGGGTTTAGCGCGGTCATTGGCTCTTGGAAAATCATCGAGATACGGTTTCCACGCACTTCGTGAAGTTCTTCTTTAGGTAGCGCGACGAGGTCACGGTTTTGAAATCCGATGGACCCGGCCGTAATTTTTCCTGCGGGCCGCGGCAAGAGGTTCATGATCGAGAGGGCGCTGACACTTTTTCCGCATCCTGACTCGCCCACCAACCCCAATGTCTCTCCAGAAGCTAGCTCAAAGCTGATGCCGTCGAGTACTTCGATGTAGCCGGCGTCGGTATCGAACCCTGCCCTAAGACCACGTACTTCAAGCAAGGCAGCCACGGTTCACTCCGAAAGGTATGTTGTGTCGAGTATTGACACAGGGGCGCTCTGTGGCGCGGTATTGTCAAGAACGCTTTGTCGCTCCAGTTCATCGATCCAAAACTGGCCACCCATTGGATTGAACAAGCCACCGACGCGCGTACCCCTAAATTCGGGAAGCTTCATCCATCGCCAGTACGCGTCTCGTGTATACGGAACCTTAAAGGTGAAAATCACGGCTCCGGTGTCATGCAGCATCTGTTCAAGCTGATGGGCTAACTCGACGCGATCCGTCTTTTCAGTTGCTGCACGGTACTGGTCAATCAGCGTATCCATTTGGGGTACGGCGTTGTTGGTGAGGTTGTTGTTCTGCGGTTTGTTTGCATTGTCGGAGTGATAAAACTGTCGATAACGTGGTGACAGGCCGCCGCCGGACCACCCCATCCAAGCAATTTGATGTTTCTTTTCCAACATCTGTTTGAAAGATATGGAGGAATCGAGCAATTGCAGTGTCAAATCAATCCCAGCCTTTTTAGCTTCTTCCCGGAGAATCACGAGACGTGGTGTGTGATGCGATTGACCGTAGGTGACACGTAAAGACAACGTCTGCTGGCCCTTGGTACGAATTCCGCGGTCGTCTCTTTCAGTCCACCCGGCCTCGTCCAGTAGTGTGTTCGCTATAGTCAAGTCGAACGCGCGCGCACGAATCGAAGTGTTGGAATAATCGCCATAACCCTCGTGATGTGTATGTTGCCTTCGATAGTCGCCGCGGAGCACCGTAGCGATCACCTTGTCGATGTTCATGGCGTGCGCGAGCCCGTAACGTACTTTCCGATCCGAAAGGATGGAATTGGATTGATTCAACCACATGCCCGAGGCCGGTTGCGGGTTGTCAGTGTAAAACCAGATCTTGTGTATATAACCGTTGTCGAAGTCTTTGCCCTTGAATTTATCGTGCCAAAACTCCGGCAGTACACCACCGAATGTATCGAGCTCACCTTTAAAGAAATGTTGTAATGCGATGTTCACATCCCGAATGACCCGAACGCGTATCCGGTCGGGATTAAAGCGGTATCTGTAGTACTTGAGGTCGTTTCCCCACCAGTCTTTCTTTCGCGTGAACTCGATGTACTTGCCCTTTTCTATTTTTGAGATCTGATACGGGCCGTTGTTGGGTTCGACTTTCCAGTTGTTTTCCCGGACCCAATTTTGATCGAGAACATGAAAGTGTTTGGGGACGGGTCCCATGCTGTACTCGTAGAGGATCTCGTCTTTGGGTTTTGCCGACCCGCCTTCGATGGAAATGGTGTAATCGTCGTACTTCACGACATTGACGATCTGGGTTGCGTAATGGTTGTTGTACCAAGGAGCGACAATGTGTTTCGAACGCATGAAGTCGAGGGTGTAGAGGTAATCGTCGGCCGTAATAGGCGTTCCGTCGGACCACTTGGCGTTTGGATGCAGTCGGTAATAAACGGTTTTTCCATCGTCGTCGAAAGCCCAATGTGTTGCTAACGTCGGGATGAAATTTCTTGTATTGGGGTGAAGACTCACTAGGGATAGAAATCCAGCACGTGTGTACCCCGCGAATGAGCCGTTGGAGTCGGGGCCTACTCGACGGATCGTGAGCGGGAACGCGAGGACATAGTCACGAAAAGTCCCCCCGGGCTTGGCGTCGGCAGAGGCAAAAATGGGATCCTCGTTATTCGTTTCCCAAGTAAGTTCGTTGGGTAAAACACCGCCGACTGGGTACGAAACAATTTCTTGCGCGACATCTCGTGGCGTTTCAGCTAGTGGGTCACCTTTATCGTTGGTCCCGCAACCGATTAACGCGAGCGTGCCAAGAAGAGCGATCAAGGCTCTGGCGATACGGTTCATACGCAGATGCATGGTTTCATTACTCGTAATAGGTGAATTTCTTCGGATCAAAAGCTTCGCGAACCGCTTCTCCAACGTAAGTCACCATTAGAAGAATTGCCACCATCGCGCCAACGACTGACGTCACTAGCCAAGGAGACTCTAATCGGCTTGTACCTTGCGAAAGCAATTCGCCCCAGCTTGGGGTTGGTGGCGGTAGGCCGAAACCGAGGTAGTCGAGAGCGGTGAGGGAGGTGATGCCCCCGGCGATTGCGAACGGGACGAACGTGACGATGATCGAGATCGAGTTCGGAAGGATGTGAGTGAATATCACGCGAGCGTTGCTCGCTCCGAGTGCACGCGCTGCAAGCACGTACGCTCGAGTCTTTTCTTTGTATGTGCTTGTGCGCATGTACCACGTCATGGACATCCACCCAAAGATCACCATAACGATCATCAGCGTCCAGAAGTTCGGGATGATGACCGAAGCAATGATCATGATGACGTAGAGAAAGGGCACGTTGGACCAAACTTCGATAACCCGCTGAAAGAAGAGGTCAAAGGCACCTCCCCAAAATCCCATAGCGCAGCCAAGTGCTACTCCTATCGTGTAGTTACAAATTAACAGAATCAAAGAAAATGAAATCGCGATTCGGAACCCATAGACAAGTCGTGCAAGCACATCTCGGCCGGTGGTGTCTGTTCCAAGATAGTGTTTTTCTGAAAGTGATGGGGCATTGGGTGGGTATCTACCGGCAGGTAAATCGACCTCAAAGGCGTTGTAGGGCACGAGCGGCATGATCAACCAGTTCGAGTTACTTGGTTGCCGTTCGAAGAAGACCTTAAGTTCGCGAAAATTTGTTTCGTATTCGTACCCGAGGTCAAACGTGCTACCCGGGAGGTATTTGCCGTACGTCGGAAAGAACCAATTGCCCTCGTAGCTAACGATTAGCGCGCGGCTGTTGACCAAGAGTTCCGCGCCAATACTCAACACGATGGTGATCAACAAGATCACTGCGGACCAATACCCCCGTTTTAGACTACGAAATCGGGCCAGCTGCCGCTGCGTGAGCGGATTCAGTTGTGGTCTCAATTTCAAGAACCGTTCTCGCCGAATTTCACGCGGGGATCGATGATTGCGACGCAGATGTCCGAAAGAATGTTGCCGATGAGGAACAGTAGGGATGAGATCACCAAAATACCCATGACGACCGGATAATCCCTTTCGACGAGTGATTCAAATCCGAGTAGACCGAACCCGTCGATGTTGAAGATCTTTTCGATCAGAAACGAACCGCTAATGATGACAGAGATCAATTGTCCAAAAGAGGTGGCGACCGGGATAAGGCTATTGCGCAGTGCGTGGCGAAACACCGCGCGTTTGAAGGGCATGCCTTTCGCGATCGCGGTGCGGACGTAGTCGGACGATAGATTGTCCATCAGCGAGTTTTTCACCATGAAAGTCATCACGGCAAAACTACCGGCTAGGTAGGCAATCAACGGTAATGTTGCGTGATAGAGAATGTCGATGGCCTGGTCGGTGGTCGAGAGTTGGTCGAAGTTATCGCTTACAAACCCGCCCAGTGGAAACCACTCCCAAGCGGATGCGAGCGCGGTTAACAACGCGATGGCAACAACGTAACCGGGGAGTGCGTACCCGAAAAAGACGACCGCTGAGGTTGCGTTGTCGAAAACGCTGTTGTGGCGAAGCGCTTTTGCGATGCCCAAAGGGATGCACACAGCGTAGGTAAGAATGAGGGTAGTGATTCCGTAGAAAATCGAGATTGGAAAGCGGTTTTTTATGATGCCCCAGACGGGTTCGGTGTAGCGTGTCGACATTCCGAGGTCTAGCTGCATTACCCGTCCCAGCCAAATGACGTAACTCTCGTACCAAGGCTTATCGAAACCGTAGTACGCGCGCAATTCGGCAAGTTGATCCTCAGACAATGCTGTCCCGGCGACGCTATTCATATCGATCATTACCGCACTATCTGTCTGGGCCAAAAGTGCTTCGTTCATGGCCCGCTCAATCGGCCCTCCCGGGACGACTCGGGTGATCGCAAACACCAGCACGGTTATGCCTAAGAATGTTGGAATTACGAGAAGCAATCGTCTGATGAAGTAGCTAGTCACATTCGTCGTCCATAGGATTAGCTAACGCAGTGCTGGTACGTTCATGCGCGTTAACGGTTGATTAATCGCGCACTATAGGGTTCTCGGTCGATTCAGGCCATACACCGGTCCGCATTCGTACGACTTTCTTTGGCGATGAATCCACGGTGATAAGCTTCACAGATTTCCTAGGTAAGAGGTATGGACGTTGACCAATCGTAAGAACAAGAAATTGCGCTATGGGTTTATTGGAGCCGGGGGAATTGCGGGAACGCATATGCGAGACCTCAGTCGGCGCGAAGACGTCGAATTGGTCGCGATGGCCGATATTTCGGAGACGAGTATGCGCGGGTACCAGGATCGATTTGATATTCCGCGCGCCTATTCTGACTGGAAGGAGATGCTGCGAGTCGAAGCTTTGGATGCGGTGTCGGTTTGCACGCCTAATCGACTCCATGAACGGGCCGCGATAGACGCGATGAAAGCTGGTTGTGAAGTTCTCTGTGAAAAACCGCTTGCCCACTCGGCGAAGGCGGGTGAAAGAATGCTGGCCGCTTCCCGTGACTTGGGACGGAAATTAGTCATAGGATTTCAATATCGATTCAATCCTAGAACTCAGTTCCTCCGAGCTGCGGCGGATGATGGTCAGTTTGGGAAGATACTCTACACGCGTGTCAAAGCTTTGCGCAGAAGGGGAATTCCGAATTGGGGAGTGTTCGGTCAAAAAGAACTCCAAGGTGGAGGGCCACTCATCGACATTGGCGTGCATGTACTCGAAATGGCTCACTACACGATGGGTTCGCCGGAGCCGGTTACCGCGTCAGCGGATATGTTCACTTATATCGGCAACAAACCATCGAGCCGGGTCGAATCGGCATGGAAGGGCTGGGATTACAAAACGTATACGGTTGAAGACCTGGCGGTTGGCAGGGTGCGGTTCGACACCGGCGCGGTCGTCCATATCGAAGCGGCTTTTGCTGCACACATCGAAAAGGACGATTGGGACTTTCAAATCATGGGTGAGAAAGGAGGAGCGACCTGGGATCCACCAAGAATTTTTCGAGACCAAGCTGGACACATGGTTGACACATCGCCTGGTTGGCTCGCCGAGGAGTCCTTCCAGGGTATGTTTTCACGCAAAATGAACAATTTTGTCGATCACTGCCTGTATCAAACGCCGACCCTCGCGCCGGTCGAGGATGGCCTCGCGGTGCAGCGTATGCTTGATGCCCTCTATCGTTCCGCGGAACGCGGCGGTAAAGAAGTTAAGGTGTAAGCCATCGGTGAGTGCTATTTATTTCTGCTTCGGTTTCGTTAACGAAGTAAAAAAACCGGCGTATCGTCCGTCTGAGGCTAAGTTTAATGACTCAAGTAGGTCGGATTGGATTTTAGATATATATATTCCAATATGGAATGTATAAGTATCCATACATTCCATATTATTTGGTATAAAGTTGCGCTCCTTTCGAGGGTCTGAAGGACATTCCGCCATGGGTTATATGGAAGAGATTGATGAGATACGTCGTGGGTTGTTAGTACGCGGACAAGAGTGGGGGGCAATCAACCCGGAATACGTCGTACGCATGCGTCACCAAAACCGTTTTCGCACGGGATTGGATATTGCTCGTTATACCGCGGACATCATGCGTCGCGATATGGCTGATTACGACGTCGACCCCGGAAATTACACCCAATCGCTAGGAGCGTGGCATGGTTTCGTCGCGCAACAAACGATCATGTCGGTAAAGAAACACCAGGGCTCGCTCAACAAGCGGTACATCTATTTAAGCGGGTGGATGGTTGCCGCTCTGCGCTCGCAATTTGGGCCCCTGCCGGATCAAAGCATGCATGAAAAGACGTCTGTCCCCGACTTAATCGACGAGGTCTATTCCTTTCTCACACAAGCCGATGCACGCGAACTGCAGCATCTGTTCGCGGAGCTCGATGAGGCTCGTGCAGCCGGCGAGGATGTCGCTGAACGGATCTCAAAAATCGACCATTTTGAAACCCACATCGTGCCAATGATTGCAGATATCGATGCGGGGTTTGGGAATGAAGAAGCCACGTATCTACTGGCAAAGAAAATGATCGAAGCCGGAGCCTGCGCGATCCAGATTGAAAATCAGGTGTCTGATGCTAAACAGTGTGGGCATCAGGCGGGCAAGGTCACGGTTCCCCATGAAGACTTTGTGTCCAAATTGCACGCGATTCGATATGCGTTTCTTGAACTCGGTGTCGACAATGGGGTGATCGTTGCGCGGACGGATTCCCTTGGAGCCGGATTAACGCAGAAAATACCGGTCTCGCAAGAACCAGGCGATCTGGGTCATAAGTATTGCGAATTCCTTAAAGCGTCACCTGTGAGCGATCTCGCCGAACTCAAAGAAGGGGACATGGCCATTCACCAGAATGGCGTGCTCTGCAAGCCGGAACGCTTGGATAACGGGCTCTATGCGTTTAAAGAGAACACCGGGTTCGATCGGGTGGTTCTTGATTGCGTCACGGCACTTGAACATGGGGCCGATTTGCTTTGGATCGAAACCGAGGGACCGAACCTCGAACAGATCGGTGGCATGGTTGAAGCGGTCCGGAAAAAACGTCCTGAGGCCAAGCTGGTCTATAACAATTCCCCGTCCTTTAATTGGACGTTGAAGTTTCGGGAACAGGTTTATGAAGAATGGAAGGAAGCGGGTAGAGATGTGTCTTCGTATCCGGATCCCGAGGTGTTCGAGAAAGGTTTGATGGACGAAACCATGGATGCGACCGAGCTCGCCCAGGAAGCGGATCGTCTGATCCAGAACTTTCAACGCGATGCCTCGCGCGAAGCTGGGATCTTCCATCACCTCATCACGCTACCGACGTATCACGAAACAGCGCTCGGGATAGATATGTTGTCGGAAGGCTATTTCGGTGAGCTGGGGATGCTCGCTTATGTCAAAGGTGTTCAGCGTCAAGAGATTCGACGGGACTTAGCATCCGTTAAGCATCAGGATTTAGCTGGTTCGAATATCGGGGACGACCATAAGGAGTACTTTCTTGGCGAAAAAGCGTTACTCGCTGGGGGCGCCGCCAACACCATGACGCAATTTTAGGGGACTTGTCGAAAAGCGGGTAGTGTTATCGTGGGATCGATCGACGACACCTTGATCGGTGATGGCGAGGTGCGTTAGTGACTGTTCGTCATGCGGCATCCGCCAAGAGACCGTATCTGTTGCGGGCTGGACTGATCGCTCATGGGCGATTGGTAGGATATTGGAAGGATTTTAAGTCGTAAAATCTTACCAGGTCGGACAGGACAACTCCGCACAAACAGCTTTTGTGGAGCCACGTTGG
>Ga0257113_1000807_pt1 | contig 10532 bp, 10 predicted proteins | sample LP_taG_4_FD_191568 | JGI IMG/M metagenome (GOLD analysis project Ga0257113, IMG submission 191568) | Marine microbial communities from Northeast Subartic Pacific Ocean, Canada - LP_J_2015_P26_2000m | ecosystem: Environmental > Aquatic > Marine > Oceanic | place: Canada: Northeast Subartic... | reverse complement strand
GAGACCATTCGGATCCTCCACACTCTGCGCCAGACCGTCGCAAGCAAGACAGACCTCGTCGACCACTTTTTCGAGGTGAACCGCAAACTGGGCCAGATGATCCGGCAGAGCCACACTTTTGAACACGTCCATACCTTCACGAACCGGCACCACCGCTTGGCTCGCTGCGTCGGCGAGCGACGCAACATTGGGCGGGTGCAAGTGACGGCTCACATACGCCAGCGTTTCCAACGCGGCAAGGACCGGCGGTACCACGGCCGTGATCGCGTCAAGAAGCCTGTCGGTATCGATTTCTTCCATGTGCTCAACTATGGCGTTTTGGAGTACTCTGATGCAACGCTCGCTGCGATAAGACACCACGTCATGCAACTTAGATGGTCACACGCTTTCGTTCACGTCACCGATATGGAAGCGATGGTCGATTTCTACACTAACGTTCTTGGTTTTGAGGTTACAGATCGAGGCGATGTTGGCGGGAACGAATTTGTCTTTTTAAGCCAGGTCGAGACCGACCATCATCAGTTGGGCTTCTCCGCAACACGAGAACAGAGCGGCCGCAGCAACAACGTCGCTCATTTCGCCTTTCGAGTCGACGATCTCGATACTGTGAAGACGATGCACCAGGTGCTTACTAAGGACGACCGCGTCACCAATATTATGCCGATCACGCACGGTAATGCCTGGTCGGTATATTTCAATGATCCAGAAGACAACGGCATCGAAATTTTTTGCGATACCCCCTGGCATGTGGCCCAGCCACAGGGGGGTCCCTGGGATCCAACCATGGCGACCGACGATATCGTCAACGCTACTCAAACGGCGTTCAAGGGCGCGTCCGAATTCGGACCCATCAACGATTATTACGAGGAACGCTCGTCGCATCTGGCACGGCGGGAAGGGGGTCAAACGTGAGCGAGGCCGCTGAATTCAACCGCGCAGAAGAGAATGTCGGCAATATCCTCAACATGGAGCATGTCAATCTGACCGTTCCTGATCAACAGTTAGCGGCTCTTTTTTACGTTTCCGGCCTTGGCTTTACGCGTGACCCCTATATCGATTTTGGCACCTTTAATATGTGGATCAACGCGGGCGAACAGCAATTCCATCTACCAAAAAACAATGCCCAAAAATTTCGCGGACACATCGTTGTGGTCGTCCCGGATCTGGAGGATTTGAAACGCCGCTTTAAATTCATCGACAAGCCAATGCAAGGCTCGGAGTTCACTTGGGAGGAGAAAAAAGATCACATTGCAGTCACCTGTCCATGGGGAAACCAAATTCACGTCTATGGACCCGGCCAACACGGCGATATGAGCCTCGGCATTCCCTTGGCCGTAATGGACGTTCCACCCGGAACCACCGCCGGGATCGCTCGCTTTTATCGCGAAGTCCTGGAGACACCCGCCGAACGAATCGAAGACAACGAAGGTGCGCGCGCGGTCGTTTCGATGGGTACGGATCAGCAGTTTGTCTTTGACGAGACCGACGAGGAAATCGCCGAATACGATGGGCATCACATCGCTATTTATGTGTCGAATTTCTCGAAACCCCATACCTACTTGGCTGAGAACGGGTTGATTACCGAAGAATCCGATCAGCACCAGTACCGATTCCAACGGATCGTCGACCCGAACAGCGGGGAATTCCTCACAGAAATCGAACACGAAGTACGGAGCCTTCACCACCCCATGTTCAAGCGCAATCTGGTGAATCGAAATCCGGCACAATCTTTTTTCAATTACAGGAGTGGGCGCGACGCTTTCGTCCCTGAGTAGTCCGTGTCGTTGCAAGAGGAACCTTATTATCTGCCACTAGGCGACGAGATCGAGGCGTTCGAAGCTGCGTACCAGAGTCGTCTTCCGGTATTGCTCAAAGGGCCCACCGGGTGCGGTAAAACCCGTTTCGTCGAACACATGACATGGCGACTCTATTGCCAGACCGAATCGGATCGTCACGCGTTAACCGAACCGCTGGTCACGGTGTCTTGTCACGAAGACCTCACCGCCACGGACCTGGTGGGTCGCTATCTTCTAAAGGGAGATGAAACCATCTGGCAAGACGGGCCTCTTACACAAGCGGTACGAACCGGTGCGCTCTGTTACCTCGACGAGATCGTTGAAGCGCGAAAGGATACGACGGTTTTGATTCACTCATTAACAGATCATCGACGTGTACTTCCCATCGATAAGACCTCAGAAATCGTTTCCGCGCACGCAGATTTTCTCTTAATCATTTCTTACAACCCTGGTTATCAAAGCATCCTAAAAGACCTCAAACCAAGCACGCGTCAACGATTCGTCAGCCTGACGTTTGACTACCCGCCGGAAGACCGAGAAGCAGAAATCATCGCGCATGAGAGTGGCATCGATCCGGAAATTGCCGGACGTTTGGCCACCATCGGCGTCAAAGTGCGTAATCTTCGCGAACATGGCTTCGAGGAAGGAGTTAGCACTCGACTGTTGATTTACGCAGGGGAACTCATCAAGCGAGGCATCGAACCAAGACGCGCGTCGGAAATCGCCGTTGTGCAGGCAGTGTCCGACGATGCCGCTGTGCAACAAGCTGTCGCAGACATCGTCGACGTCATCTGGCCGTGACCACACTCGCTGAGGTGGAGCGTCCTCTGTCGCTCTTTGCCGAAGGCATTGCCGGACGCTACTTTCATATCCGCGATCTATCTGAGCGCAGCAATGCGAACGCGCAGGCTTCGGAGGCAAGCCACGACGCGTATAGCATCTATCTACCCGGCAGCATCGACTATTTTTCAATCCCGGCAAGTAACGCCGCAACCTATCGTTGGCTGATACTGCAGCAGCTTGGTTTCCGCGAATTTGGCACCTACCGCTTCGACATCCATCAAGCTCGACGCGAATGCAACGATCTACGGGAACACGAGCTTCCGGAGCAACATCGAGAATCAGACCTGGAGCTTCTGTTTCTGCACTTCGAATACTCGGTCCTTGCACGCAAACTATTCAGCATTATCGAGGCCGCACGCATCGAAACCGCCGTGCTGCGCCATTACCCCGGCGCCATTCCGTCCCGAAAACGATTACAGAAAAAATTCGACAACGACTACAACAACGAATCCTACAAGGTCGGTCTTAACGGAGCCTTGAAAACATTGCAGGCGTTCTTGAAGAGCGTCCCGCACGCCCAAACAAACCTCGCCAACTTCGTTAACCCCATTCAAGACCCTAAAGCAACGGTATACACCAGCGTTCAGGCAACCATCGACTGTTATCAGGCGTTAGCTCACCTCATCGAAATCGCCACGGATGATGTCGACGAGTTGATCGAAACGACCGAAGGCCCGCCGATGGAATGGCTGCAGCGACAGGTGCGACTTGAAGATTGGCAAGACGACCTCGAGTCGATGAATGCACAGTTAGCAGCGTTTGAGCTTGCCGACAACGCAGCCGAGAAGGAAGTCGTCATGGGCGAGACGGAGGGCGACGGGGCCATCCGAGAAACCAACGGTGACATGGTTAAAGAACGCGACCAGGCGCAGCGTCGAATCGATATGGAACGTTCAGCCATTCGCCATGCGCTTGGCAACGAACACGACAATGTCCGTAGTTACCTATACGACGAGTGGGATTACTTAAACTCGCAATATCTTCGCGGCTGGTGCCGCGTCTACGAAGAACAACTTCAGGAAGATCAAACCGGTGATGGAGTGGCGCTGCTGCATACGCTCCGACCTCTCGTCCAAGGCGTCCGTAAGCATTTTGAACAAATCCGTCCGTCCGGATACCAACGCGTCAACAAAGTCACCGACGGTGACGAACTCTACTTGAGCGCTGTCGTTGATATTCGAGCCGATCTCCGTGTCGGCGGTTCACCAGATGAACGGGTCTACAGTCGGCGCGAACGCCAGAAACGCGATGTGGGCGCGGCGTTTTTGGTCGACTTGTCGGCATCCACCGACGATCCGATCGATCAGTCTCCTGCCGCCACGCCAACGACGGATAATTCGGACGCGCGGACCGGGCTTAGTCTCCGCGATCCCTACCCAGACGATGATGACGAATTCAACTTCGATTTGGAGAGTCGGCGTAAGGCAGAAGACGCAAAACGCAGAATCATCGATATCCAGAGGGAAGCTGTGGTGTTGATGGCCGGTGCCATGGAGGGACTCGGTGACCAGTATGGGGTGTATGGTTTTTCGGGTTATGGCCACGACTGCGTTGAATTCTATATAGCGAAAGAATTCAGACGGGCGCTCGACGCACGAGCACTTGACGCTATTGCCGCCATGAAACCAAAACGCTCCACACGCATGGGGCCCGCTATACGGCACGCCGCGGCAAAACTCGAAGCGAGCGGTGCAGCTCTGAAAGTCTTGATGATCATCAGCGACGGATTCCCCCAAGATTGTGACTATGGCCCCGATCGCGGGAACCACGAGTACGGTGTCCAGGACACCGCCAAGGCACTTCTTGAGGCCGAACAACGCGGGATTAAAACGTTCTGCATCACGGTTGATCGGTCCGGACATGACTACTTACGACGCATGTGCCCGGAGGAACACTACATGGTGATCGAAGAAACAGAGGAACTCCCTACCGCGCTTCAGAAAGCCTACCGGCGTCTAACACACTTATAACAACGGGAGCCACAGCTCCCGTTGTTTCGATCCAGCTAACGACCAGGCTTAGTCATCACCCATGATTCCGAAAATGGACAGCAAATTCATGAACAAAATATAGATCGAAACGAACAGATTGTTCGCGGCGATAATGTAGTTTGTCTCGCCACCCAATACGATCCGGCTCGTCTGGAAGAGAATCAGGGCACACGCAACAAAAACCATTAGTCCCGAAATAAGTAAGGAAAATGCTGACAGATCAAAGAAGATCGACGCCACGATAATGCCAAGGACGATAAAAAACGCGACCGCGAGAAACTGCCCGAGCCAGCTAAAATTTGTCCGCGTAAATATCGTATAAATAGATAACCCCACGAATGCCGCCGCCGTCATCGCCAGGGACTGCAATACAACTCCCGGATTCACTTGCAAGTACGCGTTAAGAATCGGCGCGATCGCAAGGCCGATAAAACCGGTAAAAACAAACGTCAGTACAATGCCCCAGCTAGTATTCGCGGTTTTATTGACGGCCCAGGAGAGCCCCAAAAAACCGATCAAGTACGGCCAAAATCCCATGAAAGGTAGACCCATAGCGATACCAATAAACGCCGTAAGCGCGGCAAATCCGATCGCCATCGCAAGTAACAAGTACGTGCTGCGAAGGACTTTGTTAACTTCAATCGCGCGTCCAGCGTCAACAATAGGACCCAGCGGCTCAGCCATTTCATCACCTCTACAAACGTTTTCAACCTATACGATATATTGTGCTCCAAATACGTCTTTTCAAGCAATCGTGGCTCACGTCGTTGGCGGGAAGGCTCCTTACTATGGCTGCCAGTGGATTGACTTAGGCGAGCCATCTCGCCAGAATTCCTGCCCGCCGTGGGGCCCTGGGGCTACGTAGCTCAGTCGGTTAGAGCACAGCATTCATAATGCTGGGGTCGTTGGTTCAAGTCCAACCGTAGCTACCAATGCCAGCAAGGCTCTCCGGCTACTTCCGACTCCTTCACTCCAAAGCGATGTAGGGGTTTTCCTTAGAAAACTTCATCCGGTGATCAATCCGACGGCGTCGCCGCTTGGTACAGTTCTATTTCGTATCCATCCGGATCATCAAAGAAAATTATGGTGGCTCCGCCGCCGCTTGGCAATTTACGAATTGTCGCTCCCCGTTCCGCAGCCTTTGCTGCAATAAAGTCCGCATTATCCGTATTGATAACAATACGTCCGTACGTTTTTTTGCCCTCGGGCAGTGGATCGTCGTTGAAATGTGCCAGTATCAACATCAGCGACGGTTGGTCAGATCGAACCATACCTATTTCAATTACATCATCACCTTCAGCGGGATACTGAAAAACGCGTTCTAGCCCGAGGACCGCTCCATAAAAGCGCTCAGAACGCTCGATACTTTCAACGTTCAGTGCTGTAGCTGAAATAGAGGCCGTTGGTTCAGCCGCTATCAGCATAGGTGTTACAAGGGCACCTAGTACAAAAACAGCAGTTACTTTAATGAGTTTTGCTCGTAGTCTCATCCTTATCCCCAAATCTATAGATCACGCATGCTACGGACATTATGTCCGTAAAATTTTGATATCGATGTTATTAAATAGACGTCCTTGATAACTCGTATCATGGGATTTTCCCTAAGTTCTGCCTTCCAAAGCACTTCCCTAGGTTCGTCATCTCCCAACCAAATACGAGTGGATACACGGTAGATACGTCTACTAGACAGCACGAGCAATTACGCGTTTCGCGTCGTCGGTCATCCGACCTTCCGCCATTTCTTTTTCTCAGTAGGTTCGCTCGGTTCCTCTCCGCGACAGCGAATCATCATGGTTCGAGAGACGTTCGCCCCGTACGAACAACTCCCACCGAATACGCCGCCCAATCCACCCGCTTCTCGGCTCACCGTGCTAGAAGACTAGGTTTCCGTCGCCTATAGAACGTACCCACGTTCATTGTGTTCGGAAAGATCCAACCCAAGAACCTCGTTGTCACCTGTGACTCGATTAGTACCAACGAGCCGCCCGACCAGAAGCAGAATCGCCCAGGTTGCCACGGCCGTATAGACCATGACGGCGACTGCACCGATAAACTGCGTTAACAATTGACTGCCGATGGAAATAGTCTCTTGACCGGCAAAAATACCGAGCGTTTTACTAGCAAAAACTGCCGTCAGCATGATTCCGAGAAATCCTCCAACTCCGTGCACCGGAAAAACGTCGAGAGTGTCGTCGATTTTCAACTTCTGTTTCATGATGTTGGTTGCATAAAAACAGACCAGCCCAGCGGCAACACCGATCACCAACGCGCCAGCAGGTCCAACAAAGCCAGACGCGGGTGTGATAGTGCCGAGGCCGGCTACCATACCGGTCACTGCCCCGAGCGCACTTGGTTTACCGTACTTGATCCATTCAACGGACATCCAGGTGAACGCACCGGCTGCTGCCGAGATATGAGTCACAGCGATAGCCATGGCAGCGTTACCGCCGGCGGTTAAAGCGCTCCCGCCGTTAAAACCGAACCAACCAACCCAGAGCATACCCGCCCCGGCCATCGTCAGTGTCATGTTGTGCGGTGGCATGGGCTGGGCGGGAAATCCTTGCCGCGCTTTCAGCACCAACGCCGTCACAACAGCCGCCGTACCCGCCGTAATGTGTACGACACTGCCACCAGCAAAGTCGAGAAATCCCCGTTGGTATAACCAGCCGCTTTCAGCCCAAACCCAATGCGTTATCGGCGCGTACACGATAATCGACCAAAGCGCCGTAAATACCAGGACCGAAACAAACCGCATCCGTTCTGCAAAACCGCCCACAATGAGTGCCGGCGTAATAATCGCGAAGGTCAGCTGGAAGAGCGCGAAGCTCGACTCAGGAATCGTTCCCCAAACTGCTTCTTCGTCGACGCCAGCGAAGAGGACCTTCGAGAGTCCGCCAATTAGAGAATTGCCAACATCAAAGGCAAGGCTGTAGCCAATCAAGAGCCAAAGGATCGTCACCACACAGGTAATCGAGAAACATTGCATCAACACACTAAGGACGTTGCGCGAACGCACCAAACCGGCATAAAAAAGCGACAGCCCGGGAATGGTCATGAAGAGTACTAACGCCGTTGACGTCAAAATCCATGCGGTATCACCGGCATTCAGATCGTCTGCGCTCGCCCAGTTAACGCCAAGTAGCAACGCAACCACCGAAATACGTTTAGCCTGCTGAACCCAATCGCTCGAGCTAAATTTCATCCCCGACCTCCAATTCTTGCTCCGATAACGCCCATCGTCCCGTTACAAATGGGACTTGTTCAAACTGCATCGACCCCTGTTTCACCCGTCCGTATACGAACAACTTCTTCAAGACCGAACACAAACATTTTCCCATCCCCAACTTTTCCAGTATTTGCGGTTCGACTGATCGCTTCCATGCATTGGTCCATCAGACCATCGTCAACGGCAACTTCTATTTTTATTTTGGGCAGGAAATCCACGACATATTCCGCCCCGCGATACAGTTCTGTGTGTCCCTTCTGGCGACCGAAGCCCTTAACTTCAGTGACCGTCATTCCTGTCACGCCAATCTCCGATAGTGCCTCGCGCACTTCATCGAGTTTGAACGGCTTGATTATCGCGGAAATAAATTTCATCGCTCCAATTCTCCTATGTGGTGCTCAGGGCCAAGACCCCAAAACAATCTCTCCTCGCCAAAATTTCTCTGCCAAACATCTTGAACACATTAGCCATCGGCATCAACGGTCCCCTCGAGTTGCCCAGGTTGTTAATACCGCAACGGCTTATGTGGGGTACACCCAAACGTTCACACTGCATTATCTGCAAGCACTCCTTCATCGACGACGAAACCGACGACTTCCTCTAGGCCCTGACCCGTCAAAAGATTGGTGAAAACGAAAGGTGCCTCGCCACGCATTTTTCGCGCGTCGCGTTCCATCACATCAAGCGATGCGCCTACGTGTGGCGCTAAGTCCGTCTTATTAATGATGAGTAAGTCTGAACGCGTAATCGCCGGCCCACCCTTTCTGGGTATCTTTTCGCCCGCCGCAACGTCGATGACATAAATCGTAATATCAACTAGCTCTGGGCTGAACGTCGCGCTCAGATTGTCACCACCGCTTTCTAAAATCACAACGTCGAGCTCGGGAAATCTCGTCGTAAGATCTTCGATAGCGACCATGTTCATCGAAGCATCTTCTCGAATGGCCGTGTGAGGACAACCGCCAGTCTCCACCCCAACGATCCTGTCTTCCGACAGTGCTTGAGAGCGGACCAACATCTCAGCATCTTCGCGCGTGTAGATATCGTTGGTAACCACCGCTATTTCGTAGTCTCCACGCATCCGTTTACACAACGCTTCCACTAGCGTCGTTTTACCCGAGCCCACCGGACCGCCAATTCCAACTCTCAACGCTGGTTTCATCCTGATGCCTTCACGATCGAAAGATCCTTGAGTACTGTGTTTCATGCCACATGCTGGCGAGGGCCAGTCCAGGTGCGCTGTTGCCAATGTCTTCATCCGAACACTCGAGCGCTTCGTCAACGGCCATTGGTATATGTTCGATCAGATCCCGGAGTACCAGTTGACCCTCCGTGTGCCCAAGAGGAATCAATTTTGTAGCGCCTAACACTTGATTCTCACACCATGCCCAGGCGTATCCACTCGATGCATCTAAACCAGTAATTCCAGCGTTAACAGCGAACACTGAAAACGCGACCACATACCCAGGCCGCCACTTAGGGATTGGTTGATCCAGCTCCGCGGCCAATCGCATGAGTGCTATACCCATTGCGTCTTCCTCGTCACGCAGCTCCCGCGTTTCGCGGTGGGACCGACAAACATCATCCCAATATCGAAGGTCGGTCGTGTCCTTAGCACTCCAAGCCCGATGGGCTCGATGGATGATAGGTAAATCGATATGGGCGATGGTGTGGTGAAGTAGCTCGGATATCCATTTCAGGGCATCGGTTCGATCGCCAATCCAGCCGCACTGCACGGCATGCTCGAGACCTTGGGAGTATTGAAAGGCCCCAATAGGAAGCATCGGACTAATGAGCTGCCAGAGCTTTGCGGGATTATGCGGAGGCATGGGAGTGTGAGTGAGCGCTGTACGCCCCCGATTCTGGTTCAAAAGGTGCCCAGTGCTCTTTAGGCTCTAATCCGAGCTCTTGCAACATGCTGTCCAGAACATGATCCTGGAGATAGCGCAGCCAACCCAAACCAATCTGTACCAAAACGTGGCGATTACCTAGGTGATACGCGGCCTTGACTAATACTTCAGCATCATCACTGGCGACAGTCGACACCCGCTCACACGCCGCGACAATGTGAACAATACTCCCCTCTTCAGAAACCAGGTTGTCGCCTCCACGCATCAACGTTCCTCTCGGTAGGTTGATCGTTATATTCTGGCCTGAGTGAGTTTGCGCCCGCTGCCGCGTCTTCTGTCGGCGCTGAAACGAGAGTATGACGGTCCCATCCGAATCCGAACTTGCGGTTCGATCTGTTCGGTCACAAATTGTGTATGTCTCCAAAGTCCCCGTGTCTCCCTTCAAAAGAGAAAGAATCTTTGCGCCAGGGGTAGTTCGGTCGCCGGTTCACATGTCAGCAGTTCACCGTCGGCACGGACCTCGTACGTCTCGGGATCAACTTCGATTTCTGGGGTCCAGTCGTTCAACACCATGTCCGCTTTGCCGATCACCCGAGTTCCCTTAACCGGCACGACCTCTTTGGCTAGTCCAAGACGTTCGGCTATCCCCGCTTCGCTTCCTGCACGCGAAACAAAAGAGACCGACGTCGCAGCCAGTGCTCCCCCAAAGGCCCCAAACATGGGGCGATAATGGACGGGTTGTGGGGTTGGTATCGACGCGTTTGGATCACCCATAGGGGCCGCGACAATCATGCCGCCTTTTATGATTAATGCCGGTTTAGCACCA